>Ga0307428_1001166_pt1 | contig 13778 bp, 14 predicted proteins | sample SalMarWE160240MG_FD_202161 | JGI IMG/M metagenome (GOLD analysis project Ga0307428, IMG submission 202161) | Salt marsh sediment microbial communities from the Plum Island Ecosystem LTER, Massachusetts, United States - WE1603-240 | ecosystem: Environmental > Aquatic > Marine > Intertidal zone >...
TCTCATATAAGGGTTGCAGAGTTTCGGTGAGGTTAAAAAACGTCGCAATTAACAATTTTTAAAAAATTAAAGTACGTTTAGCTGTTTTAAAATAAAAAGAGAGAAATTCTTTTTTAAGTTATTATTACTTCCTAACAAATTCTTCAAGATATAGTTCCCCCGGTAAATCCGGCCAGGTAAAGCCACAACAAATTATTACTTAAAATGGGACAATGCATCCTATTTTTCTATAGTTTAGCTTTCCATTTTACGAGGTCTTCCTTTAGGATGTCTATCTATAATAATGCCTATCTATTTAATAAGACAAATGAAACGTCCCCTTATCTTTTTTACCCGTCAAAATTTAACAGTGTCTCAAGTTTTTTAAATATTTCCAAAACCACAGCCTCTGGTACTTTATCACAGAATTCAGCACCCCTAATTTTCCAATCAAGGCTTTTCACCTGGTCTGATAAAGCAACACCTGTTACCTTTAATCCGGATGGGATAATGACTTCAAAAGGATATCCTTTTATTTGATTGGTTATCGGACATAATAAGGCCAGGCCAACTTTACCATTATAAGCTTTTAGCGACAAAACTATTGCAGGACGTCTTCCGGATTGTTCATGACCGGCTTGAGGCTGCATATCTATCCAAACCACATCACCTCTATGTGGAATAAAATTGCTCGCCATCACCAGATTTCTTTTCCAACCGGTGCTCCGGTATCAAATTCTCGGTGAAGATTGTTTTTAGAGACGCCTTCTAAAAGTTTTTCGAGCGAATATTCTTTTTCGCCAATTGGTACAATAATGATACTTCCCTTATCGATAGATAAATCAACCAATTTATTTAGCTTCAGGTTTGCATCTAATGCAAGTAATTTGGGAATTCGTAATGCCAGACTGTTCCCCCATTTTTTAATCTTAGTTTGCATATAGCACCTTCCTTTCAAAAATGAACTATAAAATGTATCTACAATGATTATACATCTTCCACATGTAAATTTCAAGCGAAAAGTACTCCATTATTTTTATCCTGTCAATATTAGCCACTTGGTATAGACCCCATTATCCATATAGTTTAGTTTTCCATTTTACGAGGCCTTCCTTTAGGACGTCTATCTACAATAACACCTAAAGCTTCAACTATCCGGTTAAGAAATTCCTCAGATCCTATGGGTTTTCCGCTAAATAGATACCGAAATATTGAGCTGGTACAACCGGTCCCATTTTCTTTAATGATTACATCTATTAATATAGATAACTAACAGGACATAATGACTATCCCAACAGATAAATAGATGAGTCATTGGAATCTTATGAACGTTTTCTTCTGTCAGCTGCACTTCTTCTTTCTTGGCCACTTCTGCGTTCGACACCTTTATAATTCGGATCGCCAGATTTCCTGCGGTCTATTCCCGTTCTCCGTTCTTTTCCACTACGGTGCTCTCTTTTTACCATAAGAAGTTCTCCTCCTTTTTATCGAGATTATCAATCCACTGGACATCACAGCCTACTTTTTAAAACTATGAATATTTTGGGGGGGCAGGCTTAACAAATACACAAAAAATATTTCTTTTATTGTTGCATTGTTTTTTTTTAATAAAGATTTATATTATAAAGCGATTTTTCGGTAATTATAAATAAAAAAACAGAATAAGAAAATAATGATATTACTCTCTTACTCTGTCCTTTTTACCTGAAAGATTCTTCCTAAGAAATTAGGAGATAATTCTTTTCAGTAAACTCTATATGGGTTTTCCTAAAAATTAGGAGTTGCCCCTTCGGTGCTTTTTGGTATAAAGCTCTCCAGAGTTCTGTCCGGTAACGGTCCTTTGGCCTGAAAGTTTGGATACTTTTGGTATCTTACCTCTTCGGCTCTTTTTCTTTTATGATGGAAAGAAAAAGTCTCTCCTGTTACTTTCATACAGGTTACAATATTATATTTATTAAAAATTATAAGAAATATAATAAATTATTTAAGTGAACTATTTTAGGTATTATATTAGATATACGACATAATTTTTAAAAGTCCTTCTTTTTTGAGAAAATAATTTAGACGGAAAACATTTCCCCCTCACCCTAGCCCTCTCCCTCCAGGGGCGAGGGGAAAAGAGCTTATAGAAGAATGTCCCCCATGATTCTCGGGATTGCCGCGTCGCTTCGCTCCTCGCAATGACAGAGAAAGGGAGACTCTCGCAATGACAGAAGGGGGAAAGGGAATAATAAGATGATAATATTTTTTTGATATATAAAATTATTATATGTATAATCAAAAAGCGTGTTTTGCTGCAGTTTGTTACATTTTCCCAATTACCCGCTCATTTAACTCATCATCATCTAAAGCCAGGGAGGTGATTCTATCGTTCCATTTTTGCATCTCATCTTGGATTTATAGTAGAGGTTATTTTAATATTCGTTTTAGTTTTAGTTGAAATAAGATAAAAAGAAAGGAAGAAATAAATGTCTGAATCAATGAAAATTAGAAATTTGAAAAATTATGGTATTCCCTCTCATATTGTAAACATCTGGGAAAAAGATTACCCACCATATTTATTGCCGCTGCAGGAAGATGCGGTAAGAAATTATGAGATTTTGGATTATAATGGATGTACGGGATTGCCGCGTCGCTCCGCTTCTCGCAATGACAAAAAGGGGGCTCCTCGTAATGACGGAGAGAGATTGCCGTCTCCACTTTCGCGGGGACAGGCTTACTACGCTTCTCGCAATGACGAAAGGATGGATTCCTGCTTTCGCAGGAATGACAGAGGGAGGGGGAAAGAAATCAAAAAAGTAGCCGGTCCCCATTTTCCCTGTTAATTGTCATTGCGAGCGACTAAAAGGAGCGCGGCAATCTCGTTTAAAAACTAAAAACTGATAACTGATAACTGAAAACCATTTCCGACGAAGGAGGGAATAGCCATTCAGATGCTAAATAGTACCAACAATATAATTATCGCCCCCTATTTCAACTTATCCGAATTTGCCTGTCCCTGCTGTAATCTGGTGATGCTGCATCCCAAGCTGCTTGCCAAATTGTTAGAGTTAAGGAATATATTGGAAAGACCGTTATATATTAATCCGGGTTCCGTTGTTCGAAATATAACCAGAAAGTGGGAGGAGTACCAAACAGCTATCACCGTATCGGGCTGGCGGCAGATATTAAAGTAAAAGATATCAATCTGATTGAACTTTTGGAGATATGTGAGAATATAGACTTTAACGGTATCGGGTTCTATGAGAAGAAGAACTTCCTGCATCTGGATGTGCGGCCAACCAAACGTAGCAGATGGAGGGCAATAAAAAAGTAAACAAAGGTGCCTGGCACCTTTGTTTACTTTTTTGAGAAAGGAGTAAAGTAATGGATGTTAAAACGCTATTGGACATCATTGCTAATCAGGGGTTCCCTATCGCCTTATCGATACTCTTGATCTTTCGTATCGACAGATTTATGCAGGAGATAGTATTAGCTCAGAAAGAAGGTTATCGGCAGGTCCTGGACAATACCAAAGAGATACACAATACTATCACCAGCTTAAACCAGCAGAACCGGGAATACTATTCCCTGCGTTTTGCAGAGTTGCAGAAAGAATTATCGGGAATGAAGGTAGAGTTGGGGAAAATTGAATAGAGATAAAATAATAATACAAAAGGGCAAGCTAAAGAGAAAGTTATCTTCCTTAGCCTGCCCTTTTTCTGTTTTCAAATCATATTTTAATATTCTCAAAAAAAAATCAGATCTACCTTATTTATCTAATTTAAAAGTAAATATTAATTACCTAAAAAAAATAAACAGGCTATATTTTACTCAATGGACCTGTTTTTGATAACATTCTTATACCATAATGCACTGTCTTTTAAGATTCTTTCCTGGGTTTTGAAATCAACATATACAGCTCCAAACCTCTTTGAGTAACCATATGCCCATTCAAAATTATCCATTAACGACCACAGATAATACCCTCTTATATCGGCCCCCTGCTGGTTTAATTCAGCAATCTTCATTAAATGGCTTTTAATATAATTTATACGTTCAACATCATTTATCCGCTTTTTTTCAGATAGGATATCATCAAAAGCAGCACCATTTTCGGTAATATATATAGGTAGTTGGGTGTATTTTTTTCTCAGTCTTACTATAATATCATATAGACCTTCCGGATAGATCTCCCAACCCATAGCAGTTTTCTTCAAATTCCCTTCAACGCTCTGACAGTTTAATTTTGAATCCTGAAAAAATTTAACCAGATTACGAGAATAATAATTTACTCCTAAAAAATCATTCTTAATTGATATTTTTTGTAAATCTCTATCTTTTATAAAATCAAATTCACCCGCAATCTTAATAAATATTTCCTTCATGTCCTCAGGATAAGAAGCTTTAAAAATAGGGTCTAAAAACCATCGGTTAGATAGCCCATCACACCTATAAGATGCTTCTATATCTTCTTTAGAATCAGATATAGGATAAGCGGACGTTAAATTAAGTGCTATTCCAATTTTACTATCTTTAAAACCAAATTCTCTGAAGGCTTCAACTGCAGCTCCGTGAGAAAGCAAAATGTGGTGAGCTGCCATTAAAGCTTCTCTTGTATTTTTATGCCCTGGTGCATGGATCCCTAAGTCATATCCTAAAACTGAGGTACAAAACGGCTCGTTGTGGGTTATCCAAAGTTTTACAGAATCATTAAGCTCCTCAAATAATTTTACCGCATATTCTTGAAACCATTTAACCGAATCTCTATTTAACCATCCTCCCATATTATAAGCCTACATCGGCATATCCCAGTGGAATAAAGTAACGGTCGGCTCTATATCATTTCTAATTAATTCTTCTATTAATTTTTTATAAAACTCCATCCCTTTCGGATTGTACTTACCATACTCTGGAAATATTCTAGACCAAGAAATTGAAAATCCATATGTATTAACTCCAATTTCTTTTAATATCTTAACATCTTTTTTATATCTATGATAATGATCACACGCAACATCACCAGTATGTCCTTCATACACCTTACCAGGAGTTTTACAGAAGGTATCCCATATTGACGGACTTCTACCGTCTTCTGTAGTAGCCCCTTCTATTTGATAAGATGATGTTGCCACGCCGAAAATAAAGTTTTTTCCAAATTTTACCATTTTGTCCTCCAACTAATCTAAAGTTTAAGGAAAGCAAATCAGGTAGAATCGGTTAATTTTTTCAATTCTTTAAAATCTTCTTTTAAACTGTAATATAATTTCTTATATAGCTGATAATATTGATTATACCTTTCGTTATTTTGAATCCGGGGAATGATAGTCTTTTCAACTTTAATAATCCTATTCACTGCTTCAGCAAAACTACTATATAAACCAACACCTACTCCGGCAATCAAAGCAGCTCCAAAAGCAGGTCCTTCCTCTACATTTAATAGGTTTATCTCTTCACCCAAGATATCCGCCAATATCTGCTGCCATACCCTGCTCTTCGCTCCCCCTCCGATAGCCCTTATCTCTTTAATCTTAACCCCTTTATCTTTGATTAATTCCAGAGAATCTTTTAGGGCAAAGGTTACCCCTTCTAAGACAGCTCTGGTAAAATGCCTTTGGTCATGTTTACCGGATATACCAAAATATACCCCACGGGCATTAGCATCATTATGGGGAGTTCTTTCTCCATAAAGATAAGGTAAAAAGATCAATCCTTCACTACCAGGGTTTATCTCTTCTGCCAATTGATCTAATTTAGTATAATCTAAGCTACGGTTAAATAATTTTTTCTGTAACCATTCATAGGACATACCGGCTGATAGCATTACCCCCATCATATACCAGCTATCCGGACAAGCATGATTGAAGAGGTGTATTCTGCCTTCTTGATCAGGTTGAGGATTATTGGTCTGAGCTAAGACTACCCCTGAGGAGCCGATACTGACCATTACCCTTCCTTCCTGGATAATTCCACTTCCCACTGCCCCACAGGCATTATCAGCTCCTCCGGCAACTACCGGAGTTTTAAATTTTAATCCGGTTTGCTCAGCTACATTTTTAGTTATCTTGCCCGCTGGGTCAAAGGAGTTAAGTACCGGGGGGAGTAAACCTGGGTCAATCTCCAGTTTTTTTAGTAGGCCGGTAGACCATCTCTTTTTTATTACATCAAACAATAGAGTACCGGCAGCATCAGAGACTTCGGTAAATAACTCATTGGTTAGCCTGTAGCGGATGTAATCTTTGGATAAAAGGATATGTTTAAGCTTTTTATAATTTTCCGGTTCATTTTCTTTTAACCATAATATCTTGGGAGCGGTAAATCCCTCCAGGGCGGGATTAGATACATAACCGATGAGCTGATCCAATCCTCCTGCTATAGCATAAATCTCTTTGCATTGTTCGGAAGTACGGGTATCACTCCAGAGGATGGCCGGCCTAATGACTTCCATCTTTTCATCAAGGAAGACTGAACTGTGCATCTGTCCGGATAGGCTTATTCCCTTAATCCGGTTAGGGTCAATAGGATTATGAGATATTGTTTTTCTTATTACTTTTACAGTAGCTTTCCACCAATCATAGGGAGATTGTTCGGCCCAACCGGAGTGGGGGGTTACTAAGGGATATGATTCTGTTTTACTGGAAATAATCTTACCTTCTGGGGACACCAATAAGGCTTTCACCCCACTGGTACCGATATCTAATCCTAACAGATAATCCATAAAAAATACCTAATCTTTAATCTTTGTTTATTAAATTTATTATTTTATCTTTAAAACTCATATTAAATGAATTTAATTCTCTCATTAATAATTAAATCAGCCATCCCATAAACTGCAGCTAAACTACCTAATTTACTAAATTTAATTTCTGCCTTTTTATACGAAACAGATAAAGCACTTTCTTCAAGTTTTTTAACGATTTCATCATAAATATAATCTTTTATCTCGACAATCCCTCCTCCAATTACTAACAATTCAGGACTAAGCCCATTAATAATATTCACTAATCCTATGCCTATATTTCTTCCGGCTTCATTAAATATCTCAATGACCTTTTCATCACCATTTTTTCCTAATTGATATATCTCTTTCTTGGTCAATTCTTTATTGCTATTAGATAATTTTAAATACTTATTTACAATATAGCTTTCTGAAGCAAATATTTCCCAGCACCCTTTATTACCACAGTGACATACTGGACCATTAGTATCAATGGTTATATGGCCGAATTCTCCTGCATTTCCACTAGCTCCCCGGTATAATTTACCATTAAAAAAAATTCCACAGCCTATTCCTTCGTTAATAGATACAAATACCATGTTATTTGTTTTAGGGTAAATAGATTCTCTTTCCCCAATAGCTGCCGCTTTTGCCTCATTATTTAAGACTATGGGAAGAGCATATTTATCTTTGAAAATCTTTGCAATAGGGACATTTTTCCATCCTAAATTGGGTGCAAATTCTAGTATACCCTTCACTTTGTCAATCAAGCCAGGCACCGCCACTCCTATTCCCAGGAAGTCATTTAATTTTAAATGCTTTTCTTCTATCATCCTATCCATCTCAAAAAATATCTGTTTAAGGGTCTCCATGTAACTATCTTTATAGGTTATGGGGATGATGCTCTTCATTACCACTTTTATTTCTAAATCAAACATGACTATCTTGATCTGGTTAACTTCAATTTCAATACTAAAAATATAAGCTTTGTTAGGATTAATCATTAATTGTACTGGCTTTCTGCCGCCGGAGGAAATACCCTTATTAGTTTCAACCACAAAACCTTTTTTAATCAGAGTTCTAACATGGTTAGACACTGTACCGGCACTACATCCTGTAATTTCAGCTAGTTCTATTCGAGAGACAGGGCCATGTTTATGAATTGCTTTGAAAATACTGCTTAAATTCCATTTTCTGATCAGGATTGAATTTCCGAAAATAGCTTTACTTTTAATCATTGTGTAAAATATTTTCCTTTTTTTCTAATTTATTTATAAATATATAGTAACATAAAAAAATATATTTAAATATTTGTTTTCGATGTCTTTCTCGCATCAGGAGTTATTTTTCTTGGATGCTACATCTACATAAACTGCTAAAATCAAGACCAAACCTTTAACCATATACTGCCAGAACACACTCATATTCATAATACTCATCCCATTCTCGAGACTTGCCACAATTAAGGTTCCTATTAAAGCTCCCAAAACTGTACCCCTACCCCCCATTAAACTTGTACCACCAATAACACAGCCACCTATAGCTGTAAGTTCATAATTGAGACCACCACCAATGGTACCTGCAGCAACATAACCAGTAAGAACAATTCCCGCAACTCCACTTAGAAGACCCATTAAGATAAAAACTTTAAAAATAACAGATTGAACATTTATACCTGAAAATTTGGTTGCCTCTATATTCCCTCCAAGAGCATACACATACCGACCAAATTTAGTGTTATTAGCTAAATAGGTAACCAAAATCGCTATTACCACCATAATTATTACTGGATTCGGTACCCCTCTATAATTATTTACAATCAAAACGGAACCTAAAACAAGAACTGAATACGCCGATGCCGTCATTAAATCATAATTAAGAGGTTTAATTTTAAAACCATATTTTTTCTTTTTGTTTCTACTTCGCAAGCTCATCAAAAAAATAACCATTGTAGTAATAACTACTAAAATTATGCCCAGGTTTTTAGGCAGATATCCTTGAGCTACCCACCTGAGAGAATTTTCGATAGGAACTATCGTTCTCCCCCCACTAACACCAAGAATTGCTCCCCGAAAAATAAGCATTCCTCCTAAAGTCACAATAAAGGCCGGCACCTTCAAATAAGCAATAATATAACCTTGATAGATACCAACCAATGAGCTTACTAACAGACAGATAATGATAGTTACAATTGTACTCAATATGCCTAATCCCTCGGCAGACAAGCTTGGAAAAAGTCCGGGGAGAATTTCAGGGAGCATAACCGCCTGAAGATAGGCAGCTATTACACCTATAAAACCAGTCACCGATCCTACGGAAAGATCAATATTACCAGTAATAATTACTAGAGTCATCCCTATGCTAAGAAAAGAAACGATAGTCATTTGCCTTAAAAGATTCGAAAGATTTCTTGAGGAAAAGAATATCCCACCAGTTAAAGAACCAAAAAGTAACCAGATAAAAAGAAGAGCAATTATTAATGCATAAGTTTTAATATCAATTTTTATTTTGCGATTAGAATTTAATGTTTTCATTAACTATACCCCATTGTAATTTTTAGTACCTGTAGCCAAGGCCATTATCTTCTCTTGTGTTGCCTCTTTTCGTTCTAAAATCCCTGTACATTTTCCTTCGTGCATAACTAAAATTCGGTCACTCATTCCAAACACTTCCTCTAATTCAGAAGAAATCATAATGATGGCTATACCATTTCCTGCAAGTTTATTTATAAGCTTGTATATCTCATATTTAGTTCCTACATCAATCCCCCTGGTCGGATCATCGAGAATGAGAATCTTTGGGGTTGACATTAACCACTTTGCTATGACCACCTTCTGTTGGTTGCCTCCACTTAAAGATTCTGTAATTGCAAAAAGAGATGGCGTTTTTATATTAAGACTGTCAGCATATTTCCTACATTCATTTAATTCTTTGTACTTATCAATACTCAATGCATTAGAAAATTTTCTGATATTAGGTAATGAAATATTTTTATAGATTTCTTGCATTAACACAAGCCCTATCTTTTTTCTATCTTCCGGGATAAGACCTATTCCATAATTCACAGCTTCCCCCGCTGAATTAATTTTTATTGGTCTCCCTTCTAAAAATATTTCTCCGGTAACATGTTTTCCGTACTCTCCAAATATAGTGGTAACAAGCTCGCTTCTTCCGGAACCCATCAGGCCGGCTATTCCTAATATTTCGCCTTTTCTTAAATCAAATGAAATGTTCTTAATTGCCATTTTACCTTGAGCGGAAATATTTTCTGCTGATAAGTTCTTAACTTCTAAAATTTTTTCTCCGGGCTTACGATTTCCAACAGGAAATCTCTCCTTCATTTCACGCCCCACCATCATAGCAATGACCTTCTCTTCAGTGGTATCCGCTGTTTTTATTGTATCGACTACCAAACCATCCCTAAGTACTGTAATATTATCTGTAATTCTAAAAAACTCCTCCAGTTTATGGGAAATATATATACAGGTCACTCCACTATCCTTTAAGTGCTTGAGGATTTCCATTAGAGAATTAATCTCAGCCTCGGTAAGAGCAGAAGTAGGCTCATCCAGAATTAGAAGCTTAATCTCCTGTGATAGAGCTTTAGCAATTTCAACCATCTGTTGTTGACCAACACTCAGCGTGGATAACTTAGCAGAAAAAGGAACACCTAAGTTATATTTCTTAAGAATTTCTTTAGTATTTGAAAATAGTCTATCCCAGTTAATAATGCCTTTATCCTCCGGTTCTCTTCCCAGAAAAATATTTTCACCCACTGTCAATTGGGGAACAAGAGCAAGTTCCTGATAAACAATAGCAATGCCTTTTTTAATTGCCTGCTTAACAGAAAAATGGGTAAACTTTATTTCTTCATCATTAAAGTAAATTTTTCCTTCGTAAGTATGATTAGGATAAACACCTGCCAAAATTTTTACCAAAGTAGATTTCCCGGCACCGTTTTCCCCACACAAACCATGAATATCCCCTTTTTTGATTTTAAAGGAAACATCTGATAGCGCTCTAATGCCCGGGAAATCTTTTGTTATATTCTCTATTCTTAGAATATATTCATCTTTAAAAATATTATTATCCCCCCATAAAGGGTTAATTTATTACAGTTTTCACTTATAAAAAATCGAGTGCACCACAGATGTTAACAATAATCTGTGGTGCACTTTTTTAGTAATCAGTTTTTTGGTGGCCTGTCTTTTTCAGGAATATCTTTATACACTTCATCGTATTCCTGGAAACCACTCTTAATAACTACATCGTACATACTTTCCTTATCTACCCCTACAACTTTTAGAAACTTGCAAGGGACAGTTCCTTTTAATTTATCATCTAAAGTAAGTTCGGCAAGAGTAAAGTCTTTTAGTCCTTCAGGAGTTTCACCTTTAGCAAATTTTATAGCCATATCTATTGCCATTGGAGTAAGAAGTCTTATATCTTTGAATACGCTCATAGTTTGCTCTCCCTCAACTATAGATTTACAACCTGCTAATGTGGCATCTTGTCCTGAAATTGGGACCTTCCCAGTAAGACCTTGAGCCTTCATAGCCTGTATTGCGCCAAGTGCCGTTCCATCATTTGAGGCTACCACTGCATCAACTTGATTATTTATGCCAGTAAGAATGTTCTCCATAATCTTGAGTGCTTCTGAATTACTCCAATTAGGTACCCACTGATCAGCAACTATCTCAATCTGACCACTATCAATTAAAGGCTGAAGAATTTCCATCTGTCCTTGCCTGAAGAGTGTAGCATTATTATCTGTTGGGCTTCCACCAAGAAGTATAAATTTCCCGCTATCTTTTACTTTTAATATGCCTCTTGCTTGAGTTCTGCCTACCTCAACATTGTCAAACGAAATATAACATGACAGATTAGGCGATTTAATCAATCTATCATATGCTATACAGGGAACTCCTGCTTTTGCAGCTTGATCTACCGCTGTTGCTGCAGCTGCCCCATCTTCTGCAAGAATAATAATAACATCCACTCCTTGAAGAACCATATTCTCAATCTGATCATTCTGCAACTTCACATCATGATTAGCTACCTGGACAATTAATTGAGCACCAGCTTCACGCGCAAGATCTGTCATTAAAGCTGCTTCTCTTGGCCATCTTTCAATATCAAATTCAGAAAATGATGCACCAATCTTTATAGGTGCATCTGCAGCAAAAGCTGAGAAGCCTAATGCAACAAACAATATAACCGTTAGTAAAGCAATACAATATTTTCTCATAATAAAAATCTCCTTTAAAAATAAAATTAAAATTCGTAATACTTATACCCAAAGCAAAAACTATATTTTATGCACCGCAATACTCAGTTTAGTCAAATTTACATTTTTTAGAAAGATACATCCCCCCTTTCTATTGTTTAATAGTAACTTGCAGGTAGTTTCAGTATTATGGTTCAATGCATTTTTGAGATAACTTTTTATTATTTTTACTAATCACTCTTCATACATTCGGTTAAAGTATTTTTGAGCATTTGTCAGAGATTCTCTCATAATATCTTCTGCTTTGGCGGTTTCTCGGTCAGCAAGGTATTTCATTAATTGTTCTTTATCCAGTTCTTGGGCAGATTGAGCACAAGCCTCCCAGCTCAGTACACTCCTAATCACTCTGTCTATTCCCTGTTCTTCATTATCATATGGCCTTACCTGCATATCGTGTCCTTTCCATCGATTAAAACCTGTATCACGGATTAAACCTGCTATGGCTATATTCATACCGTTAACCCTTGTTCCATGGTCGATATCGTATTTACCTGGTCCGCCAAGAATTATACCATCATTATAACCCTGACTGTTTAAGTGCATGTGAACTAAAGCATGATTATCTATTTCTTCAACCGTATCATAAACATGGTCAAGCCCTATCATCTCTGAATGACCAAACTCTTTATTCACACCTTTTTTGTTATGGGAAACTTTAAACTCTTCTTCTAATTTATTCCAAAATACCAGGGCACTGGCTACGGTTGGAATCAACAGAGCCGGATGTCCTTCATTGGGTTTTGGTTCTAAGGCAAAATAGAGGTTTCCTCCCATTTTTTCTTCATATTGGCAAAGTTTTGCAATGCTCTCCTTAAGATTCTGATACATTTGGGAAATTCCTATAGATGCAAGGTCATAACCAAACGAACCATTCCAAAGGACAAAAGTTGGCCATTTTAAAGGATCGGGATGCCAGGCTTTCCGGAGAGGTCCATAAGCAAGAGCAATCGTCCTTTCCCCGAATCCTTCTGCTGATTTTCTTTCTTCGGGATCCAAGGAGGCTACACCTCCATATGCAAAAGTTTTATGTGCTCCTGGAGTTACCATAGCCAGATATATCTTGGAATCTACCAGGGCATCGGCAATTTCAGGGCTATTCTTTTCGTCAAACTCATTATCGTAATGCACTTCAATCCCTAACTCTATATTTTCCGGTAATCTCGGTGCAATTCTATTTCTTACCAACTTAATCATATCGACAGTATTAAAATTTTTAGAATTCCATTCTGGCCTCATATCATCCGGGACAAAACCGCCCTTTCCTGCATTGAATGTCCATCGGCAGATACTATGTAATGATTTATTTTCTTTCATTTTTTTACTCCTTAAATGGTAAGATAATCATATTGATTAATTTGTAAAAAAAGGACTTTAAACAAAAGGTAATATTTTTAAAAGATATATTATATGTTAATCAAGTGATTTTTTTTATAAACTACAATAGTGTATCTCTTTTTTATCATTCTATAATTAGTAGAGAATGCAGTTTTAGAATTTGTAATCTAAGATATCTTTTGTTTGAGGTTTGTTTATTCATTACTTAAATTAAGTATTATAATAAATACATAATATAATACTTTCGTCATTTCGTCAAGTATTATTATGTAAAAGGTCCTTACAGCAACTTATCCGGTAAGAAATTATTATTTTCTTTCCTCATATATAAAATAATCAAAATCTGCATGTTTTCTCTTTCCTGACAGGTCCTGACAAGCTAGACCAACAAACATACCTGTAAATCCCATGGGGTCAGCCATTTCATCCGACAGGAATTTACTCTCAAGTTTAGGTCCTATTGGCTGACAATTTTCCCGG
>Ga0307428_1001169_pt1 | contig 13763 bp, 15 predicted proteins | sample SalMarWE160240MG_FD_202161 | JGI IMG/M metagenome (GOLD analysis project Ga0307428, IMG submission 202161) | Salt marsh sediment microbial communities from the Plum Island Ecosystem LTER, Massachusetts, United States - WE1603-240 | ecosystem: Environmental > Aquatic > Marine > Intertidal zone >...
GCGCCGATGGTGAGCCGCGTCGTCTTATCGTTGATCAGCGCGAAGTCGACGAGCTCCTCCAGCGTCTTCTTGAGGGGCTCGGTGGAGTAGTACCCGGCGTGATCGGCCCCGAGCGGAACGTGGGCGCCGAGAAAGGCGCGCATATTGGTCTCGAAGAAGCCGGGGATGCCGGTGGCAAGCGTCGTCCATGACGACAGCGCGTCGGACACCCCGGTCCAAGCCGGAAAGGCGCCCCAGAAGGTCGAGCGCTCGACGCGGCGCCAGAACTCCTGAAGCCTGGCGAGGCGGTCCTCCGGCTTATTGCCGGCGATGATGGCGGCATTGATGGCGCCGATCGAGGTGCCGATCAGCCAGTCAGGCTCGACGCCCGCCTCGTGCAGCGCTTGATAGACGCCGCCCTGATAGGCGCCGAGCGCGCCGCCGCCCTGCAACACCAGCACCACCTGGCCGTTGGTGGCGGTGCGCATCTCGTTGACGGCCTCGAGCGGTGAGAGAGCTTTCGCTGCGGGCATGAGGGCTTCCTCCAGACCAGTGGTTCACTCAGTGAGCGGTCCAACCGCCGTCGACCGGGATGGCGGCGCCCGTGATCGAAGCCGCGGCGTCGGAGGCGAGGAACACCGAAAGCGCGCCAAGCTCGTCGACCGTGGCGAAGCGCTTGTTCGGCTGTTGCGCGAGCAGCACCTCGCGGATCACCTGGTCGCGCGGAATGCCGTGGGCCTTGGCCTGGCCTTCGATCTGGGCCTCGACCAGGGGCGTGTAGACATAGCCCGGGCAGATGGCGTTGCAGGTGATGCCTTGTTCCGCGGTCTCGAGAGCCACCACCTTGGTGAGCCCGAGCATGCCGTGCTTCGCGGCGACATAGGCCGACTTGAAGGGCGAGCCGACGAGCCCATGAGCCGAGGCGATGTTGATGATGCGCCCCCATTTGTTGGCGAGCATCGACGGCAGCGCAAGGCGCGTAGTGTGGAACGCCGAGCTCAGATTGATGGCGATGATCGCGTCCCATTTGGCGACGGGAAACTCTTGCAACGGCGCCACATGCTGAATGCCGGCATTGTTGACGATGATGTCGATGCGGCCGAACTTGGCGAGCATCTCCTCGATCATTTGGGCAATCGAGGCGGGGTTGGACATATCGGCGCCGGAATAGTCGACCTCAACGCCGAAATCCTCGGCGACGCTGGTCCGGGTCGCCTCGATCTCCTCCGGCTTACCGAAGCCGTTGAGGATCACCGCCGATCCCGCGCCGGCGAGCGCCCGGGCGATGCCAAGGCCGATCCCACTGGTCGACCCAGTGATCAGCGACACCTTATCGTTCAGCGACGTCGCGGCAGTCTTGCCACGCTCGGTCATGGCAATGTTCATGGCCTCGGGCTCCTCGGCTGGTGACACCCGGTCCGCGGGTGGCCACGTTTCTGTCAGCCAGGATCATGCGCGGAGGCATTGTTTTCGGGAAATGCCCATTGGCTAACACATCCATAGGGGAGCGCTATCGCCCGGACACCCTCCAGAGGGGCGGAAAGTCTGGGAAAAAACCTTGCCCAAAAAGTAGGCATGAATATCAAAGCATCTCGACGGGAAAGTTCGATCAAGCGTACAAATCGAAAATTGCCGCGAAACGGAGATCACTTTGGGCATGGCCAAGGCCTATCGATGCGGCGGCGCGTTATCGTCATGCGCGTGGGTGCTATCAATCCTTATTGGAGCCCGTGCTACCGTGTCGATCTTCAACCAGGGTCTCGATAGGCCGATCTGACAGGCGCGTGCGGCATGGAGATGCATCAGGTCCGCTACTTCCTGGCCGTCGCCCGTGTACTCAATTTCACGCGCGCCGCCGAGGAATGTCACGTGGCCCAGCCGTCGCTGACGCGCGCTATTCGTCAACTCGAAGGTGAACTCGGCGGCGATCTGTTCCGCCGCGAGCGGCCGCAGGCCCAGCTCACCGAGCTCGGGCAACGCATGCTGCCTTTGCTCAAGCAATGTTACGACAGCGCTATCAGCGCGCGATCGCTCGCCTCGGCCATCAAGCGCGGCGAGGTGGGGTCGCTCCGCATCGCGCTGTCGCAGACCATCGACCCGTCGCTGGTGACCCCTCATGTCGTCGAGCTCGGCAAGCTCTTCAACGGGCTCGAGCTGAAGCTCTATCGCGGCTCGAGCCCCGAGGTGCTCGGCTATCTCAAGCGCGGCGAGGTCGAGCTCGGGCTCGCCGCCGGTCTTGGCGACGACTGGGAGCGCCTCGACAGCTGGCCTCTGTTCACCGAGGATTTCCACCTCGTGGTCAGCAGCATGCACCGCTTGGCCAACGCCCAGATGGTCGCGCTTGAGGATCTTCGCGAGGAGCGCCTGGTAGTGCGGACCTTCTGCGAAACAACACCGGCCCTGCTCGAGCTGCTGCGGGCCCAGGATTTCGATATTGACCGTTGCCACGAGGCCGGCGCCGAGGCCGACCTCCTCGCGTTGATCGAGGCCGGTGTCGGCGTAGCGCTCATGCCGCAAAGCGCGCGCCTGCCCGACACCGTGATGCGGATCGCCGTCGGCAAGTTCCCGCTGAACCGGACCATCTATCTCTACGGCGTCGCCGGGCGGCAGCGCACGCCGGTGGCCTCGACGCTGATGAAGATGCTGCGCGCCTATGACTGGTCGAGTATGGCGGCGGCGGCGTGAGCATGTCGGCAACGCCGCGTGCCGTGACCATCGCCGTCGATGATGGCCGGGGCGTATCCGGCCTCCTGCAACGGCCGAAGGATGCGCGCGCGTGCTACGTGCTCGCCCATGGCGCCGGCCTCGGCATGACACATCCCTTCATGGCCAGCATCGCCGATGGCCTGGCGGCCCGAGGCATCGCCACCCTGCGCTACCAGTTCCCCTATATGGAGCAAGGCTCGAAGCGGCCCGATCCGCCGAAGCTTGCGCAAGCGACGGTCAGGGCCGCAGTCGCTGAAGCGTCCCGCCTCGCGCCAGGGCTCCCGCTCGTTGCCGGCGGCAAATCCTATGGCGGCCGCATGACCTCGCAGGCGCAAGCCGAAGCGCCGCTCTCCGGCGTCCGCGGTCTCGCCTTCCTCGGCTTCCCGCTTCATGCCGCCGGGCGCCCGTCGTCCGACAGAGCCGCACACCTCGCCGAGGTGAAGATCCCGATGCTGTTCCTGCAGGGAACGCGGGACGCCCTTGCCGACGTCAAGCTGATGCGCGCGCTCGCGAAGCAGCTTGGCGCGCGGGCGACGCTGATCCTGTTCGAGGACGCGGATCATTCGTTCCACGTGCCGGCGCGCAGCGGACAAACAGACGAAAAAGTCAGAGCGGCGATGCTCGACGCGCTCGCGCGCTGGATCGACGCTCTGGTCTAGGGTTCCTCGCTAGTCCCTGATGCGTCGGACTTATTTCAGCGGCGGGAGTGGTTGCGGAGCCGTGTAGACTTGGCTCGTGTGGAAGTGAAAGCAACCGCCGAGTGCGACGCAGGTGGCAAGGGTCGCCACCACAAACAGAATACGCATTACAAGCCCCCTCTACTCTGAACTATCACGCATGCCGCAAGGCAACAAACAGGGGACGAATTCACCATAATCAGTGGCGGATTTGGTGACGTTATTGTCACAGTCGGCGCGGCTTTTCCACAAGATGTCCGCGACAGCAGGCACCGTCTTCGCGCGATCGCCCGGAAGAGAATCGATTGAGTCTCAATGCATAAGACGTTGCGCCGGAGTCTGCGACTCAGATAAGCCGGATAAAGCGTACCGAAAGTCATCGGCGCATCATCGACAACCCTAACCTCTTGATGCCGTGTCCGACCGAAGCCAGTCAAAGGTTCCGATCTTCGTGTTCGTCGTTGGCGCCATTCTTCTTGGCGCGGCGGCGCTGCTCTCCGTGCTCGTCACGGTGCCGAATCCCGGCGCCCGCACGCCGCCGGCGGTGACCGCCGATCAAGACTCGGAGCCGAAGCCCGCGCCGGGCGCCGCGAAAAAAGTTGATGCGCGGCTACCCCCGGTCAAGCCTGCGCCCTCCGCTGTCACCGAGCCCGTCAATACCGGAGCGCTCGCCGGCCCCGGCCCAGGCCACCGTCTCGAGCCGATGAAGGACGAGACGAGCCCTGAACCTGCGGCGATCGCCACCGGCGAGCCGGCCGCGGCGGAGCCGATGTCGGACGCGGACCTCGCGGAAATCAAGGCCGCGACACGCGCTGCGGCAGAGGTCGCCGCCGCGGAAGCGCCTGGTGTCCAGCCCGATGACCAGGCCCGCGAGCCGAGCGCCGAAGCCGAGACCGCGGAGCCAGTCATCACCGCGGCCGCGCCCCACGCCGCCAACGCCGGCGAGCCCGAAACCTCCATCGCCGAGCCTCACGCGCCGGCGTCGCTGTCCGGCGCGATGGCGCCACCGGCCAAGGACGAAGACGCTGAGAAGCCATCGGCGCCAGCACCGGCCGCGGCTGCGCCGCCGTCCGATGCGCCGCCCGTCGAGGCCAAGGCAGACAGCGCCAAGACGCCGGACCAAGCTCCGGAACCCACCGCAGAGGCCGAGACCGAGCCCTCGCAGCCCGCACCCACGGCGCCGCCCGCCAAGGCCGCGGATGACAGCGACATTGCGGCGCCGGCGCCAGCAGCGGAGACGACGACGGAGCCCACCGCGTCCAAGCCAGCGCCAGCTGCCGACACCAAATCCGAGCCGGCGCCAGCGGCTAAGACAGAGACGGCGGAGATCACACAACCGCCAGTTCCCTCCGCTGCACCGGAGCCGGAGCGGGCAAGCCCGATGCCGGTTGAGGCAGATCTCACGCCGCCGATGCCGTCGAAGAAAGTCGTCGAGGCAGCGCCCGAGGTGCCGAAACCAGAGAAAGCGGAGGCGCCCTCGCCGCCAGTCAAAGCCGCAAGCGAGGACAGCCACGACGACAAACGGGAAGCCGCGCGGTCACGCCAAACCAAGACGCGGCAAACCGAGACCAAGCCCGGCAGGCCGATGGCGCTTGGCTTTGGCGGCGGCCTGTTCAAGCCGAAGGCGGCACCGGCGCCACGCGCCCGCGGAACGAGCTCGCGTGCCTATCGTGCGGCGGTGCGCGCTGCTGTCGGCCGTCACAAGCCGAGAGGCGTTGGCCGCGGACGGGTCACGGTGACCTTCTCCGTCGGCCCCATGGGCGCCTTGCGCGGGGTCAGCGTCGCGCGGTCAAGCGGCAGCAGCCAACTCGATCAGGCTGCAGTCTCCGCGGTCAGGAGCGCGGCGCCCTTCCCTGCCCCACCTTCCGGCGCCGGTCAGACCTATTCGCTTCCGATCTATTTCCGCTGAGCGGGCTCGATAGCCCCGATGGCCCTCACTGCGCACTCTTGAGCGCCGCGATCAGATCCTCGACCGCCATCCGCTTGCGGTAATCGGGATCGACGAAGCGCGCCTTGACCTCGCCGTCGGTGCCGACCACGAAGGTCGCGGGGATCGGCAACAGCCAAGTATCGCTGCCTTGGGAGCGCGTAACGTCCCAGTCCGCCCAGGTCATCAACTCCTGCATCTCGGCCCCGACCCAGAAGGCGAGGTTGAGGGACATCGCATAGCCGTTGTCCATGTCGGTGAGGATCGGAAACGGCGCGTCCGACTCAGCCTTCAGGCCCCTGGTGAAGTGTTGCTGGTCAGGCATGATGGCCGCGATCTGTCCGCCTTCGGCGGCAATCTCTCCTTGCGCCTCTGCAAGCGCGCGGGTGTTGATGCGGCAATAGGGGCACCAGTGGCCGCGATTGAAGGTGATGGCGAGCGGGCCCCGTTTCAGGAGATCCTCGAGGCTGACGAGGTGACCGGTTTCGTCGGGAAGCACGAAGGACGGCATTTGCTCGCCGGGTTTCGGCGCGTTCTCGCCAACCTCGTTCTCCCGGAGCCTCGCCACCAGGCGATCGACCGCGTCCTGAAACTGCGGACCGAGCTCCCGCACCGCGTCGGCGAAGGCCTGCAGGCGCTCCGGCAGCGATGCGTCCATGTCGCGCGCCTGGACGAACGCCTCTTCGAGAGCCTCGGAGAGAGTTTTCGACGTCATCTGCAAGCGTCCCCGCCGCGAATCCTCTCAAGGTCCGCCGACCCTACAACCTCAGTGTTAAGTGTTCCCGGTCGCTTGTCCATATCACTTTGGCATCATCTTGCCGGGCGCCCGAAAAGCGCCCGCTATCAAGGGATCGGGCCGGGTTCCCGGGCGCGCCGCATGGCCTCGACGAGGTCCTCGACCGCCATCCGCCGGCGATAGTCGGGGTCGATGAACCTCGCCCTGACGATGCCGGCACTGTCGACAACGAAGCTCGCCGGAAGCGGCAATAGCCAGGCGTCGTTGCCTTGATAGTGCGGCAGATCGCGGCCCGAACTCGCCATCAACCCTTGCACCTCGGCGCCGACCCAGATGGCGAGGTTGAGCGACAGCGCATAGCCGTTGTCCATGTCGGTCAAGACCGGATAGCTCGCCTCGGCCTCGCCCTTGAAGGCGGCGGCGAATTGGTGACGATCCGGCATGATGGCGACGATCTGGCCGCCGTCTGCCGCCACCTTGGCCTGCACCTCGGCAAGCGCGCGCGTGCTGATGCGGCAATAGGGGCACCAATGGCCGCGATGAAAGGTGACCGCGACCGGCCCCACTTTGCACAACGCTTCGAGGCTGACGAGCTCGCCGCGCTCGTCGGGCAAGACGAAGGGCGGCATCCGTTCGCCGACTTTAGGCGCAGCAGCCCCCGCTTCGGTCGCCATCAGCCGCTCGACCATGCGGTCGGTTGCCTCCTGCATCGCCGGTCGCAAGCGCCGCGCCGCGGCGGAGAAGGTTTCCAACCGCACCCGCAACGACTCATCCATGTCGCGGCAATAGACGAACGCCTCGTCGACGGACTGGAACACCGGAGTCGTCATCGAACCTCCCCATTGCCGCGCGCCACCTTGCGCGTCACGGCAATGTCCGGCTTGGCTTGACGCATCCGATCGCCGCCAGGCCGGCTTATCGCGTGCCTCAAGCCACATTGCGCATGGCCTGCGGCGCCTCGGCGCTTTGTTGGGGTTTCGCCACGTTCTCCACCCAGGAGCCGGTCAGGCGCCCCGGCATTGAGCATGGACTTTTCCCCATTCGCAACGTCCCCGGCCGACGGGAACGCGGCCCTCACGGGCCCTTGAGCGATTTTGATTAGGCGCGCCGGGGGGCTTCGGGTCCAATAGCGAGGCGCTATCGTGTCGATCATCGATCGGCATTTCCCGAATGGCCCCGGCTCTGGCTTTGATCGAGACGGCAAAAATTGCGCGCGACAGGCGGACGATTGGCAACACCAGCCCCCGGCGCGACAAGGAGACGATCGATGTGGCTCATCAATCTGCTTGAATGGGGCAGGTCGCTCGCCGAGCGCATCCCCTACAGTTTCGTCGCACTGGTGGCGCGGTTCGCGGTGGCGAGCGTGTTCTGGCGCTCGGGCCAGACCAAGGTCGAAGGCTTGTTCATGATCAAGGAGAACACCTTCTACCTGTTCCGCGAAGAGTACATGGTGCCGCTGATCTCGCCGGACCTCGCCGCTTATCTGTCAACCATCGCCGAGCACGTGTTTCCGACGCTTCTGGTCATCGGCCTCGCCTCGCGCTTGTCGGCGCTCGGCCTCCTGTTCATGACCGCGGTGATCCAGCTCTTCGTCTATCCCGACGGCTGGCCGGAGCACATTCTCTGGGTCGCGGCGCTGCTCCTAATCATCGCCCGCGGACCTGGCGCCATCTCGCTTGATCATGCGATCTGGAGCCGGCTCAGTCCCGCCACCGCGCCGGCCCATTGATCGCCTCCATGTGACGCGTCAGGGCCGGCCTTGAGCCCGGCGTTAACGCGCGTCGGTGAGGTGAACCGCGAGATTGGCGCCGATCAAGACCGCGAGCCCTTCGGAGGCGCTGAACGCGTCGATCGCGGCGGAGGCGGCTTCGAGCGCCGCGCCGATGGTGTCGCCCCTCTGCAGCGCGAGCAGAAACGTCTCGGTGCCGGCGGAAAGCCGCCGCGTCTCCACCTCGAGGAACGGCCTGGCGATAACAGCGGCCTCAGGCCCCCAGCTCTCCACCGGCCTTTCGCCGCCGGTCTGATTGATCTCCCAGATCGAGAGCGCCGGAAAGGCTGAGGTGAGGATCGTGACCGACGGATGAAGTCCGACCCGGTACGCGGCGATCCGATCTTTGGGCAAGTCGGCGAAGGCTTGGCGCGGCAACGGGTCGGCGTCGACGGCATGGTAGGCGCGCCCGCGCGCGAGCTCGATCCGCGCCACATCGCCGAGATAAGGCAGCGGCCGTGCCGCGTCGAACTCCTCGACGAAGGCGGGAAAGGTTTCGCCGTAATGAATAAGAAGCGGCGAGAAGGGCGGCTCGCGCAACACATAGGCATGCGCCATGGCGTTGAAGAATTCCTCGCCGACGAGGCGCTTGACCACCGGGAACCGCGCCGCCAGCGCCTCGATCAGGCTCGCCGCGACGTTGTTGCGATAGACCGCGAAGCGCCGGTCGGCGCGATTGAGCGCAGCACCTTTGACGCAGGACGGCACCGGCGTCGTGGTGCTGAGCAGCGCCTCGGCGAAATTGTCCTGGATGTGGGCGAGCTGGGCCATGCCGTCGTCCTCACTCAGCTTTGGCATAGGCCGTCTGGCGCTGGCGCCGCTTGATCTCGGCGGTCATGAGATCGCACGCCCGCGCGGCCTCTGCGGCGAGCACCGGGAAGGCGGGCACATCGTTGTCCCACTCGATCAAGGTCGGAACCGGACCGATGCGGGCGAGCGTGCGGGCGTAGAGGTGCCACACCACCTCGGCCACCGGGGTGCCATGAGCGTCGATCAGAAGCGGCGCATCGAGATCATCGTGATCTTCGAAATGGCCGCCGAGATGAATCTCGCCGACATGCTCCATGGGAAAGGCATCGAGATACGCCATGGGCTCGGTGCCGTGATTGATGGCCGAGACGTAGACGTTGTTGACGTCGAGCAGGAGGCCGCAGCCGGTGCGCTTCACCACGGCGCGCAGGAACTCGACCTCGCTCATGGTCGAGGTATCGAAGGCGACATAGGTCGATGGGTTCTCGAGCAGCATGCGCCGCCCGAGCGTCTCCTGCACCTCATCGATATGGTCGGAAACGCGGGCAAGCGTCTCTTCGTCGTAAGGTACCGGCAGCAGATCGTTGAGATAGACCCCCTCATGGGTCGACCAGGCGAGATGCTCCGAGAACAGAGCCGGCTGATAGCGGTCGATCAGGCGCTTCAGCCGCGCAAGGTGCTCGCGGTCGAGCGGGCCTGCGCCGCCGATCGAGAGCGCCACGCCATGGAGCGACAGCGGCCAGTCCGCGCGAAGCTCAGCGAGCATACGGTGCGGCGGCCCGCCCTCGCCCATGTAATTCTCGGCATGAACCTCGAAAAAGCCGAGGCCATGATCGGTGCCGAACACCGCCTCGGCGTGCTCCGGCTTGAAACCGACCCCGATGCTTGCCGGAGCGATCGGGGCGTCCTTGGCGTGAGCTGGCGTGGTCATGTCAGCCTCGAAAAGGAGAGTGGGAGCGAAGGCGCCGGAGACTGCGGCCAAGCCGGTCTTGCCATATCCGCCCCCACATCTCGATCAGAGGGTTAGCTCGCCTTGGGCTCAAGCGAGCCGTTGCCATTTGGGGTCTCGATGCTCGTGCAGGTTCCTTTCGGCACGAGCTTCCAGGAATTGCCCTGATAGTCGGTCTTGGAGGTGCCGGCACAGGTGGTGCCGGGGCCGGCAGCGCAGTCATTCTGGCCCTTGAGGGCCACGCCGTAGCACTTCTCCTTGCCGCCCTCGGCGGCGGCGGGAAGGGTCGCAAGCACGCTCGCGAGCGCGCCGGCAAGTGCGAGGGAGATCGTGGCAGTCTTGGTTTTCATCAGGTCGCTCCGTGTCGTTTTTCGAGTGATACGCCGATTGCCTCGAGCGTGGTCCGATAAGAGCCTTTTGGCGGCTTTCGGGGAAATACCGTTGGCCAATTGAACCCATAGCCCACGCCTATCACCTGCGCGAAGCACGCTTGATCACGACTTAGAGAGGGGTCTCGCCCCTTTTATCGGTAAACTTCCGTCTTACTTAGGAGTCTGCCGAGGACCATATGGAGACGGCGGCGAAACATGATTGAAGTGAGACCATTTGCAGAGCTTGGCGGCGCCGACCACGGCTGGCTCAAGGCCAAGCATCATTTCTCGTTCGCCCGCTATTCCGATCCCGACCGCCTCGGCTGGGGCGCCATCCGTGTCTGGAACGACGACGAGATCGCGCCGAACACGGGCTTCCCTCCCCACTCCCACGCCAACATGGAGATCATCACCTATGTGCGCGACGGCGCCATCAGCCACGAGGACAGCATGGGGAACAAGGGACGCACCGCCGCCGGCGACGTGCAGGTGATGAGTGCCGGCGAAGGCCTCCATCACGCTGAATACAACCGCGAGCCCGAGACCACGCGCATCTTTCAGATCTGGATCGAGCCCGACCGCGAGGGCGGCGAGCCCAATTGGGGAGCGAAGCCATTTCCGAAGGGTGGCCGTGCCGGGAAGTTCGCGGTGCTGGCGAGCGGCTTCGAAGAGGACCACGACGCCTTGCCGATCCGCGCCGAGGCGCGGGTGCTCGGCGCCACGCTCAAGGCCGGCGAGACGATCGCCTACGACCCCGCCGAGGGACGCCATCTTTATCTCGTGCCTGCCTCAGGCGCCGTCGAGGTCAACGGCGTCCGCCTCAACGCCCGCGACGGCGCGGCAATTGCCGAGGAGCGCGCGATCAAGATCATGGCGCTCGCCGATTCCGAGCTGATTATGGTCGACGCCGTCTAGTGCTACCGGCCCGAGCGTAAGGAGTGCTGGCAGCGGGTTGCATCCTTTTTGCTGGCGCAAGGCCGGGCAAGCGACTTAAGAAGGCCGGCATGCTGCTCGGCTCCGAACGACTCCTTGCCTCGTCGCGCCTCAACGGCCTTCGCGTCGGCGTGCTCGCCAATCCGTCTTCGATCGACCACGAGTTCCAGCACCTCGTCGAGCGCTTGAGCCGCTCCAACCGCGCCAAGCTCACCGCGATCTTCGGACCACAACACGGCTATCGCTCGGATTTGCAAGACAACATGATCGAGACGCCGCACGCCAAGGATCCGCGACGCAACATCCCGATCTTCTCGCTCTATAGCGAGACCCGCGAGCCCACGCCGGAGATGCTCGATCTCATCGATGTTCTCGTCATCGACCTCCAGGACGTCGGCGCCCGCATCTACACCTTCATCTACACCATGGCGAATTGCTTAAGGGCCGCGGCGAAGAAGGGACTGCCGGTGATCGTGTGCGACCGTCCCAACCCAATCGGTGGGCTCGCCGTCGAGGGGCCGATGCTGGAGCTCGGCTATGAATCCTTCGTCGGTCAGTTCCCCATCCCCATGCGCCACGGCATGACCATCGCCGAGCTGGCGCGGCTCTTCAACGAGCATCACGGCATCCGCGCCGATCTGGAGGTGGTGCCGATGGAGGGCTGGTCGCGGGCAATGTATTTCGATGCCACCGACCTGCCCTGGGTGATGCCGTCGCCGAATATGCCGACCCTCGACACGGCAATCGTCTATCCCGGCACGGTGTTGTTCGAGGGCACCAAGCTCTCCGAAGGCCGCGGCACCACGCGCCCCTTCGAACTCGTCGGCGCGCCCTGGATCGACGGCGATCGGTTCGCTCTGCGCATGAACCGCCTCGGTCTCGCCGGCGTTCATTTTCGCGGCGTCACCTTCGAGCCGACCTTCCAGAAGCACGCCAAGGTTCCGTGCGGCGGCTGCCAGATCCACGTCACCGACCGCCATGCCTTCGCGCCGGTCGAGGTCGGCGCAGCGCTGCTCCGCGAATTCTTCGGCTCAGATTCGGACAGCTTCGCCTGGCGCGAGCCGCCTTACGAATATGAGCACGACAAGATGCCGATCGATATCCTCGCCGGCTCGGCCGAGCTCAGGGAGCAGATTGAAGAGCAGTTGCCGCTGGAGGACATCGTGGCGAGTTGGCAGCCAGGCGTCGCCGAGTTCGAGGAACTGCGGCAACGCTATCTGGTGTATTGACGCGCCTAGAGCGGATAGCAGATCGGCGCGCAGAACCTCCAGTAGCGGTACTGGTAAGGCTGCGAGCAGAAGTAAGGGACGTAATAGGGGCGATGAGGACGCCGATAATAGCGGCGAACCTTTCGCTTGCGATAGGTCCGCACCGGCTCGACGACTGCGCTATTCACACCTGCGCTTTTCAGCGATGCGCCCGATGAAGCCGCCGGAAGCGCCGACGCCGCGCCAAAGGCGAGGACAGACAACGGACCGCCAAGCAGCATAAGAAGGGCAGATTGGCTCGTGACACGGATGGGCTCTCCTTGCCTCCTCGTTCTAGGCGGCAGCGTCCGGCCACGCAACCGCAAGGCCAGCATGACATCACAGTCTGGAAAAGGAACCGTAAATCCGGGCGGGCGTCCGAGTTGCCACAATTCTTGTCCAAGGCTGATGTTAGGAATTTCGCGGCAATACCAACGAGGTCTCGATGTCATTCCGTCGTTCGATCCCGCTTCTCCTCGCCGCGACCTTTGTCGCGCTGGTAGCCGCGCCGGCGCACGCTCAAGACGCGCAGATCTGCTTCGACACCGCCGATCGCGTCACCGAAGGCAACACCGTGACCGACGCGGAGAAGCAAAAAGGCCACGAGGCCTGTCTCCGCGCCCTCTCCGACACGGCGAGCGTCGTGGATAAATACCACCTGCAAGAAGCCGACTTCGACATCATGGGCAACCGGCCGAAGCCGCAATAATGGCGCTCAAGAGCGCAGCGCGGGCGGCAAGAAGCTGTTGTCGCGGACGCTGACCTCCCGCGCCAGCATGCGGTTGAGCAGATCGTTCATGCGCATGATCAGCTCCTTGTTGGCCTCGACCTCGACCCCAAGGTTTTTGACCTCCTCAGGATCGTTCTGAAGATCGAACAGCTCGATCTCGTTGTTGGCGAGCAGCGCCTCAACCGTCTCGGGCGTGTTGAAGTCATCGGGGGCGTAGTAACGCGCAAATTTGTAGCGGCCGTCGAAGGTGAAGCTGATGAAGCCGCGCCCGGTCATGTCGGGCTTCGCTTCGGTGAAGGGCGGCGCGAAGCGCCCTTTGGCGATGTCGCGGCAGACCCTGATCATGTAGAGCGCATCCACCGTCTGCAAGCCGACATAGTTGAACAGCACGCCTTCGCGGATGGCGCCGGCCGGCGCCTTGTCGGGCGCCGCCAGCAACGAGGAGAAGTCATGGCCAGGCAGACCGGCCACGGCCGCCTCGCGGAATTTCTTGTCGGTGTTGGTCAGCCCGGCGAGCGTCGGTATCAGATCGATGTGGCTCGTCAGCGCGTGACAGTTGCGCCCGCCCGGATATTCCGGATGCACGATCACCGCCGGCACGTGGGTTTCCTGCTCGTACGGCAGCGGGCCTTTGCCGCGCAAGCCGCCATGTGAGCCGCCGAGCTCGCCATGATCTGCGGTGCGGAACACCACCGTCGACTGCCACAGATGAAGCGCGCTGAGCGCATCCATGACGCCCCTGATGTTGCGGTCGTTGTCGTGGATCAGGTTGAGATAATAGTTGTAATAGCTGTTCCACATCGCATCGGCGCCGACCGGGATCTCGCCGAGGAAGCCGGACCAGCCGATGTTGTAGACGAGCTGCGCCCGCGGCCGCCCCGGCTGATCCATGGGCTGGTTGTGGCTTGGCGACGGCGGGAATTTCCACTGCGTGGCGAAATTGGCGTTGTCCGGCGGCGGCGTCAGTCTCATGCCCACGGCCGATTTCTA
>Ga0307428_1001171_pt1 | contig 13721 bp, 21 predicted proteins | sample SalMarWE160240MG_FD_202161 | JGI IMG/M metagenome (GOLD analysis project Ga0307428, IMG submission 202161) | Salt marsh sediment microbial communities from the Plum Island Ecosystem LTER, Massachusetts, United States - WE1603-240 | ecosystem: Environmental > Aquatic > Marine > Intertidal zone >...
AATGACAGGCTTTTGGCTTTGGCTTTGTAATGTTTCAGTTGTAACTACTTGAGGCATCATCTTTATGATCAAATCTGCCTTCCTCTCTGCAAAAGAGGCTGAAAGTTGTTCTTGGAATAAACCGTCAGCATTTACAGATTTCAGCATTTACAGATTTCGGAGAGGAAACCAAAGAAACAAGAAGGATAGATGCAATTAAGAACGCAAAACTACGCACATCAATTACCTGGTTTATCTTTTCTCCTTGCTTCATGTCTAAGCGGTACTTGACATAATTGCTCTAACATACTTAATTCTTAATCAAGTGCAATGTTATTATATGTCCGCGCTGAAATAGAGTTTTAATACTTTAATATTCCTTTACTACCAGCGTCTGGTATCGCCCTCAAGTAGCCCACTCCCGACATGCATTCTATCTATATGTTTTGATAGCTCCGTCTTGTCTTGAAATTTTGATCCGCAATATGGACATGTAATGTTAATGACGGTCTCTACAGTCTTTCCAGGGCTTGGAGATTCGATTTCAGCTAATACCAAGGTTTCTGCTGGCACATTACCTACGATCGACATTAAAGTAACTATGCCAATAGGAGACGAATCACCACTCTCACCATTTTCAGCATCGTGAGTCTTTGCTTGCCTAGAAACAATTAGCCTCCTAATATTCTTCTCTCTCATCAGTTTCATAGTATCTCTTACTGTTGCCTGTTCGTCGATTGAGATCACTGGAGAACTCATCACTTCTTTAACCATGGTCTTGTACGGACTTTTGTTTTCCGCTATTACTCTATACAATATGTCGCGTTCTGTTACAATGCCAATTGGAAAATTTTGAGTACGTGCATTTTTATTACCTGATCTCGTAACAAATATAGAAGATAGGCCTTTATTTTTCATTATGCGTACTGAGTCTGAAATTAGCGCACTTTCGTCAATTGTTATGATGTCCTTGTCTACTAAATCTCCGATCCTTTGATCTCTAGAGGTTGAATACATGGATAACTTGATGTCATAACTTCTATTAATGGCTAATGGCGGTCTACGTTTTTCTTATCTTCTCTATCACAACATTGTTTACTTCCTTGTCTAGACGATAATTATAGTGCTCTTCGTTTAGCTCATGCCCAAATTATGATCTAAGTGGTAGTCAAGGATTATCTGCTCTGATCATTCTGAAGTTTGAATGGTATGTAGGAGGGTAAATGGAAAAATTTCCTCCTGCTTGATTTAAGTTACTATGATATAATTCTGGAGGTTTAGAGCCCTACCCCTATGTTGAAGGAATATCCTATTCTGCTCCAAGAAATCCTAACAAATCAAAACCCTCAGAAACTAAACCACGGTCCTTAATGGTCTTCTTGAAGATTTTGAAAACCACTCTGAGTACGTCCTTTTCAGTAATGATACCTACCAATTGTCCATCTTTGTCAATAATGGGCAGCCTTCTGATGTCTTTCTCTTGCATCAAAACAACTGCATCTTTCAATGATGCACCTGGTTGAATTGTTATCAATGGCTTACTCATCAATTCCGAGAGAGGAACATCACCGAAAATGGAATGCTCGGCAGCGAATCCCACCATCCTGGCAATGTCTCTCTCGGTAACGATCCCTATTGGAATTTCTTTTTTCTCGGTCGTACTTCCAGATACATTGACATCAAGATTGGAGCCACTTCCTTCCTTTGATATAATTACGCTTCCAATATTGTCTTCATACATTAATTTCGACGCTTGTTTCATGGTTCGGCTTTCAGGTATTGTTATCACGTTCCTAGTCATAAAATCAAATACTGGGACATTTGCTACATCATTCTGTGTCGAAGTCATCAGATTGTACTAATTGATCAATGCTTTTAATAAGTTATCTATATCTGATTCTCTGTTAAATACACCTAAATCACCTGCACAAGGTTTAGCTTCCTGATGCGGCCTTAGATTAGTCATTTTTAGTGTCAGTCCATTAAAATAAGTAGTGTTGATATCCAGGGCGACTGTTAGCTGAATCATAATCCTATCCTTTTCATTTTTGAACCACATTTAGGACATGCAATTTCTCTGTGCTCATTCCCACATTTCATGCAATAGTACCTGAGATGACTTTGGCCATAATCCGTTGAATGAGATACATCGGAAAAGATTGATTTATAGAATTCTTTCATCTTTTGGAATTCAAAAGTGGTATCATTACCTCTCCCATTTTCCGTGCCTAATTTTCTTAGAAGCAGGTTTCTTTTGCACCAACTAAGCGTCAAGAATGCGAGCAATGCTACAGCAAGATCTACGGGGAAGGGCAAGAAAAGCATTATGACAAAAGGGATTGCTAAATATATGGTCAACCATTTTAACTCATGTTTATAGTTAGAATCTTTCATCGGCGTACATTCCTATCACGATTTTGGTGCAAACTAGAATATAATATTCTTGCTTGCACTGCAATATTAAGCACGGACGACTTGGGTTGCTCTGACCAGAACGATCACCTGACAGGGGATCTGTAAATTGGTTCGGAGGGCTCTTAGCATCTAAATGCTCATGATACAAGTAGGATCCGGACTAACACTTTTTGAAATAATAAATAATAGCAGCTTGAGAAAGTTTAGTGTTGGTAAGAAAAATACAACAGCTACTATTAATTTGATAGGTGCTGGATCAGTGTACTCAACAGATCGGCTTATGGTACATGTATTCCCATTCACTACTTACAAGTCCTAGCTCATGTGCGTACATGTATTCCCATTCAAACCTAGCAGATTTATGGAGCCATTGATCCACTAATAGCTATTGCTAATCAAGTCCAATCGAACAGGATCGACTCGGCCCAATATGAGCCCCACCTGATGATAAACCAACTTATCCAGATCCAATTAATTAGTCGTCTGGACACGTCATCTCTCTTATTGCCAGATAACGCTCATTCATCTCTTCAGCAAATTTGACTACATTCTCTAAAGAAAATGTCGATTTGGGAAAGTACCACCTAATACCTACTTTGTGTCCTGTACCTCCGCCGTCATAAATGATGCCGCTCTCGCAATCGGCGCCATACTTTGGATCAAGATATCTTTCTCTCACTTCAAGTCCAAGCTTAGTCTTATCTTCCATGATAAAATGGTCAGATATATCATGGATAAAATAAAACTGACCCTTCTTAATTGGCTCTGGAGTGCTCATTGATCATCTATTCCCTCTAACCTATTTCACGCTAGCAACAGATATCAAATTCCAGCATCTCCTTTCTTTCCTGTCATTATATCCATGGTGAGTGGTACTTCTAGAACAAATATCTTTCCGCTTATCTGGTTGACACCAAGCCTATTCCTAATATTGCTTAATATCAAATCAACCTGGTCGTCCTTAACGACAACCTCAACTTTAGTGCTTGATACGTATTCTGGTGTATACCTCATGGTACCCCTCCCAACAGCAACTGCCTCTGCCTTTGTGGTTCCTCTTCCCTCCACCCTGTAATGGGTCGTTCCACCCACTTGTGCTTCTCTGAGAATTTCATCAACATCCTTCAATGCCCGGTCAGGAATAACAATCTGAATTTGTTTCATATTTTGTCAGGCTTCAATTGTGTAATCTTGCCCGTATAAATAGTAAATGTGTGCAGTGCATTACTGTGCATTAGTACATAAATACGTAATAGTAACATCTTAAAATGATAGATAAACAAGTCAGGTGGATATGCATAACTAATTAAATTATTTTTTAGAGTAGGATCAAGACATGTAATTTAAAAGAGCATCCAGAACATCCATCTTTCCGTCATTAAAGATTCTTTCATCCATCTCCCTGACCGATCCTGCGTTAGGCACGAAACTCATCTTTGAATATATGTCTTTATCGAGATCGATTCCTGGAGCAATCTCCTCGAGAATCATTCCTTTCTCACCCAACCTGAAGACTGCTCTCTCTGTTACATAAAGAACATCTTGTCCATATTTTATCGCTTGGTGTCCACTAAATACCACCTTAAAGACCTTTTCCACGAATTTTGAAATCCTTCCATCACGCAATATTTTGATTCGATTATTTGAAACACGAATATCACTTTTCCCTGCAGTGAAAGCACCTCCAAAGCAGAGCTTTGGCGCCCCGCCAGCTATTACTGGAAATCCGCCCGGTCCGAAGATCCTATTGGGCAGCATTGATGGATTTACGTTCCCTTCTTTGTCGACTTCAAGAAAACCAAGAGACGCCGCATCGATTATTCCACCCTCAAAGTTGGAGAATACATCAGGGATAGTTGACAATGCAAACGGACTTATTGCTAATCCAAAGTCATTTTCAGATAGAGCAAGTCCTCCCCAAGGGCCAGATTCTAATACTGTTATTATAAAGTCTGAAACACCCTCTTCAGCCCCGACTGAAGATATAAGAGCGGGAATACCTATTCCTAAATTAACTAAAATAGGCGCTCTCTTTTTCTTAAATACTGACAATAATTCTAAAAGGATCCTTCTAGCTATTACTCGTTCATGTTCATACGAGAGTACTTTCGGAAGACCTTTTAACCAGCTTTCTGCAATGGATGGAATAACCTTATACGAGATCCTGAGATCATATTCGATGGTTCCACTTTGCCAATGATAATCTCTGGGAGACACGACGACATGATTTACCAATGGACCGGGCACATCGACATCTCTTGGACTGATCGTGCCAGGTTTTGTAAGCCATCTGACCTGAGCAATCACGGTACCAGAATGAGGTCTCGCTTTTGCAGCTTGCGCGATGCTTAGGACTGTCCCTTTTATCCCTTCTTCCGACAACGACAAATTTCCATAATCATCCGATATGGATGCCCTAATCAAAGCATAATCTGGCTTTGGGGCCTGATATAGAAGATAGTCAGTTCCTTCGATATCCAGCAGACTCACTTTGCACGGCCCGTCTTTCCTTGCTCTTTGGTTCAATACAGCACCTTCGTTTCTTGGGTCCAGAAACGTATCAACTCCGATCTTTGTCAAAAGTCCTGGCCGTCCAGACGCCACTTCTCTGAACCAGTATGCGGTAATCCCTATAGGCCATCCGTAGCATTCGATTCGATTTTCTGTGACGAGTTTCTGAAGCCATGGTGAATAGCCTAGAAAAGGCATCAATGCTCCTCTAAGAAATTTCTGCTCAGGGTCCTTGTAGAGATTTTCGGCGATCTTATCTAACGCCCTGCCAGGTACAGCAGGAAGGGCATCAGAGATGATAAACAAATTCTTTGGATGTCCATGCATAGCATATTGATGATATAACTCAAGGATAAGATACTCAGGTGTATTAGCCATGTTAAAGCCAGAAATCGCAACTACACTATTATCTTCTATATCAGACAGGGGAATAACGACATCAACAATCTTGGAGAACATTTGATGAATATCATAAAGTGTTTTTTATCCTTCCTATTTAAGTAGAGTAGTTGTCGTCTGGTTGACCAAATTTAATAGAATGCATAATGAACTGGCTGACTTCGACAAAGTATCAACTAGAACACTGTTGGGACACGTATAATATGAACATTAAGGTTGAAAAAAGGAATTCAAGACAGGGATATCTAAAAACAGGTTCGATTATATCTGTAATGCAATTTCCGTACCAAACCGGGCACCATTTATTAGATATGCCATTTCAATTCATGTATTTTCATTTCTTCCTCATTCTTAAATGCTGCAAGACAATACCTACACTTATGAGGGGGAATAAATTTGATTGGATAGTCATTATCCTTATCATCAAAATCACGGAGTTTTACATTATCAATACCCTTGGGCGAGGTGGAGGCAGCTGACCTTACCATTTCTACACGTTCTTTTTTGTAATTTTCTACGAGATCCTTCAGTGTGTAATCCCAACCATTCTGCAGGAGATTAAGTTTATCCGTTTCCGCTATAGGATGAGTATATCGTCCTTTGGGATTTGTTGATGCTATGAATCCTCTTCTTCCTTCCTTTTCCCCCATCTCATATTGAGGGTCTCCATTCAATAGTAATCTTATGGCAAATTCATTTTCTTCGTTATTTGCCCAAAGTTGGATCTTCCTATGAATCATGTCCTTATAGCTTGCAAGTCTTTTAGCCTCCTCTAAATCGTTATTGGCAACGTCAGCTTTTGTTATTCCTTTTTTTCCTCTCTGTTTATCGTCAGCATAGGAATTAGGCAATATTGAGATATCTCAGGACCCGATACTTAAGTAGTAATATTAAGTATTGGGTATATACGATAAAAATGATTATTTTCCTTTGACAGATTCTCACCGAGAAGATGACTGCTCAGACGCTCGTTGATTTAATTGAACCCGCACCTCCGAGTTTAAGGTGATTATTTACTCCTGCCTTGAAACGAGAAAGAAATCAGAGATGCAGCTATACCCAAATTTTGAATAGCAGATACCAGACAAGAATCTGCATACATATGTTTAGATAACGCGCCGTAATATAGTGAACATGTTTGTCAGATTTATCCTCGGCGCCTCCTACTAGGTCAACGTCATTTGCTGACCCCGACACAGACAAAGCAATTTTAGAAGAATATAAGAAGACATGTTCTATCATATTTGGAAAGACAAGTCATTCTCAGATGAGATATCTTCAGGCATCAATAGAATTACAGCGGAGTCTATTGAATTCTTGCGATTCCCTACTTGCAAAACAAACTCGTTGGTTTGAGGACAATCTGTCCCAGCAGAATGGCATGTCCACAATCGTCATTAGTCCGAACCTAAAAGCATTTGTTCGCGGATATATCGCAACAGTTGACGTGTCTATGACTATGTTATCTATTGTTTATGACTTCACAACGTCTCAGATAGAGGGATATAGGAAGCTTATCGATATATTAACTAAATCTTATTTCCCACCATAATTTACTTGGAAAACAGGTAAGAGTCATTTAAAGTCGTAGCGAATTTAAAAATAGTAAGCTCATTTTCTAGTTTCGTCATATCACAGGATTAGGACCCTTCGGAAAATTATCGTCATTAATGAATCTCTCGTACATAAACCGGTAACCAAATTGCATCTGATCAGCTAGTGGAGCCTCCCCTGCAGATGCGGGTAACGGCATGGTTTTTGCAATGGCTCTAAGTATATCCTTGTCAGTGACAATTCCCATCATATTATTATTCTTACCATCGGTCACAGGAAGTCTACGTATATTTCTTAATTGCATCGTCTCTATAGCATCTTTCACAGAATTGGCTGTTGTAATGGTGATTAATGGTGTACTCATAATCTCAGATATCATTGTTCGAAGTGATAACGCCCTGTCAGAACCCAAATATGATACAACGTCTCTTTCTGTGACAATCCCTACTGCCACATGTTCCTCGCTTTCAGGTTTTTCCATGTTTGCCATATCAGCATTCCCTTCAAGTATAACGATGCTGCCGATTCCATGATCATGCATACTCTTGCACACTTCTCTAATTGATTGGTCTGAATAGGCGACTTTGACATCCTTACTCATTACGTCTGTGACAGATAAATCCTCAAATGTCATTGTTAAATGTCAGTAAATCACTTTCGTGATTAAAGTATTTGTATGCTATGTACTCTCTGCATTGCCAAGCATTACAAATACTCCTTATGAAGCGTTATTGCCCCCCTCTCATTGGACTATCTCAGCCGATAGTCATACACATTTGATTAGAAGTCAGATATTTAAGTAAATATTGAAATTGAAAGGCCCGCTAATTGAAGCCATTTTACTTAGTAATTTACCATCTGATTCACAGAATTTAACGATACCTCTATTGACGTGATTAATTAAACTTCATCATATTCTATCATTTGAATAATTTTATATTCTTATCAATGTATGGTAACAATTGATTCTCTATAATTGCTTTGGCATCAGTTCCCACATCAAATGATAGCAAAAGAAAGAATTTAGCTACATGGTTGTCTTCTATTATGACGGGAACAGTAGCGCGTATTAGTCTATCGTATGTGCCTATGGAATGTTTAAGCGTACCTAATTCACTTATAAAATTTTCTCTTATCGCAGCTCTAAGTACGGCCTGTAGTGCATAATGTTGAGTCTCCTCTTTTGTCATAAGAGGTGTTAACCCTGCTCTGTACCAAGTGGATAACAAGGTTCCTAGGCTATTTGCTAGTCCTACAAACCTGATAGACTTGTTCATGTTGAGTATTTCGCAGCATAAATGTGTGAAATGACTGGAAGTTGTACTAGCTGACAATCGATACTTATCAAATGAAAGATACAATATATTAATAGATTTTGGATATATGGTATCATGAGATACTTAAAGAGTTATTCACGTAATCGGTGGAATTGTTTGTGAGACATAGCCATGCGAGGATGTGGGTATGAATGTTGAAATAGTATTTTACTGCTTTGCACCACCTAAGTAATCAATCCCTTCTCCACAGTAGTACTATTGCCTACGGTTAAAGGTGGTGGGACAACTTGCAAAGTCATGATGTGATGTGTCAGATGAAGATCGTTACAATAAATCTGAGAGTTGTCTAATATTTTCTATCCGAAATGTATGACTAAGTCCTATTTGACTACTATGCCTAGCTATATGGCAACTTTAAAGCAAATTCCTGCAAATTTGTTACTATAGGCACGAGGCTCATACCATAGGTTGTCCACATGATCAACGTTTGCTCATCACCAGTTCCACTCGGGCCTCCTCTCAAGTCTTTGAAGTTGTGAGTACTGTCATAATATTCTTATGATTTTCTAGACATAAAATAATTTTTAGATTCTTGAATGCATTGCACTGCACTGCATAGCTGTAAAGCATTGTTTCATTTATGTTCATTATTATAACGCACCTTGTGGAAAGACTGGCAACTACAAATACTACGGCCTTTGTTTTGACACATCTTGAGCATACATTTATCTCATGGTATTTACTATAGTGTTACGGTAGCTATGCATGCTCTTGCCGTTTGAAATTGAATCTAAGGCAATCATACCTGCAATAAGGGCGATATTAGCGTTGAAGCTTATTGAAGAATATGACATGAGGGAAGATGATGTAGCCAAGGCGGTCGGTATCACTCAAGCAGCAGTTAGCAACTATGCAAGATGCACGAGAGGGAATAGAAAAGTTATGGAGAGACTTTCATCGACTAGAGAGATAATGCGCATTGTTGAAGATATTGCAGCAGACTTGGCTCAAAGCAGGATTTACACCCCACATACCATGTTAAAACTTATAGAAATTTGCAATTTAATTCGTTCTACGTTAATTATATGTGAAGTTCATCATGAAATGGAATCTGATATCGATGAAACGGTCTGCGAAGAATGCAAAGTTAACGTATTAAATACGAAGTCAGTATGATTAGCATATTGTAGATAATGGTTGTGACCATCAAATGTATTATGGCTTTCGAATTGGATACCAAAGAGAACGTAACTTGAGGTCTCAGATGTCTGGCCATTTCATCTTCCGATAAATGTCGGACGAAAAAATGAACAATCTATTTGTAGGTCGGCAGCAGGCATCTTTATTGATTACCCAACTACTTGACTACCAATACAGGGCAATGGGCATAGGTTATAATGTCTGATGCTACGCTGCCCAAAAGCAACCTCTTAAATCCAGATCTTCCTCGTGTACCTACTACTATCAGATCTACGCTCGCGTTTTCGGCGTAGTTAACTATACTTGCTGAAACTTTCATGGGGCTTAATATTATCTTTGTATGAAAGTTGGCTGAACTTTCCGTGCTTAATTCACTCCTTATTCTTGAAAACCATGGATCAGATTCTCCTTTTGCTTCATCCATTATCTTCATTACCGATTCGGGTATTTTTTCAACTTGCATGTCAGAGTCGTAATCATCCTGAGTCAGGGCAGATACGACATACAAAGCTATCACCTCAGAACTATATACTTCAGCAAGGCTAAATGCATAACTTGCCGCATCTAATGACTTTTCTGAACCATCTATCGCTACCATTATCTTTGAAAAACTTACCTCATCCAATTGAGAGAAACGGTACTGGATTGGGTGTTTAAATCTTTATCTCTCATGTAGGTTCAACATAACAAAGTTATGTTATTTGAGGACATAGATTTACCTCCTCTTCATGAACTATATGCATGATGTACATGCACATGAATTCTTGTACCCTACATATCAAAAAGGTTAGCCGCAGATCTTCTCTATTATTACTTTACTGTAAGAACAGGGCAGTGCATATAGGTGACTACGTTTAATGCAACACTTCCCAAAGTCATTCTCTTGATTTCAGGCCCTCCCCTCGTCCCAATCACTATAAGATCCACGTCTTCGCTTTCTGCATATTCTGCTATAGAACCTGCAATCGACGCTGAAAGGGAATGCGAACTGACAACACCTATTGTTAACGCAACCTTATTCTTCTTGCAACTTTCACTTATCCTATCAAACCACCCCTGAACTTCTTTCCGGTACCAGGTAAGTGTTGTATGCAATGCAATAAGTTTGGAGCCAAAATTCCTATCCAAGTCTATTGCATATTTTACAGAAACAAATGATGATTCAGAACCATCTATCGGAACGAGTATAATGGAATAACTAAGCTTCATTATCCACCACGATTAACTATCGCCGACTATATATCTAAAGGCTTCATATTTTGAGGCGTATGTATTTATTCACATGCTGTCGCCGGGTCCTCAGCCATTGTTCTAGGAATTCATTGTTAGTTCCTGATCTATATAACAATAATCTATATGTGTTTGAATCCTTATGCATAATAGTATTCACGATAAGATCCTAGTTCTATCTACATATTATTTCATATGCCACTATCAAAATTTAGTTCTACCTATTTCATCAAAGTACGAAACAAAACATCATGGAAGGATTAAGAAAATGATAAAATGGATAACAGAAACGCATCATACACCGTTGGTCTTATATGATCTAGACAAGGACCTAGTATGAAAGATCATCCTTGGTAGTGAATCGTAGTGTAGTCTACCTCTGCTTGGAGCGGAACCAACAAACATATGCTATTGAGTCCAAAAGGAGCATTACTAAAGTGTCACCTTCGCTACGATTGTATTTGAGGTTATGCTAATATCTGGTCTCGTATTAGCAAGGTTCTCAAAAATCAAATTTAAAAGTACCTTAGTAAATAATGACCAGTTTTCGCCTAGCTCATGTTGTATCATAAATACGTGGATATTCCCTGCCTCTATCCTGTGATCTGATTTCATATCGGAGACCTTCATATATTCCTGTAATATTTCTAGCACAGTCCACAGATTGTACGTTCTTTTCATAAGAAGAGCAGAATCTTTAATTAAGCCAAATGATATTTCTGCTGCTTCCCTTATTATGTCATTTCGATGCGAATTAATATCATCTTGGTTCATTCCTACCTCATTTGCCAATAAGATTGCCTTGTTAAACCATGTAGAGAGTATTATTTTCGGGACCGGCATCATACCTATTTTAGGCTCGAATGTGTCCCATTTTACATATCTTCGAAGTACCTGGTTGACAAGAACGTTTAAAGATATTTCTTTATTATCTGCTTCCCTTTGTAGACTATCTACTACACCAGGATCTAATCGAAAAGTGATACTTCTTGTCTTTATATTTCCGTGTGACATAACACTTTAGTCCTAGAACATCTATTTATCAATATATCGCGTATCCGGTTCCGACATATCCCCCGTCTGGAGCATATCCAGACGTAAGGATTAGACTCAAAGTTCCTTTTGTTGCATGTCTACATTAACGCAAGCCTAATTGACCGACATCCTGCATATGCCTACGTGTATAACATATGAAATTCAAGTTCAAAGCGAAGACCCTAGTCGCTCTGATCTCTGTTCTCGTATTTCCTCGCATTTATATGGAAAGTTGTTTCTCGACTCAGGCTGAATTCCGAGCCAAGATGGGATATTTCGTATATTGCGTTAGCTCAAAAAGATTAGTTTTAGTTTCAATGGCTGGGAAGTATTTCATTAGAATTTGTAAAAAAAGCCTAAACTAAATCTAACATTTTAGAATGTAATGACGTGATGACGTGTATCTTTCGAAGCATAATCTTGAATCTTTTATTTGTATCTGCAACGGAGCTCTTGATACTGTATGATGGTTCGAAATAAATACAAAGGAATGTTCGCATTCTAATATTCAGTGGGGTGACCACCAATTTTACATTATCATTATAGAATCCTGATAACTCAAAAAAACTTGAGGTCTCAAATTTGTCCATGACGTGAGTGATACTAAAGCGATCTTTGTTCTTTTTGTCATTTAGATGACCTGTACAACTTCTTATGACTCACAAAAGATAGTCTGAATAAAAAAGGTAAACATTTCTGTCCTTGAAATGAATTTCTATTAGATCATCAATTTTTGATTCATTAGTATGAGTCAAGAGTAGTTTCACTAGTCTTGAGAGTGTCGATATTTGTTGAGATAGATCTATCTTGGCCAACAAGCAGTTTCGCATTTTCGTCTACTATACACACGAACTTGATTTGTTGGTCTATTCGAATTACCGACTTACATGCGTGATTCATGCGTAGACGCTCCTGTATGTCAATCATTTGTTGATGACAGAACTAAACACTAGTGTATATGTGAACTGTGTTTACACCGCAATGCAATGCATGTGCGCGTAGAGAGACGCCACAGTTGTCATATTAATAATAACTAGTAACGCCTACGCTTTGACCTATGGAATAGCATTCGCCGCATTCCAAAGATTCTAAGATAACAACACAGGTATAATTAGATGGACATAACAATATTACACAAATCAAGCACAACCATTCTACTGGTAAGACATGTGAACGGCTATTGATTAAATAATTATGGATTTACTTACACCGAAGACTCAAGAAATAATACACAAAAACAAAAAAATTCAATCATCCACTCTTCAAGGTACAAAATGAATTAGGCGTCTAATAACGAGTGAAATTGTTACTACACATAAATGAACTTGATTGTCGTAAAGGAGGAACTTGGAGGGAGAGATGAGCAATTTATTGAGGAATATTTATAATATTCTAATACCAATTCCGTGATCATCGTATATGGATTATGAGGCTTTTTGCGATGAAATCTTAAGAAGCGATCCTGAAGTTCGTTTTGCTGGTATAGTAGATGGGAACGGTGAAATACGATACGGGGGTGGACGTCCTGGGATAACAAGGCTATTTACCGCGGAAGAAACGAAGAGATCGGTCTTACAAGCAATTGACAGATGGAAGCTGCGTAATGATCTTGCAGACAGAATAGGAAAAGGAAGATACTCGATTGCAGAGTATGAAAAACTGAAGCGAATTACAGTTCCCATCGATGAAACTCATCTTTTGCTTGTAAGCACAGAACCTTCTGCAGCCCATGGAGAAATAATTGAGAATATTCTTCGATTAAAGTTGCTATTAAGATAGGCACAGAGGGACGGTGAGTACTCATCTTTAGAAGAATACTTTGTCGAAATCTTCTTCTCGGTTCCGAAGAGTGAATGGTCAGATAAAATACTTCTATGAATGATGGAAACGAAAGACTGATAGAAATTATGAACGAACATATAGCAGAGGATTTTCCACTCAGATGTGAGACTGAAGACGAAGCAAGAACGATACTTAAGAAACTACTAGATAGTTAGGCTAAAGATGGATCCGTTTAAGGTCTTTCTGTTGCATAATCTTGTCCTATCTCAAATGCAACAACTACCATCCTTTTGAAATTATCCGTCCATTCTGGTGGATATGCTTTTCTGTTGACCTTTG
>Ga0307428_1001172_pt1 | contig 13691 bp, 16 predicted proteins | sample SalMarWE160240MG_FD_202161 | JGI IMG/M metagenome (GOLD analysis project Ga0307428, IMG submission 202161) | Salt marsh sediment microbial communities from the Plum Island Ecosystem LTER, Massachusetts, United States - WE1603-240 | ecosystem: Environmental > Aquatic > Marine > Intertidal zone >...
TAGTTCTTAATCTCAAAGCTGTTACCACCGGCTCACCATTAAACCTAAATCTTAAAAGGCTCTGGATCCTGCGGTTGGCTGTTTCTCGGCTAATTCCTAAGTCGCGGGCAACTTGGTCCTGGCTAGGATAGCAGTCTCCATTTTCGTCCATATAAAGAGCAAGAGCGATCAAGGTTTTAAATTCCCGGTCTGATATCTTTTTTAAAAGCCCTGATGTCCGGGCGGCGACGAAAAGCTTAACAAAAACTTTGTTCTCCCAGGCTTTATCCAAAACATCAAACTCTTTTTGGATTTCAACCGTAACCATTTTTTCGTCTTTGTATTTTTTGGAGGGAGTGAGATTCTCGATAGGAAGGCCGAGCTTTTCTCTGATGATTTTTTTCTGCTTTTCGATATTTTTATCTTTGCCCATTGTTCTATTAAAACATAAAATCTTAAGCGAAAACTACCCGCTTTTTTTTATTGATCCTGTCTGGTTTAAGGTTAATTGGTCAAATCCTTGTGGCTCTTCTGAAAGAAAGCTGTCAATTTCTTTGCGCATTATACGCCAGGATCTGCCGACCTTTTTAGCAAAAATTTTTCCAGGAACTCTTTCTTGGCTGACTAGATCATAAACAATTCTGGAGCTGACTTTTAGAAGCTGGGCGGTTTGATCAATGGTGAGGATTTCATCTCTGTTTTCTTCTACCATTTTGAAGATACTCCTCTTTTAGTTGAATTTATTACATTTTAGTAGAAGATAAGAGAAGATGTCAAGAAGAAATAAATTAAGTCCACCGAGGTGTTTTATTCTATTCTCCGCTTTTACTAAGTTCTTTAAATTTATTTTGCATAGTTGGATTACCACTAGTGAGACGCTTTATGGTTAAATCCTCAGCTTTATTATTTGCTAGACGGAGATTATTTTCCGAAGAAAGAAGTGCGTCCTTTGTCTTTTGAAGATGACTTATTGTTTTGTCTATTTCGTCTATGGCTGTTTTAAATTTTCGGCTTGCAAGATCATAATTTCTAGCAAATCCATCTTTAAATGAGTTGATATTGTCTTCAAATTTTGTGATATCGATATTTTGGGCCCTAACCAACGCAAGTTCAGATTTATATTGAAGAGAGTTAAGTGCTGCATTGCGAAGCAAAGTGATCATCGGAATAAAAAATTGTGGCCTAATAACATACATTTTGGGGTATTTATACGACATATCAACAATACCAGTGTTGTACAGTTCATTATCTGTTTCCAGTAACGACACCAACACAGCATATTCACAACCTTTTTCATTTCTATCTTTATCTAACTCTTTTAAGAAATCTTCATTTTTCTTTTTAGTAGCGGTTTCATCACTTTCGTTTTTCATTTCAAACATGACGCTAATAATCTCAGTATCTTGTTCATCAGCTTCTCTAAAAACATAGTCACCTTTACTACCGCTACTAGCATCATTATCTTTATCAAAACTGGCATTTTGGAAAGCAGTTGCACGAAGTTTATTGAACTCAATTTCGCAATGCTGTTCGAGTGTTTCCCCTAGCATTTTGGTTGAAAGCTTCAATTTCAGATCCTTATAATACTCGATCATTTCCTCTTTGGTTTTTAGCTCTTTCTCATATTCTTTTCTGAGTGAAGTTTCAAGAATTTTTGCTTCGGAGTCTTTTTTGTCGAGTTTGTAGACTAGTTGATCACGCTCTTTTTCAATTACCTTTAGAGCCTCTGTAACAGCAAGTTTTTTTTCTGTTTGTGCTGCTTCAATCTGCGACTGTAGTTTAGTAATTTCAGCATCTTTTTTAGCAATATCTTCCTGAGAAGCATTTTTGGCATTGGCTTCAGCCAGTTCGACAGCAGCCTTTTTTTCTTGTTCAAGTAATCGGATTTTTTCTTGTAATTCTTGCTCCTTAAGTTTTGCTTCTAGCTCCTTTTCATGCTCAATGGTATTACGTACTTTTTCAACTTCAGCATTGAATGTATCATCTTTGATGGAATCAACCACATTTTTAATTGTGGATTTATCAATATCCACGTCATGCAACGAGGAGAGATCTATTAGGTCACCTTTTTTACCATCTTCCTGTAGCTCTAGTGTTTGTTCGTCTCGTATAGAAACTTTAAGTTTTTTTATGGTTTTTTCCTCCTGTTTTAATTCTTGATTATATTATACTCAGCCCTTTCTTTTTAACAAATATGCAGTTGAAGCGTCAAATGCTTTTCCCTGTTGTTCAATAAGTTATAAAAATTCATGTAAGTAGTTAAATAAACCCCTTAAAAGACTTCATCCCTTCCTCAACATCTGTATTGGCAAGCGTTATGTAGATAGTAGTTGTGCCGATATCAGTATGCCCCAGGATCCGCCTTAATGTCTCGATATCTTTGGTTTGTTTATAATATTGGGTGGCGTAACTATGTCTTAATGTATGAGGTGATATCTTCTTATTATTAATTCCAGCTTTGCGTGCGTATCTTCCAACCATTTGCTGAATGTATCGATCGGATATCTTTTTACCTTCAAGGGTTGAAAAGAAATAATCACCTTTTGGCCGTATCTTGCGCCAGCTGTTAAGCAGGTCGATTAAATAATCCGGAATAGCAAGATCTCGGTCCTTGCTCCCCTTACCACTAACAACTCTTAGTTTGCCTTTGGTAAGGTTTATACTCCCTGGTTTTAAATGAGTAACCTCGGCAAGCCTCAATCCGCAGTGAAGCATTAGAGACATAACCGCTTTATTTCTTAGACCAGTAGGGTAACGCTTATTCGGTTGCTTTAGTAATTTCTGCGCTTCTTCCGGCTCTAAGATTGTTGGTAGCTTTTTTCTTGTCATGTTTAGCTTTATGCTACGTATTATCTGTATTATACATAGCATATAACACTATTTTCAAGTGGTTAAGGAAAAAGCGAACTATATAGCAAAATTTGAACTTACTAAAAATCAGAAATTGAAGTATAAAATAAAAGCAGAAAGTAAGGTTACTAATCCCGAAAAGATCGTAACGGTCCCTGTTGCAATATAAGAGCCTTTATTTGTTTTGTTAAGACTTTCTATAAGAGTATTAATAGCAATAACAACATCCTTAAAATCATAGTCTTGAGTGATAAGTGGCGTATTTATTTTTACAAAAGATTTAAGACCATTAACAGATTTTTTTGGAACTGTTTTGAGCTTTTGTTTTGACAAATAAAAATAATATCCAGAAAAAATAAATTGAGCAACGGATAGTAGAATTAATGAAATATAAAAAGCCTTAACCATGTCCTTTATCTCCTTTTAAAAAAAATTAATTTTGGTCGGTTGATGAGAGGTCCCACCAACCGACTTGCTATTTTTCAGCCGAGGTCTATTATAACATCTTCGCAATTTGAGCACTTAACCTGACTATAACCTTTGAAGTAGTCATAGTTATCATAGTTACCCTTCATCAAGTTTTCCTCGACATCTTCTCGGGTACAATTTCCAAAGTCATAATCATGGGTAATGTCCACTCCCTTGATATAAAACTTCGTACTCCCGCACCTCTTACACTTCATCGTTTGGTTTGTTGTTACCTTTAGCATTTTTGCTCCTTTCTTTTTAACAATGATTTTTTCTTAATTCACTTAGAGACTTAGGGGTAAAAGATAAATCCCTTTCAATCTTCATTCCGTAGGGTCCGGTTACTTCTGAAAGCTCCTTTAAGCTGAAATAGCCAAGCTCTATTTCAAATCCTACAACTAGACCAAAGAAGATATCCTCTCCGTCAAATTCTGTAGCGTACCAAGTCCAGTTAGACCATGGTGTAAAGAACTTCACATAAGCAATAGCTTTGTCCCCTTTACTGTCTTGTGAATACAGCTGCGGAATAACCTTTCTTATCTCTTGTGTTAGTAATTTCATTGTCTTTCCTTTCTCTCTAAAATAAATTTGCTTCCGCACAAGCGGAACAAAAAGAGAAGGTTCTTGCTGTAGTCAAGGTGGAGATTTTACGGTTGCTCACAGAGGAATTGAGAGGGATAAATAGCAAGGCGGTTTATGCTCGCAAAGAAAAATACAACCTTTACGGAAGAAAGGTTCTGCGTATGATCTTTTCCAGGAAGCAAATAAATCTGGATAAAAAGGCTTTTGAAATGAGCTATCATTTTGAAAAAATGAAGCTCTCTTATGCTTCGGGCATAGGAGTAAGGTCTTGAAGAATGAGAGTCCTTATAAGCGTTAGTGAATTTGAAAAGGGGTTTGGGGCGGGGTTTGACTATAGCCTATCTAGTAGGTTCAAAATCTCTTACTATATTTTTAAAATCAATCCTTTGAAAATAGCGCTCCCTGGTCTCTTTCATAACTTCTTTATATGATCGTCCATTATTCTTTGCACTTTGGCGCTTTATCTTATTTAACTGTCTCTTATCGAAGCCGCTGTCATTAACATCGATTGTTCTTATAAGAGCAGCCTTTCTTTGTTTGGAAACCACATAGGCTTGCCTGGGCGACAAGGTTCTTTTATCTAAGGCCTGAACATATTTTTCGACATCCTCATATAAAGGAAAATATAAAGGCCGCTGACTGTCTGCTTTAGCTTCCTGCTTAACCTGTTCCCCATGCGGCAGGAAAATTCTTTTTGCCTGGATTTCAGAGTCTGATCGATCAAGGCCAAAACAAACTAGAGTACCGACATTTCCTAAAGCGCCTCTCATTCTTTCGTCAAGCTGGCTTAGCTGCTGGTGGGCCAGAACCAGGTACAAGTGTCTTTTCCTGGCTTCGGCCAAAGTACGGCTAAAAGTTTTAGATCCTCCTTCACTGCCGACAAACAATTGAAACTCATCAAGGTATTCAAAGAAGTCTTTGCTAGTCCTCCGGGCCATGGCGGCCTGCTGAATTAAAGTCGTAATAAAGCCGCCAAAGAGTTTTGCCGAAAGCTCGCTTAAATAAGAAAGATCAACAATTAAAACCTTGCCTTCATCTAAAATGGTTTTAAAGTTAATGGTGGAATTAATTTGGCCGAATATATTTCTAATCCGGACACTCCCTATAAGCCGGGAGATTTTATTAAGAGTTGACTCTACTCTGGTTGCCTGCTCCCTTAAAGGCCATTTATCAAAGCGGTTGTAAAAAAACTGCTTAACGGCCGAATCTTCAGTTTTTTCTAAAAGAATATCCCTGTAGTTTTTATCGGTTATAAGTTTAGGCATTTCAATTATGCTTAATCCATTTTCCATAAGGACCATTAAAGAATTAAACATGATATCCTCAAAAACCGGTGCGTTTTCCAGATCCCAGCTTCTTTTAAAGACTTCGATTATATCGTTGGCATGCTCGGCCGGATCTTCATTCTTTTGGAGTTCCAGGAGATTTATACCCGGGCTGTAATCTCTTCTAGCCGGATTAACGTACACAATCCTGTCAATATTACTTTGCTTTTTAAAGTAACCTTGAGTACCAAGATAAGATAGCACATCGTCAGCCAGATCTCCGTGAGGATCGATAAGGGCGACTCCTCTTCCTTTAACGATATCCTGGTAAAGCATATGTTCCAGCAGTTTGCTCTTGCCCTTGCCAGTAGTCCCGATAATATGCATGTGATCATACCGGTCTTTCTGTTGAATTTTATAAGGAAGATTTAGCCAAAATGGACTAACGTTTCCTAAGACAGTGGAGCCGTTAACGCTGAAAAATGATAGAAAATACATTAAATCTTTAAAAGTCATAAAATCAGTAAAAATACAAAGATTTAATTAAGATTTGCCGGTATTTGTTAATTTTAATGCTATAGAGCCCTAAAATGCCCCTAGAAACGACGAAAGGGACTAAAGCATACATTATTGTATACCAAAATAAACAATATCTTAATAGGTCTATTTCTTAATCATTTTCTTTATACCAGAGTTTAAAAAGATCTTTCTTATTGCTCTTTATCCAGATAGGATCAATTATTACATTTTTGTTGAGGATTTTCTCTTTGGTTGTAAACCAAAAAAAGCTGGCGCCTTTAACATTTTTAGTTGTTGCGAGAAGATTTTCCAAGCGCTCCTGAGTCGTAGTAATTGTTAAAACTCTTAAGGATTCTGCTTTATATCTTTTGTAGTATTGGCCGTTTTTTACATATTCAACATACCCTCTGATTTTATCTTTCCAGCGGCGGTTAGTTTCTGTGGCTCTGTCTGCTTCAATAAAAAATCTTGCTTCCTTGCCTTCGCCTTTAAGAATAAAGTATCCGTCTGGAGTAACGGCTAAGTATTTGCCCTGATTCTCCGGATCTCTTACCTTCTCCTTTAGTGCCTTAAGATCCCATTCAGGAATCCAGTTAAGCTTGTACCTTAAGCTCCTGGCAGAAATGGTAAAAGCTACTCTGACATCATTTACAGCTAAGGTATGCTCCAGAAAATATATTTCAACCTGGTTACTCTTTTTATTCCATTTAACATTTTTAGAGTCCTTGCCGTCATACATAAAAGAGACAACATCTTTGCCTCTTTGAGATAAGCAGTAAACTCTCTTAGAAGAGCCGTAGCCGGCGTGTGTAGGCTTGTGTATGGCTGAAAGGTACTTATTGTGGTAGAGAAGCGATAAGCGTCTCTGGCAGGCAGTAATAGAGGCATTTTCGAACTCTAAGAGTTTGATCTGGTCTCTAGTTAAAAAACGGAAAAGGTAAACCCATTCTATTACCTTTTTATCTCTTTCAGTCAGCCTCATCGGCGGCGGGTTTTTAGCTTTTCTATATCTGGGTAGCCTGATTTTGGAACTTTTAACCATAGCCTATTTTACCACTAATCATTTTTTCTTTTTCTTCGGCAGGCTCTTCCATTGCCCATAGGGCTTTTCGCCTGTGTCGGCTTCAGACTGGGCGCAGATCAGGTAGTTCTTCCACATCTGAACCTCGTCATTACCCCTGATAAAAGAGCCTATCTCAACAATGTATTTTCTGCCTGATGAGGTGTATTCGATATTTATAACCGAGCGGTAGCCTTTCCATATTGACGGGGTAATGCTTGTCAGAAAGAAATTAAAAGCTCCGGGCTTGCCGAACTTATCATCTATCCTGCTTTTAGCGCCGGTAACGTCTATCAAAGGAATCTTGTATTCAACCGGCCGGAAGCTCGGCAGCATGATACCAACATAAGGGTTTGACTGCGTACCGCTGATAACCAGATAGACAAAACGGGCGTGAGGTAGGCTGGGGTGTCCGCCGATATATTCGCCCCTTGTGGCCAAGATAATGTCGTCCCTGAAGGAAATATTAGCTAAATCGCGGCGGGTGCCGAGAAAATCCCAGATAAGGTCAATAATAAAGAAAATGAAAAGCCCGAAGGCAATGATGAGAAAAACGACTTCAAAAAAAACAGTAACTCCAGATATAAAATTCAGAAGACCCAGAACAAATCTCAAGCCGGCAGTAACGCTTCCGCTCGCAACTGAGCCAAAGAGGCTGTCAGATGAAACCGCTCCTGAAATAGCACGGCCGCCGTAGTTGATCAGCCAGAGAGTAAAAGTAAAGAAGGAATAAATAAGAAAAATAAAGTTAATTACGGCCACGAAAATAAACCTGTCTAGGACCGTCATTCTCAGCCACCAGCGAACCAGCCGGGTAGTTGAAAACCTGTGATTCCATTTAGTTATAGACCAAAGCATTAAAACTCCTTTCCCTAAGGTTTTTTTACATATAATCGATAAATAGGTCTTCCGTTCGGGTGAAGTTCAATTTCTCCACCCGTAATAGAAACACCAATCTTTTTACCTTTTGGTGCTCTGTAATTAGTTACTTTTTCTAAAGACTCTTTAAGGTCTTTAAGAAATTGGTCAAATTCTTCTGGAGCCTTTTTAGCCAAAGGTCTCACTCTATCTGCAAATTTAGAAAAGTAAGTTCTCATTGCAACCTCTTTTGAAGGTGATAGCCTAAGCCTCCACGGCACTTCATAACTAATCCAGCTTTCGAATTCCATACCGCCGTCTACAGACATTCGTTCTCCTTTCTTTAAGTATCTTCAAAATCTTTTGGTCCAGTTAATATTTCTGCTGTACTCATCTTCTTTTTTACTTCTTTTTCAACCTCTCCTCTTTTCCTGCCAAGCTTTTTTGAAGTTTCTTTAATTTCTTTAGCCTGAACATCATTTTTGTTTTCAGGCAAAGGAATTGTTTTTATATGGTATTCTTCAAGTCTTCCGTCTTTTACCAGCTTGCACCAGCTCTCGTAATTAGGAAGGTTTGAAAGCCTGTTTGCCATTTCCTGGGAGACATCGCTGTATAGCCTAGGTTTGCCTTTACCCATTATGTATTCGGAGCTTGCGCCTTTCCTGAATACACCTTTCTGGCTGGTCCTGTGCAGTACCGGTTCCGGCTCCAATTCAGGCTCCGGCGGAGTGTTGTCAAACTGATTTGCCAGTTCCAGACTGTCTTTTCCGGTTATGCGGAATAAAATAAAATTGCCTACGTTTAGAGTTGAGCCTTTGTTTAAGATATCAACCTGGTCCCGGTACTGGTGCGCCACCATGGTGTCTATCCTGAATTTCCTGGCCTCACTTTGAAGAGTGGGAAAAGACTCTGTGGCAAAAGACTGATATTCGTCGACTATTAAGTGAAACGGCTTTCTTTTTTCTTCGGGGATATCCGCCCTTGATAAGGCGGCAATCAATATCTTACCTACTAATACACTACCTAATAGACTTGAATTATCCTCTCCAATTCGACCTTTAGAAAGGTTGACCAAAAGGATTCTGCCCTCGTCCATTATCTTCCTTAAGTCAAAACTGCTTTTAGGCTGGCTGACAATGTTTCTGATTAGCGGATTTGCCAGGAACCGGCCGATTTTATTGTAGGAGCTTGCCAGCCACTCCCTTACTTCCTTAGGCTCGAAAGGGAATATTTTATCCCAGTAATTGTGTATCAAAGGGTCTTTTACCCTGTCCAACACCTTTCGCCTGTATATAGGGCTTGATAAGACTAAAAGAAGGTCCAGCAGGGTTAAATTAGGGCTTTTTAAGACCGATAAAATCGAATGCCTTAATATATCCTCAAGCCTTGGTCCCCAGCTTTCCTGATACAGCTTTTTAAATGTTCCGACGATCTCCGAGCATACCAGGTCCACTTCCTTTGGATCATCAAGGTCTCTGCATTCAAAAAGGTTGAGGCCGAAAGGGTTCTCATAATCAGCCGGATCAAAAAGTATGACGTCTTTTTTGCGGCTTTCCGGAAGCAAGGTTAAGAGCGTTTCAACTGCGTCTCCATGGGGATCTAAAAAGCATAGGCCGTCGCCTGCTTTTGCATCTGACAAAACGGCATTCATTAAAAGCGCAGTTTTGCCGGTCCCGTTTACGCCTACGACATAAGTTCCCTGCCTTCTGCCATCAGGAGATAGTTCGACTGTAGACTTTGTTTCTGAATCAAGACCTAGCTGGAACAAAACTGCCTGCTTTTAATTTAATATAATAATCATATACAAGCCTCGTACTTTCCAAATATTTTATAGGACTTTACTAAATATAACAATCAAACAGCACAAGTTTTTCAACCTCGAATAGAGGCTTGGGTTAAAAGCGGCGCAGGCTTAAAAGAATAAAATTATTTAAGCGCCGCTTTTATTCTAACCTTGCCCTCAAGGCAAGGAGCGCCGAGCGGAAGGGGGGTTCAGGGGGGAATTCCGCGATGGCGCAAGCGGGTGTCGGGCGGCGCCCGACTGCAGACCCTTAGCAAGGGCGCAAGCCCTTAGCGGTCGACGAAGTCCGCTGAAAGCGGACGAAGTGAACCCTCACTTAAAAACGAATGTTTTTAGCGAGGGCGAAAGGGTATGCAGTCGGGGGCGGTAAAGACCTTTTTACCAGCCCCAGACACCCGCTAAAGAAGGCTTAAAAATCAGGCGAATACCACTGCTGGGGCAACAAAAATAGAACGATTATTAAAGCAGTGTTTCAATTTATTGAGGAAAATTGTCCAGCAGAAAGGGCAATTTTAATAATGAGCCTGATCTAAAGCCTTCGAATTCCTCTTCCCCCCTGAATAATTCCGAAGGAATAGAATTTTAGCGGGGAAAACCATAAAAGTATGGTTTTCGAAAAACAAGGGTATAAACAATATTTATTTTAAAATATTGCTAAAAGCTAATGTCTGCTGTTTTGCTTGATTTAGGTATTCTAATACTCTGTTTTGAGTCACTTCTACATAATTTTTTTCTTTTTCTATTCCTATCCAATTGCGCTCTAACTCAAGAGCTGCTATTGCTGTTGTTCCACTACCCATAAAAGGATCTAAAACTAAATCGCCTTTTTTACTAGAGGTAAGAAGGATTCTTTGAACTAGTTTCAATGGTTTCTGGGTCGGGTGAGCTCTAATTCCAGCGTCATTTCTTAGACGTTCTTTCCCACGGCAAATTGGAAAGTTCCAATCTGTGTCTTTCATCTGTCTGCCGCCATTAATTTCTTTTAATAATTTATAATTAAATGTATAACCCTTACTGCTTTTATTTCTAACTGCCCATATTAGAGTTTCATGGTTATTTGTTAATCGACGACAGCTTAGATTAGGCAATGCTCCAGACTTAACCCATATAACATCATTTAAAAACCAAAACCCTAAATCTTGCATAATTTTACCTATGCGAAATATGTTGTGGTACATTCCAATTACCCAAATGGTTCCCGTGGATTTTAATTTTCTTTGGCACTCTTTAAGCCATTCTTCGGTAAATTTATCATATTCGTCATAACTCTTAAAACAATCCCAATCTTCCTCAACCGGAAGAACCTCTGTACCGTTCGCTCTTTTTAGACGTTTGCCTTTCGGTAATTGCAAGTAGTATGGTGGGTCTGCGAAAATTAAGTCTATGGCGTTATTAGGAACTTTTTTTAGAACTTCTATGCAATCACCATGAATTATTCTATTTAGGAATTCTTCCATAATTCTATCTCATGAACCTACCATTAGCATTAATCAATTCCTGTAGGGAAGGTATTGATAATAGCTGGTCGCTTCTTCTATGAATTATTCTATGACAATTTGCACAAACTGGAACAACGTTATTTATCGCTTCTTTAACAGATTGTATAAAATTATCTTCTTTGGCAAATATTGGCTCCAGGTGATGAATCTCTATATAGCCTTTGCCAACCTCACCATAGAAGTATTCAAAATTAAAATTACAAGCAGAACAAAATATTTTCCCGTTTTTAGAAAAATTCTTCTTGGCTACTTCAACCAATTTTCTTGATCTAATTTTTGTTTTAACTTGACTGAATTTTGTAAAGCCTTCTTCAATTACTAAATTTAAGTAGTCTGCTTCAATTACCTGTTTTCTTTGTGGTTCACTAAAATTATTATCTAAAATAAAAGCAAAGTTGTTGATGTTTTTCAAGAGATATTTCTCTCCCTCATTTGTTATTTTATGTAAGCCGTCGTTTCTTATTCTTTCATAATCTGCCAGACCTTTTTTTTCTAAAGTTCGGTGGGAAACTAAGTTTCTTACCTTTTGGCTGAAATGTGTATCATTTCTTTCCGAAAGTATTTCAGCATCACGGCCAGATATTTCTAGTTCCTTGGAGAGTAAGTCTATCAGTTCTGAAGTCTTTAATCCTTGCTCTTTGTGAAGCAGCAGATAATTTAAGGCGGGTATTATTAAGTCTTGTTCCGAGTAAATCATGCCCTTAAAAGTTTGTTATGAGAAGATGTTCAGCGTCTCTATTATTTCTTCCCTTTACATTATACAAATACGTTTTATCAAATTTATTTATATTTATACCGTTTTTATTTTTATATAGATTTAAAATAAACGATGTATTTTTTATTATGAAGATAAACTTTGCTTTAATTTTATAAAGACATTTTGCTAATCTCTCTTGGTCCGACCTCCCAAATTCTTTCTTCTCATAATTACTGAAATCTGTATCATATGGGGGGTCCAGAAAAACAAAGTCGTTTTTATCTAATTTTTCTTCCTCTAGTGTTTCTTCAAAATCTCTATTCAAAATTTTAGTATTTTTAAAAAGTTCTTCTACTTCTTTACTAAAAATATAGTCAACTTTTCCTCTAAAATTCTTTCTATTATAACCTATTCCTCCATAAGGAATATTAAACTCTCCTTTCGAATTAAATCTAAACATCGAACCGTAGCAGAACTCTCTTATAAAATAATAATTTGCTATTTTTTTAGCTAGAGAGGTTTTATATTTGCTTCCGTTTTTATTCATAATTTTTCGAAAATGCATATAAAACCCACTCCTAAAAGCTGTCTCAATGTTTTTATTCAAGTCTTTTTTGGGAATGGTACCTCGCTTTTTTTCAATTTCTTTTGTTCTTTTTATTTTTGAAAACAAGTTTTTTATTATCTCTCCTAAAAGATTATCTGGGTCAAGAGCAAACTCTTTTAAGAACAGGCCATTAAATTGTTCTTCTTTTGTTTTAAGTTCGTATGTGATTATTTCCCTTACTTCTCGGTCCGTTTTTTTATCTACCTTGTATTCCCCATATAATTTAATTAAGTCTTCCTCAAAGAGCTTTAAAAATTTTGGTATTTTCTCCCAATTATCTGCATACTCGTATAAACACTTCTTAAACTCCGTTTTATTTCTCTCTCCCTTTACAAAGCGATAAAATTCTATTAGTTCCTCGCAGGTATCATTTATTGTCGCTCTCTCTGCTTGGAGCTTAAAAAACACCGCTCCTCCACCAAAAAAAGGTTCAACGTAGCGGGAAAATATCGGAATGAGGTTTTTTATAACTTCATACTCTTTAGACTTTCCGCCTGGCCATTTTATAATTGGTTCCATGAAATCATCCTAGGTAAGTATTTTTGATTGACTCTAAAGCTTGCTTAATAACTTCTGCTTTTTCCTTATATGCTTCAATAACAGTTTTGTATCCCTTATCTGATTTACATACAAAATCCCAAAAGTCCTTTCCTATTAGCAATTCGTCGTCTGCAAAAAATTGTCTAACCCGCTCCTGTCTCCACGGCTTGCCTTCACCATAACGATTATATGCTGTAGCAAAATACAACGTAATATTAACGTCTCCTGGTTGTGTGTTTGATAAAATAGCAAGCTGTTCTAATAGAGCCTCTTTCTCTGCTCTGGCTTTTTTGTTATCAAGGTCTCCACCGATTTTTAATTCTATTAAAAAGTATTCTCCTGTTTCCTTATCTATGAGACAGTAATCACTATCATGTCTTTTTGTTACAAGAGACTTTTCCGTTGGTTTTGTTCGTAGAAATTGGTAGTCTTCTACCGTTGGAGGTCTAATTTCTCTACGTTTATATTTTTCTAATAATTCTGCCATGTCTTGGGTTTGTTTGAGACTTAATGGACCTGCAACATTTCGTTTTACTTCATACGAAAACCCTGCAATATTAATGGCTAATTTTTCTAGCATATTACCTAAAGAGCTATCTAATGATCTAACCAGAGCCGTATAATATTGTATTTCTGGTCCAAGCATTGCAATAAAAATATTGTGGATTTTCATATTAATTGTTCCTTCTGGATTGTCTTTTTCTCCTTCGTGTCTACCTTGAAATCCAGTAGCAAACGCCTCTACTGCAGAATGGACCAACCCTCTTATTGCTTCTTGTTTGTTTATTGTGTTTTTTTCCATGTTTTTTACTACTCTTTCATTTTTGATATCAAAGAATCTATCACAATTTTTACTGACGAAAATAGGCTTATTAATTTTTTCTTTTGCTTTTTATTAACTTCATCGATATTTAGTTTTTTTAAGTGCTTTGTTAACTTTTCTATATCTACAGAAATAATATCATG
>Ga0307428_1001178_pt1 | contig 13642 bp, 8 predicted proteins | sample SalMarWE160240MG_FD_202161 | JGI IMG/M metagenome (GOLD analysis project Ga0307428, IMG submission 202161) | Salt marsh sediment microbial communities from the Plum Island Ecosystem LTER, Massachusetts, United States - WE1603-240 | ecosystem: Environmental > Aquatic > Marine > Intertidal zone >...
AAACGGTAATCTTGGGAATCGATACAGGAAGCGGCTTACCCTCCCAACCCCGTCCGAACATACCTGATAGACCGAGACCGAGCATGGTGAGAGAGAGCCCGGAGACAACCTGATTCGCCTTTAGTGTCACACTGGCAAAAGCATGGATCAGGGAGAAAGCACCGCCGACAACCGCCGCCACCAGGATCCCCAGCCAGGGATTTCCGGTAATATAGGCAGTGGTGAAAGCAGAATAGGCTCCCATAATCATCATTCCCTCAACGCCAAGGTTTAACACACCGGAACGCTCTGCGTAAATCTCACCAAGTGTTCCCAGAAGGAGCGGAGTCCCGTAAGCAAGGGAACGACTGAATGTTGTAATTATCCATGTTTCCCAACCCATAACTACCTCCTCAATAAAAAGGATATTTTGTAACGAAGAAGAATCTCGCTTCCGATAAGGAAGAATAATATTAATCCGTTAAATACATTGATCAATTGGAACGGCAGCCCAAGTGATACTTTAATTACGTCCCCTCCGGTCATAATAACACCAAATAGAAGTGAGGTTACTATCACAGCCAAAGGATTGCGTCGTGCCAGCCAGGCGACGATGATTGCAGTATACCCATACCCCATTGAAATGTTAGTGGGTCCTAATAGCCGCATATGAATCCCTGCAATCTCACCTACCCCGGCCAATCCCGCAAAACCTCCTGAGATGAGCATGACGAGTAAAGTCGTCTTTAGTTGGCTGATGCCGGCAAATCTTGCCGCATCGGGGTTCTCTCCGATAACCCGGATCTCAAACCCACTCCTGGTGCGGGTAACCAATATATACATCACAACAGCAAGAACAAGTCCCAAAACTAACGTCGGCCAGTGGATACGTGTACCATAGAGGGTCGGCAGCCATGCAGCCTGCGGGAACGTGTCGGAATAGGCGAAACCACGCGCGGTGGGACCTTTCCATGGACCGTGAATTAACCACTCAACAAAGTATATGGCAATATAGTTCATCATCAAAGTCGTGATAACATCATTTAGCCCCAGCATCACCTTTAAGATGGCCGGAACAAGCCCCCATGCGGCTCCACCCAAGAACCCGCCAATAAACATAGCCGGCAGGAGTAACGGATCAGGCAGTCCACTAAAGAGAGCGATTCCGGCTGCGGCAACCGCCCCCATGAGGAGCTGCCCCTCAGCACCGATATTCCAAAAGAGTGCACGGAAGGCAATCGTCAACCCCACTCCGCAAAGTAATAGAGGAATCGCCCGACGCACTGTCTCGGCCAGCCCAAACCTGCTTCCTAGTGATCCCTTCAGTATCAGTAGATAGGCACGGATGGGGGAAACTCCGTAGATCCAGAAGAATATCCCCGCTACCACAAGTGCTGCAAGAATAGCAAAAAGCGACACGAAGAACACCACGCGCCCGGATGCAACCGGCCTTCTCTCAACCTTAAAACCTACGCGTCTCTTCATAATTCTTCTCCCTTGTGCCGTGTGCCTGCCATCATTAAACCAATCTCCCCTATATCAGCGCTCTCTGCATCGAGGATCCCCATTACTTCACCGTTGAATATGACCAAAATCCGATCAGACAAGGTCATAATCTCCTCTAAATCCTCCGAGATGAGGAGGGTCGCTGCACCCCGTTCCCGTTGTGCTAAGAGTATTTTTCGTACCTGCTCGGTAGCACCGATATCGAGACCATAGGTAGGGTGAACTGCTACAATCAGACTAGGGTTTTCGGATAATTCACGCGCCAGGACCACCTTTTGGATGTTTCCTCCGGAGAGGAGCTTGGCAGGCGTTTCGTAACTCGGAGCGGCTATCTGGTAGTCCGACATCGCACGAAGTGCATTTTCCTCAATCTCCTTGGTGTTGAGAAACTCCCCTTGGGAAAAAGGAGGACGACGATATTTTTTTAGAATTAGATTCTCGCGGATGCTAAGAGCGGGGACAATCCCCATCCTTATCCTCTCCGCCGGGATGTGAGCAACATTAAGGTCATTCATCTCTCGCGCAGAACAATTGGTAACTTCTTTCTTCGCCAAGAATACCTTTCCTTTTGTCGACTTGCGCAGTCCGGTGAGCACTTCGGCAAGTTCGTACTGCCCGTTCCCTGATACCCCGGCTACACCAAGGATCTCTCCACCGAAGAGGTTAAACGACACTCCGCGAAGAGCCGGAAGTCCACGGTCGTTTAGCGCATACAGGTCATTCATCTCAAGGATTTTTTCTCTTTGTTTCAACGGGCTCTTCTCCAGCCGGAAGACGACCTCGCGGCCGACCATTAACCTGGCTAAACCAGGCTTGTCCGTCTCAGCGGTAGGAAGAGTCGACACGACCTTCCCCTTTCGCAGCACCGTCACCCGGTCGCTCACCTGCATCACTTCATCAAGCTTGTGGGTTATGAAGATAATGGTCAGCCCGTCATTGACCAAAGTTCTCAGTGTAGTAAACAGTTGGTCAACCTCCTGGGGAGTGAGAACGCTCGTTGGCTCATCCATAATCAGGATATCGACCTCGCGGTACAGCGCCTTTAAGATTTCCACTCGCTGCTGCTGACCGACTGTTAGCTGCCAGACCTTAGTCTGTAGGTCAACTGATAGGCCATACTCGTTGGCGATTGATGAGATCTTCTCGCGTGTCTTACGGAAATTCACAAATGGGCCAGTCCCCTCGTTTAACCCGAGGACGATATTCTCTTCCACCGATAGTGTAGGAACGAGTCGAAAATGTTGGTGGACCATTCCGACATGATGATTGAGTGCAGCCCGCGGGGAGGTCATCTGGACGGGTTGGCCGTTTAAGATGATTTCCCCCTCCTCGGGTCGATAGAGGCCATAGAGGACACGCATCAGGGTTGTTTTACCCGCACCGTTCTCTCCGAGAAGGCAGTGGATCTCGCCACGATGAACCTTCAGATCGATACCATCATTGGCAACTACACCAGGAAACCGCTTGACAATTCCGCATAATTCGATTGCATAACCTTCTGAATTATCCAAAGCTACTCCTTTATGCCTGCTTGCCACAGGGCTATTATTTGTACTATCTATTACATCAATGATTGTTCTGGCAAGATGCTTCGGTTCTACAAAATCTTATAACGTTGAATGCAGCAAATTAGCTTGTTTCTGGTCATACTCTTCGAATATTTTTATACCGTTTTTCCCAGTTTTTATTCTTCTTTTATCTTACTATAATTATAAATATACCAAACACTCAGGGAAAAAGCAAGAATTTAAAAAATAGGGATACATCCTATTTTTTTAATGTTTTTGGGGAAATTTATGACTTACTCTAATTTCTTTAGCTATCTTTCTTAGATTTGGAATTAATACCCTTTAAGCATTATCTTCTCAAGGTCGATTTAATATCCATACTCTTACTTTTTTCTTTCCCCAGTCCAGGGCTTTCTGCTCATCTCCCAGGTTAAAACATACATCAATCCGATTACCTTTAATGGCACTTCCACAATCATTAGCTAGACCTATTCCATAACCTTCTACGTAGAGCACATCTCCATAATGAAATGTCCCGAATTCCGGGTCAATAGCTATACTTCTATGTCCGGCTTTATAATTAGTCGAAGTAAAACCATCAGCATAAGGCCAGCATGATAACTCGTGGGGAGTATAAGCTGTTGCCACTAAGGCAAATTCCGGATAGGGTAAATTTTTATCCTTTCCGGTAGATAATGCTTTTTCTATTTCTTCCGCTTGTGCTTCTGCTTTTTCCCAATCTATTTTATTAAAACCATAGGGATCTGTTGTTTTGGGGAGACTATATTTTTCAGTAATGGTGTAGCCCGCTGATTTCTCTTTACTGGAAATCTGATACTGAGAGGAAAAGCGTACGATATTTCCCTCTTTGTCCTTGACTACATAAAACTTACCCTCTACTGAAAAACTACTTAGCCAAAAGAATATATTTAAGACAATTATAAAAATTATGAAAAGATTTATTTTCTTTTTTATAATTTTCTCCTTTGGTTAAAATTTATTTTCTTTATTTGAAAGTTAGATATAGTTTATAATTCTACAAATACTTTTAAAAATCCTCTTTTTTGCTGATAAAAAAATAAAAAGCTCGCCTTGCTATTAACAAAGCGAGCTTGTAAAGGAGGTATAATTATGAAAAAGATTGTTTTGTTGTTTGTTGCTCTAGTTTAGTACATCATTCAATCAATTAATTATTATACACTGAATAATTATACTTATTATTTCTATAATGTCAAGTAAATTTTGAAAAATGTCATTTAAGAATCAAAAGTGCACTGTTTTTTGATGATTTAAAATTCAAAAGTGCACTAACCTGAAATGGTACAAAAGATGTAATATAGAACTAAAGCTTAAAGAGAAAACTAGTGCACCACTACATGAGAAAATACAGCTTCGGATTGTACCAGATAAATAATCCGGTGTATCTAAAGTATGATTCTGGCATAAAAAAGAACTTTTAAGTGTCCAAAAAGTAAAAAATTCTAACCTTAATTCAGTGCACTTTTGATTCTTAAACAGTGCACTTTTGAAATTTAACTAACAGGGAGTGGGAGAAATTCTTGTTTTTTAAAAAATTTAATATAAGTACACCATCAAAAACAACAGAGAATAGCTCTTTTAAGCGCCTGCTTATTCTCTCTTACATAAAAACCTTAATCTCTCTTCTTCTTGCCACACCATATTTTTGGGAGCAAACTCTTGAGTGATAAGCCTACTTATTTTTAATTTAGAAAGAGCTAAATCGGAAGATCTCTTAAAAAGTTTCATTAGTCACATAACCGTTATTTAGTTGGTTCATCTTCGTATTTACCTACTTAATAATTTTAGTATTTGTATTTTATTATATCGGGTTGCCATAAAAGCCGAAGAAGAATATTTTACTACATAGATAATTTCAGTTACTTTTTAATCTTATTAATTACACTATCCGATTAGATTAATTCTAAATTTTACTTAATGTTCTAATATACGTGTATAAACCAAGTTTTCCAGATCAAAAAATGCATTTTCCAAACGTGTTTTGTACATACTTCCATAAGTAACATCGTAGTCTTGTAGTGTTTGCCGGTATTTTTCAAGCCATTCCAATAATTTGTCAACACTTTCTTTAAGTTCAGAAGGCCATTTATAAAACTTCGTGAAGTGTTCTGCTCTTGATAGATAAATTACAGCTACCGGGTTACCATCGGGAGCACCCCAACGTTTACTAGATTCTTTCCCTTTATATATTTCAAATTCAATTTTTTGTAAAATACTTATTAATTCTAAAGTTTGAATTTTGTATTCTTTGTTCTCCATAATTATATACTCCTTTTTTAGTTAATTATTATTTATAGTCCTTTATATATTCTTCCAAATTAATCTTTTCCCAAATTTCCTTTGGGACATCTGCTCTTTCTTCAAATGGTGCTTCAATAGGCTTTGTAGCATCAATACCCCATTTTGTAGTAAGAGAATCCTTGTCGTGTCTGTTCCAAACTGAATAAGAGCATGGATCAAGACGGGAACCAGCAATGTCAGGGACAAAGAAGGTTGACCTATCGGGTTGAGTCCGTGTAGCGATAGCCCAAAGAACTTCCGAATCGTTATTAATATCAACGTCTTCATCAACAATCACAGCCAGCTTTACAAAAGAATCTGAAGCAAGAGCTGCCAAGGCTGCCAATTTACCTTCACCATCATATTCTTTAGCAATTTGAACATAAGCATGGAAGCGGCAAAGACCGGAAATGGGCATGGCAACTTTTTTTACACTGGGAACAATAGCCTTAACCCGCTTATAAAGTACTGATTCACGCCCTAACTGGCCAGTAATATTATGTTCGGGATGGGCGGCAAAAAGGTCATGAAATATAGCATCTTTTCGATAAGTAATAGCAGTAACCTCCATAACCGGACTTTGTCGTTCTAAACCATAATACCAGGTGTATTCGCCAAAAGGTCCTTCAGGTTCGATCCGATCAGGGGAAATGATCCCTTCGATGACAATTTCGGCCCAAGCAGGAACCAGAAGGTCAACGGTTTCAGCCTGTGTGATTTCAAGGGGTTGTTCCATAAGTCCTCCCATGACATTGTATTCACTCACACCAAAGGGAACTTTGGATTGGCTTCCCAAGATACAAGCGGGGTGATGACCAATAAAAGTAATACATTCTAAAGGTTTATTTTTTTTGATCATTTTACGATGAACTCGCCCAATATGTGCATGTTTCTCATAACTCATACCCAAGGTATCTTTACTTAAGCGCATCATCCGGTAAATTCCAGCATTATAAACACCACTATCCGGGTCTTTAACTACAGTAATACCGGCAGTAATAAAGTCACCCGAGTCTTTTTCACAGTGATGAGTTATCGGTAATTTGTAAAGGTCTACATTTTTACCTTTTACTATAATATCTTTAACCGGACCAGTGGGTACAATTTTCGGCTCAATAGAATTATCTTCTCGTTTTATATAAGCATCAAGTACTTTATCTTCGCTTGTCTCCATTGCAACACAAAGAGCTTTTCGATTGGCAACAAGGTTAGAAATCACCTTCATATCCGAGCCCTTGACTTTTTCAAAAATTACCGCAGGAAAACGATTTTCAGCCTGTAATTTTCTAAGAACGCCACTAAGTTCCAATTTTGGGTCTACTTCTCTTTCTACAATCAGTATTTCCTTAGGTTCTTGTAAATGTAATTTTTCGAGATAATAACGCAAATCTTTGACTTGATTAATAATCATTTTAATTCCTCCTTATTTTAAATTCATATACATAAAATTAAGTACTTTTAAACTTAAAAGATTAGATTCAATAGTAAAATTAAAGAAATTATTACTTCCTCCTAACAGAAAATATTATTACTTCCCTATAATGAAATTCAAAAAAGGTGAAAAAATGGTATACTCCTTTTTGTTGGGACTATTCCTCTAGTGAATAAGACTATGGAAACAATTAGAGCAATATTAATCTATACTATTTGAATATAACTCTACAATAAATTGGGCAACCAAACTTTACCTTCGCCAACAAGCGAAACTAATCCCTTGATAATTGCCTTGTTTATTTTTTCATCAATATAGTCTATGTCTACTTCAATCTCTCCACCTGGTTGCTTTAATCTTAAGTTCCTAATACTTTCTTTTCTTTCCATTGCAATAGCAGAGGCAACGGCTACGCTTCCTGAACCACAACTACCTTCCCAGACCAGTGAGTCTGAAGCCCGAACATAAACAAGGGGAGTCATAGTTTCCTTATCGGGTTGGTAAAACATAATTCCCAGTACATCAACATTAGTATCCATTATTTTTAGCTGTTCCTTAACATCAAAGACTATTTTTTTTTCTAGTGTAACATCTTTAAATATTACATGGGTTATACCAGGGAATTCAACAACAGTTCCTTCTTTGGTAAGGTTAAGGCAGATCAAATCAAACTTAACCTTTTTAATTTTTAGTGGTACTGGAATACAGGCCTTCGACCATAAAATTCCATTAATCCCGTCTACAACTTTAACCTCAGCTTTAAGAATTCCGTCATAGCCGGAAATTTCGAGTGGTACAACAGCATAATCGCCTTTACTTACAAAAGAATCTGTTTCTGTTTCTCTTTGTTTATATATTCCAGGATAACCCTTTAAGAATAATAAGACGGCCAATGCTCTTAGTGCATTGCCACAAAATTCACCACCCATCATTTGTAAATGGACTGTTGCATATTGAGAGTGAGGCTTCTCTATAAAGCCAACTTGGTCAGCACAAAGACAATCAGGTTTCATTAAATGCTGAGCTACTTTACCATGAATAGATCGTGGTAGTTGATCAAATATAAAAATCGTAGTATTGCCAGCTGGATTCATTTTAACAAAATTAAGTTCCATCTCTTACTCCTGTTGTCCTAAAACATAATAAAACACTTGAAAAATCTACAACAATTTTAAACTCTACTTTACTTAAGATAGTCCTCTGATTTAACCTGCTCTTCACCAGGAATTTTACGGCGCCGCATGATTTCTTTTAGGTGTAGCGGTACAGTTGCGTCAATACCAACTTTACCGATATGCAGTTCTCTAACATCTTCTCTGGTGTACGCAGAAACACCGGGTACAATAATTATGTCCCGATCGGGCCGACACCTTGTCTGAATAGCCCACAAAACATCACCTGGATCATAAATATTAACATCATCATCGACGACTATACACATCTTAGTCCAGGCATAAGAGGCAAGCGCAGAGAGAATAACATTTTTCGGTTGTTCTTCATTTTCTTTTTTGATACTAATTACACAGTTAAAGACAAATGAGGTTGTGGAAATACCCGTTATCTGGGGTGCAAAGGCTTTTACATGTTTATATATTTCTGCTTCGATAGGCAAGCCAAGAAGATATAAATCTTCTTGGCCACCGGCATAAATGTCATGGTAAATTGGGTTTTTACGGTGGGTTATAGCTTTAACATGAAAAACATGGTTTCTCATTATTGGAACATAACTATCTGTAAACTCCCCAAAAGGTCCTTCTTCTTCACGCACATGAGGTAAAACTTCACCTTCAATTACTATTTCTGCATTGGCAGGTATATCCACATCAACTGTTTCAGTTTTTATAACTTCTAGAGGAGCATTGCCTAAAGCACCGGCAAATTCTAACTCATTACGCTCAAAAGAAATTTTTGATGCTGCGCTAAACATTACTGCCGGTGGTGCACCAATAACAATGACAGCAGGCAATGGTCTGTCTAACTTTTCTGCTGCTTCATGATATCTCCCAAGATGCTGAGGCGGCATCATACGCACACGTAGTTTATTTTTGTCTACATATTGTAGTCGGTTCCAAGAAGCATTAGTATAATCCTCTGTAGGATGTTTAGCAATCACTATACCACCTGTAATATAACGACCAGCATCTCCAATACTATGGGTAATTAGTGGAAGTATATTTAAATCGATATCTTTATTAATAATTACCTCTTTTATTGGCGCAGAGTCAACCCTAAGAGGAAGTATGTATTGATTTTCACGTTTATTCCACTCTTTGATCATATTCTGAGAATTAATATTTAGTGAATCGGCAACGCTTCTGCGATCTGGGAAAAAATAAGTTATTAATGGAATCTCGCTATCTTTGACATTTTCAAATAAAACGGCTTTTTTAAATTTCGAGTGTAAAACCTTAGCCACAGCTGATAGTTCATATTTTGGTTCTACTTTTTTCTTAACGCGAATTAAGCGGTCAGTTTGCTCAAGTTCCTGCAGGCACTTTCGTAAGTCTTTTAACATTTTTACCTCCTAAATATCCTTTTTACCCAACTTACTTAATGATAAAATCTCGTTAATTTTCAACTTCCATAAAATATCACATACACATATTAATGGTTTTCCTTTATGATTTTTAAATTACGTATCACAGGTAATTCACGCACCCAGTACCCTGTAGCCTTGTAGACACCATGCACAATTGCAGCCGCTACTGGTACTGTTGGAAGTTCACCTACACTTTTTGCACCATATGGACCAGTAGGTTCATAACTATCAACTAAACATACATGGATGCGCGGTGAATCTTTAGCTAATTGAACCTTATAAAACAAAAGATCCGATTCTAAAGGTCTTTTAAACTTATGATCAATACGCATAGATTCATAAAGGGCATAACCTACCCCCATGCTAATTCCACCTTGAACCTGCCCTTCAACAATACTCGGATTAATAATTGTACCCGAATCTACTGCCATTATAACGTTTGGGACTTTTACTTCTCCGGAATCTAGATTCACCTCAACTTCAGCAATACAAACAGCAAAGGGTGGCGGGCTAGTAAAAGGTTTATAATCTGCCCGACCGATAAAAACTCGCCCTTCAATACCAAAGCTGGCCTTATGTATAACTTCCGCAAAGGTTAAATATTCCTCACCCCGAGGAGTATTAACTACGTATTTTCCGTCCACAAAATAAACTTTTTTGGCTTCCACCCCATATAATAGGGATAGTTGTTCCATTATTGTATTTTTACAATCCTGAGCTGCTTTTAATACTGCATTCCCCCCTACATAAGCTTGACGGCTAGAAAAAGTACCGGTATCATAAGGAACATACTCTGTGTCAGCCGAAACAGTTGTAACCATCTGCGTAGTTTTTAAACCAAGTTCTTCAGCAACAATTTGAGCCAAAATAGTATCTGAACCCTGACCAATATCAGGAGAACCAACAAGCAGTTTGACTGTACCATCGTCATTTACAAGTACTACTGCCGCTGCTTGGTCGCGCCCCGAAATACCAGAACCATGACAACCAAAAGATATCCCCCAAGCTCGTTTAATAGCTGGGTTATTAAAAATTTGCGTATCTTTTGAACAACGTTCCTTTTCTAGGATAGTCTTTATGTTATTAGCTTTTTGTGCACACTCTTCAATCTTACAGCTTTGTACTGTATAATTTAAAGAAGGAATCTTGTCACCCACTTGCAAGTGATTCTTAAGACGAAAATCGATTGGATCCCAACTCATTTTTTCACAAATTTCATTTAGTATAGTCTCTCGAGCAAAATTAATTTGGGGATTACCATAACCGCGCATTGCTCCTGCAACCGGGGCATTAGTGTATACACAGAAGCCCTCGAAAAGATAATGAGGCACTTTATATTGCATTTTTCGGCTCATAGCTGCAAGAACTATCGGTCCCTGAGTAGCATAGCCTCCTGTATTAAGGTAAACTTGGGCATGTAAAGCTAAAATTCTTCCTTCCCGGCTAACACCCACACGGACTTTAATTAAAGATGGATGTCTTATAGCAGAAGCATACATTTCCTCCTCGCGGTCATAAATCATTTTGACTGGAAGTCTCACCAATTTAGAGAGAAAAACCCCTATTGGTTGGTGATGTAATTGCTGTCGAGAGCCAAAACCACCACCCATCACTGGTTTAATAATCCTAATTCTATTTTCAGATAATCCCGTTAAATCAGCCAGTATACGCCGGTCATGATGGGGTGTCTGAGTAGTCCCCCAAACAATAATCCTATTATCACATGTATAATGACAAACACAACCCGTGGGTTCCATTGAAACATGCTGGACTCCTTGTGTACGATAATTCTCTTCGAAAATATAATCAGCTTCCTTTAACCCCTGTTCTACATTTCCTTCTTCAGCTCTAAGAGTCTTACAAATATTAGTTTTAAAAAGTGAGCTATGAACAAGGGGAGCTTCTTCGGCTATCGCCTCTTCAATTTTAAAGATACATGGCAATAATTCATAATCGACTTTTATTTTTTTTAGGGCTTCACCACAGGTCTTTTCACTTTGAGCGACAACAGCAGCTACCTTATCGCCTACATATTTAGGTTCATTAGTTAAAATTTTCTCATCTTTTATAACCAATCCTGAAGGAGGAGTGCCAGAACAATTATAAAGCACATTCGGAATATCTTTAAAAGTAAGGATACCCAGCACACCAGGTACTTTTTTGGCTTCGGAAACGTCAATACCTGTAACCCTGGCATGGGCGTAGGGGCTACGCAAGATTTTACCATAGACCATCCCTGGCATAAAAATATCAGTAGTATACTTCGCCATCCCAGTAACCTTAGCAATACTTTCCATACGCGGCTCTGAAGTACCGATAATTCTATATTTTGTTTGCACAATAACTCCTCTCCCTTAATACTTTGTGTTTCGCTCAGACAACAATTTACGCAACCTTTCTGGAGTTATAGGTAACCTTTTAACCCTTACTCCCGTTGCGTCGAATATTGCATTAGAAATGGAAGGAGCAACCGGGATAACCGGTGTTTCCCCAATTCCTTTTGCTCCATAAGGTCCTTCGGGATCTTCGGTTTCCACTAAATGTATATTGATTAACGGCATCTCCGCAGTTGTCGGAATTTTATAATCGGTCAAATTGCTATTTTGCAATTCTCCATCAATATAGATCATTTCTTCAAAAAGAGTAAAACCGATTCCCATAACAACTCCACCCCAAATCTGTCCTTTAAGCATTTGTGGATTTATTGCCTTCCCAGAATCATGGGCTGCAATTACATTTTTTACTTCCACAACTCCTGTCCTTACATCTACTTCGACCTCAATAAGGTAGGCCCCAAATGGATAGGCAGGGCTAATATTACCATATTGAGTTTTACTATCCGGCATTTCTTTTATCGGTTCATAAACACCTGTAGCCATAAGCGGAAGACCACTCTGTTTCACTAATACAGCTATTCGGGCAACTTCACCAAATTTTAACTTTTGTCCGCTAAATTTGCTGAATATATACCCGTCCATCAATTCGATTTCTTTTGTTGACTCTCCCCAAAGTTCAGCAGCAACTTTCTTTAATTTCCCTGCTGCTTTCTTGGCAGCAAGATACACAGCTTTTCCTCCCAAAGTGGTAACTCTACTGGCAAAAGTTCCAAGAGCATATGGTGTTTCGTTAGTATTTCCTAAGATAACTTCTATATCTTCTACCTGAAGGCCTAATTCTTCCGCCGCGATTTGGGCAAAAACAGTATGCACCCCTTGGCCAACGCAGGTTTCTCCGGAAAAGATCTGTACTTTCCCATTATGGAGGATCTTGACAATCGCACTTGAACCGCCAAACTCAGCCATTGTAGTTCTGTTACCCGAAACGTGTATAAATGCTGCTACGCCTATCCCTCTTTTTCTCTCTGGCTTTGTCTCTTCTTGTACTCTTTGCTGCTTTAATTCCTGATATTTTTCTTTAATTTTCAAAAGACATTCAGTCAGTCCACAACTCTTAATTTCATATCCGTGAATAGTAACATCCCCTTTACGTGTGGCATTCTTTATCCGAAGGTCAATAGGATTTATCTTTAGGGCTTCTGCGGCTTCATCAATTAAACATTCTATGGGAAAATGTATCTGCTGGTTTCCAAAACCACGATATGCCGACGTTACTGGTTTGTTTGTATAGACCAGAGAGGCCTCGGTATAAATAGAATAGTAACGATATAGGGAGTCAGCCCGCATAGCAGCAACACTTAACGTTGCGGGACCCAAACTGGTATAAGCACCATTTTCCCCAATAATTTTTGTTCTTTTACCTAAAAAATACCCTTCCTTGTCCAGAGCTAATTCTATGTCTACGACCATCGGCATCAAGGGACGTCCAGACATCATATCTTCTTCTCGGGTGTTAACTAATTTTACTGGAATGCCGGCCTTCCATGCCAGGGCTGCTGCAACAATCGGAAGTTTTTGATCACAACGGGCACCAAAAGCACCACCTGCGTATAATACATGGATAATCACTTCATCTTCTTCTAATCCTAAACAGTAAGCAATTTCCCTTCTTGTAGCATAGGCTTCTTGTGCGGCTGCATGAACAACAAGTTTATGATCAACAATCTCTACAACTGCTGCAAGTGGTTCCAGATGTAATTGGTGACTCATGGGAATTTCGTAATGTCCAGAGACAACCACATGTGCATCGCGAAATGCTTTTTTATAATCTCCCCGCTTAATATCATAATGTAAGGCTATGTTATCCGGACAATCTTTGTGGATTATTGGTGCTCCATTTTTCATAGCATCTAGGGGATGAGTTACATGTTTAAGTATCTCATATTGAACTTCAATTAGCTCAATTGCCTTTGCTGCTGTTTCTTCATCTATGGCTACAACACCACACACTTCCTCTCCCTGG
>Ga0307428_1001181_pt1 | contig 13638 bp, 7 predicted proteins | sample SalMarWE160240MG_FD_202161 | JGI IMG/M metagenome (GOLD analysis project Ga0307428, IMG submission 202161) | Salt marsh sediment microbial communities from the Plum Island Ecosystem LTER, Massachusetts, United States - WE1603-240 | ecosystem: Environmental > Aquatic > Marine > Intertidal zone >...
TTTTAACTAATAAATTATTTACATCTAAATAATCGTAAAAAAATAGTATATTTTTAATCTTTCAAAAGTGCACTTTTGATTCTTAAAGAGTGCACTTTTGAAATTTAACTAACAGTAATTTTTGAAAAATTTTTATTTTTTTAAAAAGCTTGATCTTAGGGTGGACTGTTCTTAAAGAAGGCAAATGTCAAAGATTTATTTTTGGTATTATATATAGTAATTATAATGTGATAAAATAAATAATGTTAATTAGTATCGAGTATATCGTATCGCGTATAAAATACAGTAACAAGTTATATGTAATGAGTAATAAGATTAAATTACAGAAATTATAAAAACAGGTACTTATCACATGTTATACATTACATCCCTTGTTGGTTAGTAAGTTACCTGGTTAGCTAGTTGAGAAAAAATAATAAGGATAATTATTTTTTCTAATTACCCCACCAAAGTTTTCACTAACACATTAATATACTTAAATATTATATTTGAAAATATAGCGAAATCAATATTTTACTGGAGGATAAGATGAAAGATAAACCAGTGCGGTTAGAAGAAGATTATGAACTTATTATAAATAGTTATTCTCATCAGGGAGAAGGTATAGGCAGGATTAATAATTTTACCATTTTTATACCCGGAGTAATTCTTGGGGAAAGAGTGAAGATAAAAATTAGCGAAATAAAAAAGAATTTTAGCCGGGGTGAATTAGAAGAAGTTATTTCTTCTTCTCCCCATAGAATAAAACCCCTCTGCCCTGTTTATCGCCTCTGTGGAGGCTGCCACTTGCAGCATATAGCTTATGAAAAACAGTTAGAAATGAAAAAGGGAATAGTAGAAAATGCTTTGGGCAGGATAGGCAATCAAAAAATCAAAGCTTTGCCCACCATAGGAATGAAAGATCCCTGGCGTTATCGCAATAAAGGCTTTTTCCAGGTTAACCAGGAAAAAGGGAGGGTGCGATTAGGATTTTATAAAGCAGGCAGTTATGATTTTGTACCAGCCAGCGGGTGTGTTCTATTTAGTTTGCAAATTAATAAATTAGTTAGCTATTTAGAAAACCAATTGAGTTTACAAAAAGTTACCGTATATAATAGCAAGACTGGGAGAGGAAATTTAAGGAATGTCTTAATAAGGGAGAGTCGGAACACAGGAAAAATAATGATAGTTTTTATTACTAAAGAGGATAATCTGGGACTTAATCAAAATGTTTTAAATGATTTAGTCAAAACCTTCCCTCAAGTTGTCTCTATTTATCAAAATATTAACAGGAGCCCTAAAACGGTTTTAATGGGAAAAGATTTTAGGCTTTTGAAAGGAAAGGCTGATCTGGAAGATGCCATTAGCCCGTTTAAATTTAAAATATCGCCCCAGTCTTTTTTTCAGGTTAATGTGGCGCAGGCAGAAATATTAAATAAAAAAGTATTAGAATATGCAAATTTAAGTGGAGAAGAAACAGTTATCGATTCTTATTGTGGAACGGCGACTATTTCTATCTATGTGGCTAAACAGGCCGAAAAAGTGTATGGTATCGAAGTAGAAAAAAGTGCTGTCAGGGATGCTAAAATTAATTGTGAGTTAAACGGTATCTCTAATTTAAAATTATTTAGCGGAAAAGCAGAAGAATGGCTCTATAAATGGAGGAGAAGTGGCGAAGAAGTTCATCTTATTATAGTGGACCCACCCCGCAGGGGCTGTTCTTCAAAAGTTTTAAAAGGAATTATAAAGATTAAACCAAAGAAAATTATATATATCCTGTAATCCGGCAACTTTAGCCCGTGATTTAAAATATCTCACCAAAGATGATGATTATAAATTGAAAAAAGTCTTGCCTATCGATATGTTTCCTCAGACGGGTCACATAGAATGCATAGCATCTTTAGAAAAGTGACTAATTATTTTTTCTCCCAGGATGCTATTTCTTTGAGACGTTCTATTATGGGTAGATGCTGGGTGCAGGCCTCCTCGCATTGTCCACACTCGATACATTCATTTGCTCTTGCCCCATGACTTTCTGTTATGCCCCACAAATAACTTTTCTTTTTCATTTCTTTATCGCTGCTGCCAAATATCTGTTTTTCATTGTAAAGCTGCATATAAGAAGGTACTGGAATATTCTGGGGACAGTTATCACAGTAGCCACAACCGGTACAAGCCGAATTCATATTATCTCCTATTTTTTTTCTGATTTTTTCCAAATCTGCATCAGTAAAAGGCAGGGCTTCATCGGCCACGCGGCAGGCTATATCGATATGTTCACGGGTGGTAAAACCGTTTAATACTACCGATATTTGTGGACAGGATATTAAGAATCGCAAAGCTGCTTCTGTGGGGGTTTCTCCTTCTGACGCTAAAAAAGAAAGCTCTTTTTCATGAGTAGGTATGGCTCCTCCAAATAACGGATTCATGGCAACCACGCCATAACCTTTTTGATAAGCAGCCATAACCCCGTCCCAGCGATAGGGGAAATTTAAGATATTAATTCCTAAAAGCACGCCTTCCATCTTGCCATCTTCTAAGATATGTTTAATTTCTGATCCCGGCTGATGTGAAGAAAAGACAATATGGTCAATCAATCCTTCCTCTTTACATTCCAGGAGACCATCATATTGTCCACCGGGTTTCATGGCTAATTCATAATGTTCCATCTTAAGTAGGCACCAGATATGGTAAAAATGAATTTTAGGGACACCCAATCGACCTAAAGATTTTTTTACCGCTTCTTTTGCTTTTTTGGCAGTATTAAAATCTTTAGGAGTGCCTTTGGTAGAAACATAGAAGTCTTCAGGCATATTCTTAAAGGCAATACCGAAAATATCCTCACTCTGATCTTTGCAGTAATAAGGAGCGGTATCGAAATAGTTGATTCCTTTAGCATTTGCATAACGAAGAAGCTCGGCATTTTCCTCTTTGCTCTTGGAAATATCGAATCGCATTCCACCGAAACCTACTGCAGAAACTTTTTTCCCGGTCTTTCCATATTCCTTATAAATCATATTTCTCCCTTTTTGCCTTTATTGTTTTAAAAAAATTTTACCACCTTCTCTTAATAATTTCAAAGTAATAAATATAGTATCGAGTATATAGTATCGAGTATCGAGTTAAGAAAGCGAAAGAAAAGATAGAAAAAGTAGCATTCTTCTTTCTATCTAACTACCCCACTAAAGTTTACACTAACTTCTAAGGATAGTCTTTTCATGCTATGAAATACGAAGACTTTAGCAGAATTTATAATTTTTGAATCTCTTAGGGTTCATTCCCCGCAGCTCTGCTGCGATTAATAAATGTGAAAAAAGATCGGAAAAGAATAAAAAAATTATATAATAAGCAAATTAGCGTGGAATAGAGGTAAATTGATACCTCGTAGCTCTGCTGCGAGGAGTTTCATTAAATTTGAATAAATTTGTAAAACCGTTTATTCTTATAAAAAAAGGACCAGAATCGCCACGCTCCATGCAATTGCTCACAAGGATATGATTATAGTGTATAATTATTCTAACATTTAGGAAGTAGGAGCGTATTGCAATACGCTCCTACCATGATCGGAAGACTAATCGACCGACTAAATAAAGGTTTTATAATGATTAAAAAAGAGAAAAACCAGAAATTCGATTTAAAAATTAAATCCAAAGATATAGATCCGGGAGCTTTATTTATAACAAAGAGATTAAATGATTCTGGTTATGAGGCTTTAGTGGTAGGAGGGTGTATCCGCAATCTAATAATGGGGGAAGAAGCCCACGATTGGGATATAACTACCAAAGCTACACCGGAGGAAATTGTTGAGGTTTTTAGAGATTATAAAGTTATCCCAGTGGGCAAAAAATTTGGAACTCTTACCTTAGTTATAAATCATATTAATTATGAAGTAAGTACTTTTAAAAAAAATAAATCTGTCCCTACTCCAAATTTACTAGAAGATTTAAGACATAGGGATTTTACCATTAATGCCTTGGCCTGGAGAGAAGGGGAAGGGGTAATCGATTACTTTAACGGGCTAGAGGATATCAAACAAAAGACAATAAAGGGAGTAGAAGATTCTGCAGAAAGAATAAAAGAGGATCCGTTGAGAATGCTAAGGGCAATTAGGTTGGCCTGTGAACTCGATTTTAAAATAGATAAAGCTACCCTCCAGGCGATAGAAAAAAATAGTTCACTGATTAAAAAAGTCAACCCGGAGAGAATTAGAGATGAATTTACCAAAATATTGTTGAGCAATTATCCACAAAGAGGACTAAAATTATTAGAACAAAAAGGCCTATTAAAATATATTCTTCCTGAACTTATGACATTAAAAGGGTTCAAAATAGATGATATTTATCCTGTTGAAGATCTTTTTACCTATAATTTAAAATTAACAGAACACCTTCCTTCCAATTTAGTTTTGCGTTTAACTGCTTTACTTTCTTTTCCTTCACCCACTCTACGAGAAGAGATGGTACTCAATATCTTAAAAAGATTAAAATTTAAAAACTTAATTATCAAAAAAGTCGTTCTTTTAGGGCAAGAGGACTGGGAAAGGATATGTTTTTCTCAGGGAAAAGAGATAAGAAAATATCTTGCCAAAATGAGTTTAGAAGAGGTTAAAAATATTTTTATCTTAAAAGAGGCTGCCCTAAAAGTTAAAAAAAAGGGTAAAGAAAGGGCTCAATTAAAGCAGGAAGAAGAACGGGTAAAGGAAGTTTTAACACAAAAGCCACCTCTTTCCCTAAAAGATTTAGCCCTGACAGGTCAAGATTTGAAGGATTTAGGTTATCCGGAAGGAAAAAAATTAGGTCAAGTGCTAAAGGAATTATTAAATATAATCCTCGAGGAACCTGCCTTAAATCAAAAAAAGATATTACTTGCTTGGGTGAAAAGCGAAAGACCCCCGGTAAGCTGACTTGTGCACCTTGTTTTGCTTTAGTTTATATTGCAAAAGAAGAAAGGTCAGAGTAAAATAGGATAAAATCCAAAAGTCAAAATATAAATACTCAGAATAAATTTATTAAGGAAGTTTAAATGTAAGTAATTGATGTTCTTAAACAGGCGGATAAGCCAGTATTTTCTTTAGAAATTACTCCACCGAAAAAAGGAAAAAGTATTCAAGGCATCTTTGATACCATTGATATGCTCAAAGAATTTAAACCCCATTTTATAAATGTGACCTATCATCAGCAAAGAGTAGTTTATACTGAAAAAGAGGGGATTATTAAGAAAATTCCGAAAAGAAAAAACGTAGGCACAGTCGGTATTTGCAGTGCCATTAAGCATAAATACGGAATCGAAACTGTTCCCCATCTTATTTGTGGTGGTTTTAATAAATATGATACCGAGGATGCTTTGATTGACCTGAATTTTTTGGGGATGGAAAATTTGCTGGTACTTCGTGGAGATCCTCGACTAGAAGAAAAGGAATTCGTCCCCGAAAAAGAGGGATATAAATATGCTTACCAGTTAGTAGAACAAGTACATAATATGAATCAGGGTAAATATTTAGAAGACCTGGACAATGGGTATCCCACCCATTTTTGCATCGGTGTAGCTGGTTACCCAGAAAAACATTGGGAAGCACCTAATATGGAACAGGACCTGCTTAATTTGAAAAACAAAGTTGACCAAGGAGCAGATTATATTGTGACTCAAATGTGTTTTGACGTAAATAAATTTAAAGAATTTGTAAAAAAAGCTCGAGCAATAGGCATAAATGTACCTATTGTTCCCGGGATAAAGCCTTTTACTAACCGAAAACAATTGGCAAGTTTACCGATAAATTTTCATATCTCTTTACCGCAAGATTTAGTTCAGGAAATTTTACAGGCTTCCTCTAAAGAAGCAGTAAGACAAGCCGGCATTGAATATACTATTTATATATGTAAAGAACTGCTTAAATTTGGCGTTCCCGGTATTCATTTCTTCTCCTTAGGTCGGGGTAAGGATGTGTGGGAGGTAGCTAAAGAAATCTTTTAAACTAATTCATAGAAGATTAATTATAGGGGTATTTGTAAAATTTGATTATGAATCTCTTAGGGTTCATTCCCCGCAGCTCTGCTGCGATTAATAAATGTGAAAAAAGATCGGAAAAGAATAAAAAAATTATATAATAAGCAAATTAGCGTGGAATAGAGGTAAATTGATACCTCGTAGCTCTGCTGCGAGGAGTTTCATTTAAATTTTTATCTTTATTAAAAAACAAAATTATAGTATTTGATGGTGCTATGGGCACTAGCATCCAAGCTAAAAACTTAAACCTTGATGACTTCTGGGGTAGAAATGGATGTAATGAAATCTTAGTGTTCAGTAAACCACATATTATTCAAGATATCCATTCTTCTTTTTTGGAAGTAGGTTGTGATGTGATAGAAACCGACACTTTTGGCGCTAATAAGTTGGTTTTACAGGAATATGATTTTGCTGAAAAAACTTATGCCTTAAATAAGAGAGCAGCCGAAATTGCCCGAGAAGTGGCAAGCGATTTTTCCACTCCTTCTCATCCCCGTTTTGTTTCTAGTTCAATAGGTTCGGGAAATAAACTCCCCACCTTAGGCCAAATAGATTTTGATACTCTGACCGCTTCTTATGCAGTCCAGATGGAAGGATTAGTGGACGGTAAAGTGGATATGATTCAAATAGAAACTGCTCAAGACTTGTTACAAATTAAGGCTGCTTTGTGGGCTGTTTTCCGAGTTTTCCGAAAGAAAAAAAAGCACCTTCCCGTCATAGTCCAATTAACCATGGAAGAAAAAGGAAGAACTCTATTAGGAACCGATATGCTTACTGCTTTAACTGCTCTGGAACCTTTAGACATAGATATCATCGGACTTAACTGTGGCACAGGTCCTCAGTCGATGAATGAACACGTCAGAATCCTGTCCCATAATTCACCCCGCTATATCTCGATCATTCCCAATGCAAGAATGCCAGAAAACAAAGAAGGTAAATTAGTTTATAAATTATCACCAGAAGATTTTACTGCACCCCTCTATCATTATGTTAAAGATTGGGGAGTAAATATCGTGGGGGGTGTTGTGGTACTACTCCCCAACATATTAAATCCTTAGTAGAGGCAGTAAAAGGACTATCCCCGGGAAAAAGAATACCGAAATTTTTACCTTCTGCTTCTTCCTTATATAATATTCAGAATTTTTCAGTAACTCCCCGACCCTTAATTATTGGAGAAAAGACCAATGCCCAGGGTAGTAAATGTTTTCGAGAATTGCTCCAAAAAGAAGATTGGGAAGAGATGGTGGAGATAGCCCTCCAGCAGCAAAGAGAAGGAGCTCACCTTTTGGATGTCTCCGTAGCCTGGGCCGGGAGAAATGAAGAAGAGGATATGAATAAGCTGCTCTTCCGCCTTAATAAGGAGATAGAAATTCCTTTAATGATAGACACTACTAGTTTTATAGTTATGGAGGTAGCTTTAAAAAAAATAGGCGGAAAGGCTGTAATTAATTCAGTTAATTTTGAAGAGGGAGAAGAAAAGGTTAAAAAGGTGATGGCTTTATGTAAAGAATTGGGGGCGGGTTTAGTAGGTCTGGCTATTGATGAAAAAGGTATGGCCTTTTCGGTGGAAAGAAAAATACAGATTGCCCGACGATTTTACCAGTTAGCCCTTAAAGAAGGAATGGATGCCTCCAACCTTTTTTTTGATACACTTACTTTCTCTTTGGCCTCAAGAGATAAGCAATATTTTGAAGCAGGGAAAGATACTTTAGAAGCTATCCACAGAATAAAAATCGAGATTCCTCAGATTTATACTATATTAGGAATAAGTAATATCTCTTTCGGATTAAAGCCAGCACTCAGAAAAATTCTTAATTCGGTTTTTCTTCATTTCGCCCTGGAATCAGGACTAGATGCAGCTATCTTACATGCCGGGAAGATTATTCCCTTAAATGAAATTTCTCCTTCCCAGATAAAAATTTGTCAAGATTTAATCTTTAATCAGCGTACTTCCGAATATGATCCCCTACAAGAATTTATAAATTTTTCTTTTCCCGGAGAAAGTAAAGAATCAAAGATTAGAGAAATTGCTTCTCTTCCTCTGGAAGAATCCTTACCACAGTACATTATAAGAGGTAGTAAATATAATTTAGAAAAGGCTCTGGATCAAGCTCTGAAAAAATATTCTCCGATAGAGATTGTTAACCATTTTTTGTTGGCAGGAATGCAAAAGGTGGGCCAACTCTTTGAGTCCGGAGAGATGCAACTTCCTTTTGTCTTAAAATCGGCTGAGGTTATGAAATCCGCGGTCAGTTATTTAGAAAAATTTATGCCGCAAAAAGAAAAAAGTTATAGGGGCTCCATAATTTTGGCTACCGTGCAAGGAGATGTCCATGATATTGGTAAAAATCTGGCGGGGATTATTTTAAGTAACAATAGTTTTAGAGTAATTGATTTAGGGGTAAAAAAATCTGCGGAACAGATTATACAAGCTATTAAAAAATATCATCCTGATTGTATAGGATTGAGTGGGTTACTGGTAAAATCTGCCTTGGTTATGAAAGAAGATTTGGAAATATTTCAGGAAAGGGAGGTCTCTCTCCCGGTTATTTGTGGGGGAGCGGCTTTATCTCATGACTATGTCAATAAACAATTAAATCCTGCCTACACGGGAGAAGTCTATTATGCCCCAGACGCCTTTGCGGGATTGAAAATTATGCAGAAGATGACTGGGAAGAAGATAGTATCTTCACCAAATTCAAAATTAAAAAAACATTCAGCAATTATCCCCTCGTCCCGAAAAAGTTCTTCTCTTAAAGAGGAAAAAATATTACCTGCTACCATTCCTAATCCGCCTTTTTGGGGCACGAAAATAATAAAAGATATTTATCTTTCCTCCCTTTTTCCTTATATCAATAAAAAAAGTCTATATTTTAAACAATGGCAATTAAAAGTTAATAAACAGCACAATTCCTTATCTTCTGTTAAAGTTGAGGGGGAGACTATACTGAAGAGATTACAACAGCAAGCTCTTAAAGATTCATCTCTGCAGCCGAAAGTAGTCTATGGTTATTTTCCTGTGCAGTCTCAGGTAAATTCTCTGCTTATTTTTGACCTAAAAATGGGTAAGCCAGAAATAGAATTAAGCTTCCCGCGGCAGCAGCATAAACCCTATTTATCTATAGTCGATTATTTTAGAAAATATTCCAGTATAAAGAAAGACGTCATTTCCTTAATGTTAGTTACTATGGGAGAAAAGGCGGTAGAAAAAAGTAAGCTTCTTTTTAAAAATAATGCCTATCAGGATTACCTCTATTGGCACGGATTTACAGTGGTTATGGCCGAGGCCTTAGCAGAATTTTGGCATCAGCAAATCAGAAAAGAATTACTTATTGCAGGTTCAGATGCCCCGGGAATAAAAGGTTTATTTAAAAAAGAGTATCAAGGGGCTCGCTATAGTCCAGGTTATCCCGCCTGGCCCTCTATAGAGCAACAAAGACAAATATGCACATTATTAAGGCCAGAAAGGATAGGAGTTCAACTTTCGGAAACTTGGCAATTGATACCCGAATTCTCCATCAGTGCCCTTATTGTCCATCATCCCCAAGCCCGATATTTTAGCCTGTAAATAATATAAATTTATTTAGTTATCACTTCTTTAGTGGTTGGTCTAATAACGATAATCATCGGTTATCTGGTAGGGAGGTATATATTTAAGTTAAATTGGATTATGTTAGCTGGAGCTCTTTGTGGGGGTATGACTTCCACTCCCGGGTTAGGGGCTGCCATAGAACCTGAATTCCCGTAAAATTATACCTATGCAGGAATTTCCACATCCAGACACTCAAAAAGTGTTTGTTGTTTTTTTGTAATTTCTCCGATTCTACATCTTTTACCGGGTTGTTCAAACAACTCAATAATATCAAGTTCATCAAGCAGGGCTTGCATCGTATATTTCTTATACAGATCATGATCCCCCATAGCTTTTTTTATATAAGACAGATAAATTAATCCGATGAATTGAATAAATAATTTGCCATCAAGGTTTTCTTCTGACGATACCGATGTCCTGCGCATATTTAATCTCTCTTTTAAGTTATCAAAGGCTTTTTCAATTAAATCTTTACTGTGATAAATATCTAAAGCCTTAAGCGGATCTTTTATACCATTTGATAATAACGCAAAGTAACCATAATATTTTATGTGTTCATCAATTAAATCGTGTCTTGGCGTAAGGGTTATACCCCTTACCGATTTGTTGATTTTGTAATATTTGCTATAGAGCTTCTCATGTTTAGGGTTTTTCCTTCCTGATAAAAGCTCATCTTCTAATGTGTCTAATAAACGGTTAAATGTAGATTTATCATCAGTTGCTCTTTGTTCATTATAAAAAATATGAAGATAGATACGTCTTTTTTTACCACTTCGCTCAGTATAATTCCAGTAGGTCATAAATGAGGTGTAATAAATACTATATTTTGAACTATAAAAAGGACGCGAAGCTATACCACCTATTTCATCGAGTTTCTGTTTTACAATTTTAAGCGATGTTTTTAAAGCGATCAAAAACTTATGATGTTTCTGATATAAAGCATCTATATTGGATTTACTATAAAATCCTCTGTCCAATACTAACTTAACCTTTTTCAACTGAAGAAAGTCAATATCTGACAACATATTTTTAATGGTTTTAACATCTGAAATATTTCCTGGCAGTTTCCGGTAATATACAGGTAATCTTGATGTTTCACCAAATAACAAAGCTAAATTTATCTGTGGTAATGGGTCATGATCCTTATTCAATCCATACTTCACCTGTTTTAAAGATTTTGAATCTCTTAGGGTTCATTCCCCGCAGCTCTGCTGCGATTAATAAATGTGAAAAAAGATCGGAAAAGAATAAAAAAATTATATAATAAGCAAATTAGCGTGGAATAGAGGTAAATTGATACCTCGTAGCTCTGCTGCGAGGAGTTTCATTAAATTTGAATAAATTTGTAAAACCGTTTATTCTTATAAAAAAAGGACCAGAATCGCCACGCTCCATGCAATTGCTCACAAGGATATGATTATAGTGTATAATTATTCTAACATTTAGGAAGTAGGAGCGTATTGCAATACGCTCCTACCATGATCGGAAGACTAATCGACCGACTAAATAAAGGTTTTATAATGATTAAAAAAGAGAAAAACCAGAAATTCGATTTAAAAATTAAATCCAAAGATATAGATCCGGGAGCTTTATTTATAACAAAGAGATTAAATGATTCTGGTTATGAGGCTTTAGTGGTAGGAGGGTGTATCCGCAATCTAATAATGGGGGAAGAAGCCCACGATTGGGATATAACTACCAAAGCTACACCGGAGGAAATTGTTGAGGTTTTTAGAGATTATAAAGTTATCCCAGTGGGCAAAAAATTTGGAACTCTTACCTTAGTTATAAATCATATTAATTATGAAGTAAGTACTTTTAAAAAAAATAAATCTGTCCCTACTCCAAATTTACTAGAAGATTTAAGACATAGGGATTTTACCATTAATGCCTTGGCCTGGAGAGAAGGGGAAGGGGTAATCGATTACTTTAACGGGCTAGAGGATATCAAACAAAAGACAATAAAGGGAGTAGAAGATTCTGCAGAAAGAATAAAAGAGGATCCGTTGAGAATGCTAAGGGCAATTAGGTTGGCCTGTGAACTCGATTTTAAAATAGATAAAGCTACCCTCCAGGCGATAGAAAAAAATAGTTCACTGATTAAAAAAGTCAACCCGGAGAGAATTAGAGATGAATTTACCAAAATATTGTTGAGCAATTATCCACAAAGAGGACTAAAATTATTAGAACAAAAAGGCCTATTAAAATATATTCTTCCTGAACTTATGACATTAAAAGGGTTCAAAATAGATGATATTTATCCTGTTGAAGATCTTTTTACCTATAATTTAAAATTAACAGAACACCTTCCTTCCAATTTAGTTTTGCGTTTAACTGCTTTACTTTCTTTTCCTTCACCCACTCTACGAGAAGAGATGGTACTCAATATCTTAAAAAGATTAAAATTTAAAAACTTAATTATCAAAAAAGTCGTTCTTTTAGGGCAAGAGGACTGGGAAAGGATATGTTTTTCTCAGGGAAAAGAGATAAGAAAATATCTTGCCAAAATGAGTTTAGAAGAGGTTAAAAATATTTTTATCTTAAAAGAGGCTGCCCTAAAAGTTAAAAAAAAGGGTAAAGAAAGGGCTCAATTAAAGCAGGAAGAAGAACGGGTAAAGGAAGTTTTAACACAAAAGCCACCTCTTTCCCTAAAAGATTTAGCCCTGACAGGTCAAGATTTGAAGGATTTAGGTTATCCGGAAGGAAAAAAATTAGGTCAAGTGCTAAAGGAATTATTAAATATAATCCTCGAGGAACCTGCCTTAAATCAAAAAAAGATATTACTTGCTTGGGTGAAAAGCGAAAGACCCCCGGTAAGCTGACTTGTGCACCTTGTTTTGCTTTAGTTTATATTGCAAAAGAAGAAAGGTCAGAGTAAAATAGGATAAAATCCAAAAGTCAAAATATAAATACTCAGAATAAATTTATTAAGGAAGTTTAAATGTAAGTAATTGATGTTCTTAAACAGGCGGATAAGCCAGTATTTTCTTTAGAAATTACTCCACCGAAAAAAGGAAAAAGTATTCAAGGCATCTTTGATACCATTGATATGCTCAAAGAATTTAAACCCCATTTTATAAATGTGACCTATCATCAGCAAAGAGTAGTTTATACTGAAAAAGAGGGGATTATTAAGAAAATTCCGAAAAGAAAAAACGTAGGCACAGTCGGTATTTGCAGTGCCATTAAGCATAAATACGGAATCGAAACTGTTCCCCATCTTATTTGTGGTGGTTTTAATAAATATGATACCGAGGATGCTTTGATTGACCTGAATTTTTTGGGGATGGAAAATTTGCTGGTACTTCGTGGAGATCCTCGACTAGAAGAAAAGGAATTCGTCCCCGAAAAAGAGGGATATAAATATGCTTACCAGTTAGTAGAACAAGTACATAATATGAATCAGGGTAAATATTTAGAAGACCTGGACAATGGGTATCCCACCCATTTTTGCATCGGTGTAGCTGGTTACCCAGAAAAACATTGGGAAGCACCTAATATGGAACAGGACCTGCTTAATTTGAAAAACAAAGTTGACCAAGGAGCAGATTATATTGTGACTCAAATGTGTTTTGACGTAAATAAATTTAAAGAATTTGTAAAAAAAGCTCGAGCAATAGGCATAAATGTACCTATTGTTCCCGGGATAAAGCCTTTTACTAACCGAAAACAATTGGCAAGTTTACCGATAAATTTTCATATCTCTTTACCGCAAGATTTAGTTCAGGAAATTTTACAGGCTTCCTCTAAAGAAGCAGTAAGACAAGCCGGCATTGAATATACTATTTATATATGTAAAGAACTGCTTAAATTTGGCGTTCCCGGTATTCATTTCTTCTCCTTAGGTCGGGGTAAGGATGTGTGGGAGGTAGCTAAAGAAATCTTTTAAACTAATTCATAGAAGATTAATTATAGGGGTATTTGTAAAATTTGATTATGAATCTCTTAGGGTTCATTCCCCGCAGCTCTGCTGCGATTAATAAATGTGAAAAAAGATCGGAAAAGAATAAAAAAATTATATAATAAGCAAATTAGCGTGGAATAGAGGTAAATTGATACCTCGT
>Ga0307428_1001183_pt1 | contig 13633 bp, 11 predicted proteins | sample SalMarWE160240MG_FD_202161 | JGI IMG/M metagenome (GOLD analysis project Ga0307428, IMG submission 202161) | Salt marsh sediment microbial communities from the Plum Island Ecosystem LTER, Massachusetts, United States - WE1603-240 | ecosystem: Environmental > Aquatic > Marine > Intertidal zone >...
CCAGACCTCGGGGCAAACCGGATGGTCATGGGTATCGACGATGTGGCTCTCCTCGTGGCTGTGGCCGGCGACGTGGAATTGCACGACCCGGTCTCGTGGCACGCCATTGAGGAAATCGTCCGCCGAGAAGCCGTGATTGAAGGAACTTACATAAACGTTGTTGACGTCGAACAGGAGCCAGCAATCGGCGCGGTTCGCGACCTCGCTGACGAACTCCCACTCAGTCATCTCGGACTGACCGAAAGTGACGTAGGTCGACACGTTCTCGAGCACGAGGCGGCGGCCGAGAACGTCTTGCACCTGCTTGACGCGGTCGACGACGTGGGCGAGCGCCTCCTTTGTATACGGCACGGGCAAGAGGTCGTGGAGGTTTACGCCGTGCACGCCAGTCCAGCAGAGATGATCGGAGATCCACTTCGGACTGACGCGCGCCGCAAGCTTCTTAAGCCGCCCGAGATACTCCATGTCGAGGGGCGAGGTGGAGGCGATGGAGAGCGACACGCCGTGCATCACCACCGGGTAACGCTCGCAGATCTGGTCGAGCATGCGCATCGGCTGGCCGCCCTCGACCATGTAGTTTTCGGAGATGACCTCGAACCAATCGACGTTGGGGTCGCCGTTCAGGATTTCGGAATAATGCTGGGGCCTGAGGCCCAAGCCAAAACCGAGGAAGGGAGGTTTGTCGTTTTGCATGGATCAGCTCCGCATGGTGACATGGGAGCCGGCAACGGCCGGCTCCCAGTCGTAATGCCTAACCGGGGAACTAGATCGACTCCCACTGGCCGCCAGCGTTCGAGCACTCGTCTTGGAGCATCTCGAGCCAACCCTGGCCCTTGCACGCATTGTGGCCCTTGCAGTCATTCTTGGCGGTCTTGCAGTTGCCTTGACCCTTACAGCCGTTGACGCCGAAGCACCGGCCCTTGAAGGTCTCGGCGTTGGCGGTGGCAACCAGAGCAGCGCCGGAGATCAACAGCGCGGCGGCGGTCATGGCAATCTTAGCACCTGACTTCTTGGTGAGCTTCATTCTTCCTCTCCTCTCGCGTGAATCTTACTTTGTGGCACTGGCAGCCGCGAGTGGCCGCCGGATCGAGCTATACGCTCGAAAAGGCGCGGTTTCGCGTCACACCTGATCATGCTTACGTCAGTCTGCTGTGATTGGGCAAAACCCGGCGGCAGGCCTTGGTTAACCAAACCTCGGGGGCTAGGATCGTCCAGAATTCCCTTGAAAGCCGCCACCCATGACCTTGCATCTCGTCAAACTCTGCGTCGGCGTCGACACTGTGCAGGAACTTAAGGACTGGCAGACCGAGATGCTGAAGCGACGCAAACGGGCGCGACAGCCAGTCGAGCATTGTCACCGGACCCTGCAAATGCCGAAGCGCCGTGATGAGATCCTCGACGGCGGTTCGCTCTATTGGGTGATCAAGGGGTTCATTGTCGTCCGCCAGCGCATTCTCGACCTCAGACGCGACCTCAAGGCCGACGGCACTGCTTGTTGCGGCATCGTGCTCGATCTCGACCTGGTGACGACGCGGGCTCAGGCGCGTCGGCCGTTCCAGGGCTGGCGCTATCTGACGCCGGCAGACGCGCCGCGCGATCTCGGCCGCTTCAAGGAGGAGGACGACATCTCCGTCACCATGCGCGCCGATTTGCGCGAGCTCCGCCTTATCGATTTTTAGGTGCGGCGGGAAGGTTGTCGATCAGCCGTGTCTTGCCGAGATAGACGGCCCCCAGCACCCGTGCCGGTCCTCTGATTGGCCCTGACAGCGGCTCCAGCGTCTCGGGATCGCGGATGGCGATATAGTCCACGCGAAATCCTTCCGCCTCGAGCTTGAAGCGTCCCGTGCTCGAGGCCACGTCGCAGCCCTCGCCATTGCCAAGGTCGGCGGCGACGGCGCGGAGGGTCTGGTAGAATAGCGGGGCTTTCTTCCGTTCCTGTGGCGAGAGGTAGCCGTTGCGCGAAGAAAGGGCGAGGCCGTCCTCCTCGCGCACGATCGGCGCGCTCAGGATCTGCACCGGAATATTGAGGTCGGTGACGAGGCGCCCGACGACGAGAAGCTGCTGGTAGTCCTTCTCGCCGAATACCGCGAAGTCGGGAGCGCATTGCAGCAGCAGCTTGGTGACGACGGTGGCGACGCCTTCGAAATGGTTGGGCCGCGCCGCGCCGCAAAGATCGTCGGTGAGGCTCTGCACGATCACCCGCGTGGTGAAGCCCGACGTGTACATTTCCGCCTGACCGGGAATGTAGACGAGGTCAACCCCGGCGTCGGCGAGCTTCGTGACATCGCCGGCCTCGTCGCGGGGGTAGCGGCTGAGATCCTCACGTGGACCGAACTGGGTGGGGTTGACGAAAATGGAGACGACGACGCGGTCGGCATTCTTCCTCGCGAGCGCGATCAAGGAGAGATGCCCGGCATGGAGCGCCCCCATGGTGGTCACGAGCCCGACGGTCTCGCTCGCCTCCCGCCATTTGGCGACTTGCGCCCGCAAGTCCTTTACGGTTCGTACAGTGCCGATCGATGAAGCCATTGCTATCCTGCTGAATATGATTGGCGTTCAGGTCTAATACTGGATTCCGCTGCCCACCGGAATGACGGCGATCAAGTAGGCGGAATGGGGCCGAGGGATTAGACTTTGGCTCATGGGAGAGCCGAAGGTCGACATTACCGCGACGCCGGATGTGCCTTCCCGTGAAGGCCTGAGCGCTGCGCTGTTGACGGGCGAGGATAGGCTTGTCGCGGCGCTGATCGAAGAGGCGCGGTTCAGCCCGGCGCAACAGGCCGAGATAGCGCGCCTCGCCGAACAGCTGGTGAAGGCGGCGCGGGCAGGGCGGCGCGAGTCGGGCGGGGTCGATTCCTTCCTGCACGAATATGGGCTGTCGAGCCGTGAAGGCGTCCTCCTGCTTTGTCTCGCCGAGGCGCTGCTCCGCATCCCCGACGCCGACAACGCGGACCGCTTGATCGCAGGCACCATCGGCGGCGGCGATTGGGCGCGCCATCTCGGCCGGTCAGAGTCGCTTCTCGTCAATGCCTCAACCTACGGGCTGATGCTCACCGGGCGGGTCATCGATTGGAGCTCTGACGACGGCTCCGATCTCGGCGGCATGGTGCAGCGGCTGGTCGGACGAAGCGGCGAGCCGGTCATCCGCCAAGCGCTGCGCCAAGCGATGCGCATTCTGGGTGGCCAGTTCGTGCTTGGCCAGACCATTGAGGAGGCGCTTCGCAACGCTGAGGACGACGCCGAGGCGGGCTATCAATTTTCCTTCGACATGCTGGGCGAGGCTGCGCGTACTGCGGATGACGCCAAGCGCTATGCCGCGCGCTATGAAGAGGCGGTGGCGGCGATTGCCGAATGGGCTGGTCCTCCGCTCGCTCGGAGCGACGCTGCGTTGCAGGAGCGGCCCGGCCTCTCGGTCAAGCTCTCGGCGCTCCATCCCCGCTACCAGGCCTCGCAGGAGGCGCGTCTGCGCGAAGAGCTCATTCCGATCATGCGCGGGATCGCGCTTGCGATGCGCGATGCCTGGCTGCCGTTGACCATCGATGCCGAGGAGCAGGACAAGCTCGCACCGAGCATTGCCCTGATTGAGCCGCTGTTGAGCGATCCGGCACTCGCCGGCTGGAATGGGCTCGGCCTTGCGGTGCAGGCTTATGGCAAGCGGGCGCTGCCGCTGATCGACCGCCTTGCGGACGTCGCCGCCCGTACGGGACGGCGCATCCCGGTTCGACTCGTCAAGGGCGCCTATTGGGACAGCGAGATCAAATGGGCGCAAGAGGAAGGGCTTGCGGACTATCCGGTGTTCACGCGCAAGGTGAACACCGACGTCGCTTATCTCGCCGCGGCGCGGGCGCTGCTTACGCGACCCGAAGCATTCTTTCCCCAATTCGCCACGCACAACGCCCACACCATTGCCGCCATCGCGGTGCTTGCGGGGAATCGTCCTTACGAGTTCCAGCGCCTCCATGGCATGGGCGAAGCGCTGCATCGCGAGGTGGTGCGGCCGGAGGCTCTGGGGAAACCCTGCCGCATCTACGCGCCGGTCGGCGGGCACAAGGACCTGCTCGCCTATCTCGTCCGCCGGCTGCTCGAGAACGGCGCCAATACCTCCTTCGTCAATCGCCTCGCTGACGATGAGGCGCCGATCGAGGCGATCATCACCGATCCGGTGGTGAAGGCCGCGCTCCTTAAGACCAAGGCCAATCCTGACATTCCGCGCCCGCCCGATCTGTTCAAGCCCGAGCGTCGCAACAGTCTGGGCCTAGCGCTTTGGGAAGATGACGTGCGCAAGCCGCTGGTCGCGGCCATCGAGGCTTCGCTGGCGTCGCCGGCCGAGGCCGGTCCGATCGTCTCCGGCAAGCCTGTAAGGGGAGGGGCCGAAGAGGTCGTTGAAGTCACCTCGCCCCACGACCGCAGGGTGATCGTCGGCACCTGCCGCTTTGCCGATGCCGGTGCTGTCGACGCCGCCCTCGATGCCGCCACCGGCGCCGCGTGGGCGTGGGATAGAATCGGCGGCGAAGCCCGTGCCGCAATCCTTGAGCGCGCCGCCGATCTGTTCGAGGCGGACAGGCCAGCGCTGATGGGCCTCATGGTGCGTGAGGCCGGCAAGACGCTGGCCAACGCCCAAGGCGACTTGCGCGAGGCGGTCGATCATCTCCGTTATGCTGCGGCGGAAGCGCGCCGGAGCTTCGCCGCCCCTCTCGAGCTCAAAGGCGCCACGGGCGAGCGCAACGAACTTTCCCTCCATGGCCGTGGCGTGTTCGCCTGCATCTCGCCCTGGAACTTTCCGCTCGCCATCTTCACCGGCCAGGTCGCGGGCGCGCTCGCCGCCGGCAACGCAGTGGTGGCGAAACCGGCGGAGCAGACGCCGCTCATCGCGGCGCGGGCGGTGCGGCATCTCCACGCCGCAGGCGTCCCCGCCGAAGCGCTTCACCTGCTTCCAGGCCGGGGCGAGACGGTCGGCGCGGCTCTGACCCGGGACCCGCGCGTCTCGGGCGTCGCCTTCACCGGCGGCACGGATACGGGCATCGCCATCAACCGGGCGCTCGCTGCCCGCGACGGGCCGATCGCGAAGCTCATCGCCGAGACCGGCGGCCTCAATTGCATGATCGTCGATTCTACCGCGCTGCCGGAGCAGGTGGTGGACGACGCGCTCACTTCGGCGTTCGACAGCGCCGGCCAGCGCTGCTCGGCGCTCCGCGTGTTGTTTCTCCAGGAGGACGCCGCCCACGGCATGATCGAGATGCTGCTCGGGGCCGCGCGCGAGCTCAAGATCGGCGATCCCCTCGACTACGCCACGGATGTCGGGCCCGTCATCGACGCCGAGGCGAAGGCTGCGCTCGAGCAGCACAAGGTCCGCATGCGTCATGAGGCTGAGGAGTTGCTCGACCTGCCTCTGCCCGAGACGTGCCGCCACGGCACCTATGTCACGCCCGCGATCTACGCCATTCCTTTGCTCAACTTGCTCCGGCGTGAGGTTTTCGGGCCGATCCTCCATGTTATGCGCTACAGCGGCAACCGCCTCGCTGAGGTGTGCGAGGCCATAAACGCCACGGGCTACGGGCTGACCCTCGGCCTGCATAGCCGTATCGCTGCCACCGCCGATTTCGTCGCCGCGAGGGTCAAGGTCGGCAATATGTACGTCAACCGCAACCAGATCGGCGCGGTCGTCGGCGTTCAGCCCTTCGGCGGCGAGCGTCTTTCGGGCACCGGGCCGAAGACCGGCGGCCCAAACTACCTGAGAGGCTTTGCGCTGGAGCGGGTGCGCACCACCGACCTCACTGCCTCTGGCGGCAACGCCGCGCTTCTCGCGGCGGCATCGGAGGACGACTGAGCACCCATTGTCGCGGGGTGCGGAAGGGTCCATCTTTAGGCCCGGGGAGCACGCCGATCGGAGGCGGCAAGAGAATGGCGGCTCGGTCGAAGACACCGGCAAAAACGGAGAGCGGTGCGGTTGAACCGGCGCGATCGAGCGGCATGGAGATTAACGCCTTCCTTGCCAAGGTGAAGACCATGACGCCTGCCACGGTGGCGGGGCGGGGGCGGCTGATCTTCGCCATGGACGCCACCATGAGCCGGCAGCCGACCTGGGATCTCGCGCTTGAGCTTCAGGGCGAAATGTTTCGTGCCGTCAAGGAGGTTGGCGGCCTCGACGTGCAGCTCGTCTATTTTCGCGGCCACGGCGAGACGCGGGCGAGCAAATGGGTCTCGGACCCGGAAGCGCTGGCGCGCCTGATGCGGGGTGTGTCCTGCCAGGGCGGCTATACCCAGATCCGCAAGGTCCTCGCCCATGCCCGACGCGAAAGCGAGGCGGCGAAGGTCAATGCCGTGGTCTATGTCGGCGACTGCATGGAAGAGAATATCGATCAGCTCGGCGATCTCGCCGGCCAGCTTGGCCTCATCGGCGTGCCAGTCTTCCTGTTCCAAGAGGGCCACGAGCCGAATGCCGAGCGCGCTTTCAAGGAAATCGCACGGCTCACCAGGGGCGCTTATTGTCGGTTCGACGCCGGCTCGGCGCGACAACTCCGCGAGCTTCTGGCGGCCGTCGCCGTTTATGCAACCGGCGGCCGCAAGGCCCTGAAGGACTTTGGCGCGGCGACCAAGAGCGGGGCCGCGTTGCGCCTGCTCGAGCAGCTCGCCTAGAGCTTAAGAAGCAATGCCAGCCTTCCTTGCCGGTCTTGCCGTCCTCGTGCTCCTCGTCGTCGGGGCACGCCTGCTGGCGACCGCCAACCCTCAACAAGTTGCCGCAACGTTGCGCAAGACGGGCGGCTTCGTTCTGCTCGGGGTGGCGGGGCTGCTGATGGCGCGCGGCGCGCTGCCGCTTGCCATTCCGCTCGGGGTATTCGGCTTAGCGCTGCTCGGGCTTCCGCTGGGGCATTGGTTCACGGGCTCGCCCGGGGGAGGCGCCCCAAAAAGCCCGGGCCAGACGTCCGGGGTCCGGACCGAGGGGCTCGCCATGGAGCTCGACCATGACAGCGGCAACATGGAGGGCCGTTGCCTCAAGGGCCGGTTCGCCGGGCGCATGCTGTCCTCGCTCACCGATGACGAGCTGTTGCAGCTGCTTGCGGAGCTGCGCGCCAATGACCAGCAGGGGGCGCTGCTGCTCGAAGCTTATCTCGACCGGCGCTCGGCTGGTTGGCGTGACCGGGACCAGGAAAAGGCGACCAAGGAGGAAGCGCGGGCTGGCGGACGCGGGCGTATGAGCGCCAAGGAAGCCTATGAGGTGCTCGGGCTACCGCCCGATGCCACCGACGACGACATTCGCGCGGCCCATCGCAAGCTGATGATGAAAGTCCACCCGGACCAGGGCGGCTCCGACTACCTTGCAGCGCGGATCAATGAGGCCAAGGACCTCCTGCTCGGTGGCAGATAGGACGGGGCATCCACTCGAATGGATCGGCCGGGTCAAGCCGGGCAAATGACGGTCCCGGGTGACGGATTCCGCGCGGCTAATTGGCGCGCATGACGATGCAGTCGAGCGACATGCGCTTGAGCTCGGCGCAGGTGCTGCGGGCGTCATCCTGGGAAAATCCGGCGAAACGCGCCCGATACCACTGGGTGTCGTCCTTCTGGAACACCGTCGACACGGGCGGATGCCCGTCGAGCAGCGACGCGGCCCGGCCCCGGACCTCACCAAGCCGGCTCGTCGCTTCCGCCTGGCTCGTGTAGGCCCCGACCTGAACGTGGAAGGGCCCGGTGGTCTCGGTGGCGTCGGTGTCACCTTCTGCCGTGGTACCCCCCGGCGCGGTCACCGGGGTCGTGGCGGCTTGCGCGCCACTTTGGCTCCCGAACCTGATGGTCTGCGGCGAGGCCCCAGCCGAGGCGAGGGCGAAGACCTGCTTCTTCGGGGTTGGCCGCGGCGGCGTGGCGACGTCGAGGCTCGCGACATAAGGCGCTGCAGGCTTCGCGGCGATGGCCTTGGGGAAGGATTGGTCGAGGAGCCTCCGCATGGCCGCGTCGCGCTGCGAGCTGGTCCTGCCGCCGAGCACGACCGCCACGAGGTGCTTGTCGCCGCGCCGGACCGAGGCGGTGAGATTGAAGCCTGCGGCGCGTGTAAAGCCGGTCTTGATGCCGTCCGTGCCCTTGTAGCCGAACAACAGGTGGTTGTGATTACGGTAGCGCCTACCGCGATAGCTGAAATATTTGGTCTGGAAGCAGTCGTAATACTCAGGGAAGTCGCGAATCAGGCGCTGGGCGAGAATGGCCATGTCCCGGGCCGTCGTGACCTGCTCGTCATTGGGAAGACCGGAGGCGTTGCGGAAGACGGTCGACATCATGCCGATGGACTGGGCCTTCTTGGTCATCATGCGGGCAAAGTTGCCTTCGGTGCCGGCAAGGTTCTCGGCGACGGTCACGGCGACGTCATTGGCCGAAAGCGTAACCAGCGCCCCGATGGCATCCCTGGTGCGGATGGTGGATCCGGGTTTCAGGTTGAGCTTGGTGGGCGACTGGCTTGCGGCATAAGGCGTTACCAAGAGCTCCGAATCAGGCGTGATGACGCCGGCCCGCATGTAAGTGAACAGCATGTAGAGCGTCATCATTTTGGTCAGCGACGCCGGATAGCGGGCCACGTCGGGCGATCGCGACTGGAGCACCCGGCCGGAATTCATGTCGACCACGATCGAGGCCGCAATGGAACTGCCGCTCGATCGTGATTTCCTCGGCTTGGCCCAGGCCCCCTCGGAGACTGCCGTCACCACCAAAGCGATGCTCAGTACGAGGACAAGCCACGCGCCAAACCGCGGCAGTGCCCAAACATTGCGCTGTCGAATTTTCACCCCGTAGTAGAAGGCCTTCAGCCTCTCCCCCCGCGTCTTGAACTCCCGGGGGCACCTCCCTTGAAGATGCCCGGCAGCCTGTCCCCTGAGTCGCAAACGCCAGCGCAGCCTTGAGGGTCAGGACTGACTCATGAACGAGGCTAAAATCTGGCGATTGCCAAAGCGTTAAGGCGAAACCTATCTAGGTCATTGTGCACTGCAAAATTTCTATTGACCTAAGATTGTGCAATGCATATATATCCTTCGCGTCTGCAACAGGCACCCCAAGGCCGATTTCCGAGAGAGGGCTTACACATGATGAAGGGTTTTGAAGAGTTCCAGAAGGTTGGCAAGGACGGTTTCGATGCGGCCGTCAAGTCGTTTGGCGAGATGAACAAAGGCTTCCAGGCCATTGCCGCCGAGGTCACCGACTATTCCAAGAAGGCGTTCGAGGATCACACTCGCGCTTTCGAGCAGCTGATCGGCGCCAAGTCGGTTGAGCAGGCCGTCGAGATTCAGTCCCAGTACGCCAAGAAGGCCTATGACAGCTACATCGCCGAGGTGTCCAAGCTTGGTGAGATGTATGCCGGCCTAGCGCGCGACGCCTACAAGCCGGTTGAGGCGAGCTTCACCAAGAAGGTCGCGTAACGCGCTCCCCAAAATTCACCTGACATCAAAAGGCCCGGGGGCAACACTCCCGGGTCTTTTTTTTTGCCGTTTTCCTGTCCGCAATCGTCGCTATGTTATGGAAGGTCGGGGGCCGCGATTTGATGCGGCTTGCGCTCCTCCGCTAGAATGGAACAGGATAACGGCAGGACTCAAGTGACGGCTCGCCTTGGCAAATGAAGACCAAGACGCCACATAGGGGCTGACGATGGCGCGGAACGGCGACAATCGCCGGGGCAGCGACACCGGCACCCATATCATTACCAAGACGCGTCCGAAGACCAAGCGGCCGAGCCTCTATAAGGTGCTGCTTCTCAACGACGACTACACGCCGATGGATTTCGTCGTGTACGTGCTTGAGCGCTTCTTCAACAAGCCGCCGGAAGAGGCGACCCGCATCATGCTTCACGTCCATCAAAAGGGCGTCGGCATCTGTGGCCTCTACACTTATGAGGTGGCAGAGACTAAAGTGGCTCAGGTGACGAGCTTCGCCCGTCAGAACGAGCACCCGCTCCAATGCACCATGGAGAAAGAGTGAGGATCTAGGTGGCTTCTTTTTCTTCCAGTCTCGAACAGGCGCTTCGGCGCGCGCTGCAATATGCCAACGAGCGCAGTCACGAATATGCCACGCTCGAGCATCTGCTGTTGTCGCTGATCGACGATCGTGACGCGGCGGCGGTGATGCGCGCCTGCGACGTCGATCTCGACCTGTTGCGGGACAAGCTCACCGGCTATCTGGACAATGAGCTCGCCGGCCTCGTGCTCGACACCCACAGCGACGCCCAGCCGACGGCTGGGTTCCAGCGCGTGATCCACCGCGCCGTGGCGCATGTGCAGTCCTCGGGGCGGGAGGAAGTGACGGGCGCGAGCGTGCTGGTCGCGATCTTCGCCGAGCGCGAGAGCCACGCCGCCTTCTTCCTGCAAGAGCAGCACATGACCCGCTTCGACGCGGTCAATTACATCAGCCACGGCATCGCTAAGCGGTCGGGCATGTCCGAGCCCCGTACCGTCCGCGGCGTCGACGAGGATGCCGCCACGGTCGACGGCGCCGACGAGAAGAAGCGCGGCGCCGACGCGCTCGAGGTCTATTGCATCAACCTCAATCAAAAGGCTCGCGCTGGCCGCATCGACCCCCTGATCGGCCGGGCGTCCGAGATCCAGCGCACCATCCAGGTGCTGTGCCGGCGGCAGAAGAACAACCCGCTGTTCGTGGGCGATCCCGGCGTCGGCAAGACCGCCATCGCCGAGGGCCTAGCGCGTCGTATCGTCATGGGCGACGTGCCTGAGGTTCTGGCCGAATCCACCATATTCCAGCTCGATATGGGCGCGCTCCTCGCCGGTACTCGCTATCGCGGCGACTTCGAGGAGCGGCTCAAGGCCGTGATGCGCGAGATCGAGAACTATCCCGGCGCCATCATGTTCATCGACGAGATCCATACGGTGATCGGCGCCGGCGCCACCTCAGGCGGGGCCATGGACGCCTCGAACCTGCTGAAGCCCGCGCTCCAGTCGGGGACGCTCCGCTGCATCGGCTCGACCACTTACAAGGAATACCGGCAGCACTTCGAGAAGGACCGGGCGCTGGTGCGCCGGTTCCAGAAGATCGACGTCAACGAGCCGTCAGTCCTCGACGCCATCGAGATCCTGAAGGGTCTGAAGCCCTATTTCGAGGACTTCCACCGGGTGCGCTATACGCGCCAGGCGATCAAGTCGGCGGTCGAGCTGTCGGCCAAGTACATCCATGACCGCAAGCTGCCGGACAAGGCCATCGACGTCATCGACGAGACCGGCGCCTCGCAGATGCTGGTGCCCGAGCGGCAGCGGCGGAAGGTGATCGGCGTCAAGGAGGTGGAGTCGACTATCGCCACCATGGCGCGAATCCCGCCTAAGACGGTGTCGAAGTCTGACGCCGAGGTGTTGCGCAATATCGACACCGACCTGAAGCGGGTGGTGTTCGGTCAGGATAAGGCCATTGAGGCGCTTGGCGCCGCGATCAAGCTGTCGCGCGCGGGGCTCAGGGAGCCCGAGAAGCCGATCGGCTGCTACATGTTCTCCGGCCCCACCGGCGTCGGCAAGACCGAGGTCGCGCGCCAGCTTGCTCAACTGCTCGGCGTCGAGCTGCTTCGCTTCGACATGAGCGAATATATGGAGCGTCACACCGTGTCGCGCCTGATCGGCGCGCCGCCCGGCTATGTCGGCTTCGACCAGGGCGGACTGCTCACCGACGGCATCGACCAGCATCCGCATTCCGTGCTGCTGCTTGACGAGATTGAGAAAGCGCATCCGGACTTGTTCAACATCCTGTTGCAGATCATGGACCACGGCAAGCTGACCGACCACAACGGCAAGAAGGTCGATTTCCAGAACGTGATCCTGATCATGACCACCAATGCTGGCGCCCAGGATCTCGCCAAGGCCGCGATCGGCTTCAACCGCTCCAAGCGGGAAGGCGATGACGCGGAGGCGATCAGCAGGATGTTCAGCCCTGAGTTCAGGAACCGGCTCGACGCCATCATCGCCTTCGCCAACCTGACGCCGGAGGTGATCTCCAAGGTGGTGGAGAAGTTCGTGTTCCAGCTTGAGGCCCAGCTCAGCGACCGCAACATCACCATCGAGCTGACGCCCGAGGCGAACGCCTGGCTCGCCGAGCGCGGCTATGACGAGAAGTTCGGCGCAAGGCCGCTCGGCCGCGTGATTCAGGAGCACATCAAGAAGCCGCTCGCCGAGGAGATCCTGTTCGGCAAGCTGAAGGATGGCGGCATCGTGAAGGTCGTGGTCGAGGAGAAGGACGGCGATACGGCACTCGGCTTCGAGTACATCAAGTCCGATGCGCCGATTCGTCCGCGCGGCCCCGATGATGTCGATCCCGATGACGACGTCGATCCCGAGGATTCGGGCCCGGATGGTCCTGGTGGCGCGCCGACAGCGACGAAGCCGAAGCCGAAGAAGAGCCCGCGCCGTCAGTCGGCGCCAAAGCGAACTGGCGCCAAGCGTGGGCTCGGCTCAAGCCCGGTGCCGAAGGTTCCGCTCGGCTCGCGCTAAGTCTTCAATTTTTGCCGGATCTTTTCCGCGGTGGCGGCCAGTTCGCCCTGGTCGGCCATCTCGCCGGCGTGCCGCTTGAGGGGCACTCCTTCTTTGATCGGGAGGATGTGAACGTGGAGGTGGTACACGGTCTGGCCCGCCGCGGCGCCGTTGAACTGCTGGATCAGGATACCGTCGGCCCTGACCGCCTCCTTGATCTTAGGCGCCAGCTTCCGCACCACCGCCATCAACTTGGCGATCGCCTCAGGTGAAGCGTCGAATAGATCGCGCGCCTCCGTCTTGGTGATGACGAGCGCGTGGCCTTCGGTGCGCGGCATGATGTCGAGGAAGGCAAGCGTGTCCGCGTCCTCGTAGATCTTTTGGCAGGGCAGCTCGCCGCGGAGGATCTTGGCGAAGATATTGTTCGGATCGTAGGCCATGTGTTCGCGCCCCTTCGCTCTTTCAGTTTTCACGAGTCATTTCGAGTCCTTGCCGCCGCAAGGTCAACCAGAATCCGAATCCCGGTCTTTGCGGCGGTAGGGGGAGTCCTCGGCGAGGAGGGCGATCTCGCGCGCGACGGCGGCCCGCTCGCGCTTCAGATACTCGGCGACGGCGCGCCGGAGACCCGGATCGGCGATCCAATGGGCGCTGTAGGTTTCCGTCGGCAGATAGCCGCGGGCAATCTTGTGCTCCCCCTGGGCGCCGGCCTCGACGCGGGCCAGCTTGTGCTGAATGGCGAAATCGATGGCCTGGTAATAACAGACCTCGAAATGGAGAAAGTGATGCTCCTCGAGAGCGCCCCAATAGCGGCCGTACAGGGTCTCCCTGCCGATGAAGTTGAGCGCGCCGGCGATGGCGCGGCCCCCCCGCTTGGCGAGCACAAGCAGAATGTCGTCGGCCATGGTCTTCCCGATCAGGCTGAAGAATTCGCGGGTGAGATAGGGCGAGCCCCATTTGCGTGAGCCCGTGTCCATGTAGAAGGCGAAGAAGACGTCCCAATGGGCCTCGATGAGATCATTGCCGGTAACCCACTCGATCTCGATGCCGTCGGTAAGCGCGCGGCGGCGCTTGGTGCGGATCACCTTTCGCTTGCGCGAGGTGAGGGCGCCTAAGAAGTCTTCGAAGCTGCCATAGCCCTCGTTCAACCAATGGAACTGCTGGTCGGTGCGCTGGAGAAAGCCGAGCGAGCCGGCGAG
>Ga0307428_1001184_pt1 | contig 13629 bp, 6 predicted proteins | sample SalMarWE160240MG_FD_202161 | JGI IMG/M metagenome (GOLD analysis project Ga0307428, IMG submission 202161) | Salt marsh sediment microbial communities from the Plum Island Ecosystem LTER, Massachusetts, United States - WE1603-240 | ecosystem: Environmental > Aquatic > Marine > Intertidal zone >...
TTACCAGATGACAGGTGGTCCTGTCGAAATAATAGGTGGGGGAGTTGACGCGGCAGAAGGTATTGGCGCGCCTCTTGGCCGCCCGTCAAGATTAATTGAGACGATGGCCTTAGCCGTTGTTAATTTATTTGACTTAATTGTTGTTCGTGGTAATAAGGCCAAGGAATTCCTTGCTGCCCATGGTATCAAACGACCTATAGCTATTATTACCGGTAGCGTACGAAATGGTCAGCTATTATCCAAGAACGACCGTGATATTCATCTAATTTTTGTTGGCCGATTGTCCCTAGTCAAACAAGTTGATCAATTCATCACGATCGTGAATAGTGTAAAACATGCTATGCCGAATGTTCGTGCAGTAATTGTTGGTGATGGCCCTCTAATAGCAGAAATGAAGGTATACGCCAGTAAGCTTGGAATTATGAATAATATTGAGTTTCTCGGTAAGAGAAATGATGTGGAAGAAATCCTGTCTCGTTCGAGGATTTTTGTTTTAACCTCGAAGTCCGAAGGTTTGTCAATTGCCATGGCTGAAGCCATGGCTGCCGGCACGGTACCGGTTGTCGCTGATGTGGGTGATCTTGGTGATCTTGTAATAAATGGTATGAACGGTTATCTGATCCCACCCAATAATATTGGAGAGTATATAGATAGGATATTGTCTTTGTTCCAGGATAATTCGTTATGGTCTCAATATTCTCGCTGTGCTATTGATGCAGCAAGAAGGCACTGCGATATTGAAGTCGTAGCTGGAAAGTGGAGGCAACATTTACAAGATACTGTGAATCAAGCATCAGGTTGTTGTCCTCAGGATGTTTAAATTGACTGAACTGCTATGTTCAACTCAGATCTCAATCTCAACCGGGCATGATGGGTATCCATCGGAATCGCCGTATTCGCCCGGCACCGCTTATCCTGAGTACCCATTTTGCTCCAGGAGTTTAGCGGATAAGGTCAATCATGCGTACAATGGGGTGCGTGACGCACTGCGACTATTGGAACTTGATGAGGAGCATTATGGCCAAAAGAACTGGAATCCGATTGGTGAGATTATCAAACCTGATAACACGGTGGTTCTGAAGCCTAACTTTATTCGTGATTTTCGCGAGACGCAGCCAAATCACGAGAACTGCCTGATAACCCATGGATCTATCATACGCGCAGCCATTGACTTTGTCTATATCGCCCTTGGGGGCAAAGGCCGAATCATTATCGCAGATGCTCCACAAAATGATGCAGACTTCGATGTTATTCGACGAATGGCGGGATTGGAAGAAATTCAGGCGTTTTATCGCCGGCATGCAGACTTTGAAATAGAAGTCTATGATCTTCGGCCGGAGAAGGCTCGAAAAGTGAACGGTGTGATTGTTGGTCACGAACAATTGCCCGGTGACCCGGCCGGTTATGTAAAGGTGGATTTAGGCCGACATTCCGCGTTTAACGAGATTTCTGACCTGAGCCACTTGCTGTACGGCGCTGAGTACGATACCACCGAACTGCATTCACACCACCATAATGACACTCACGAGTACTTGATCTCGAAGACTGTTCTGGATGCTGATTGTATCATTAATTTACCAAAGCTTAAGACCCATAAAAAAACCGGTATCACGGTAAGCATGAAGAACCTGGTAGGCATAAACGGAAACAAAAATTGGCTTCCGCATCATCGGTTAGGTACACCTGCTCAAGGGGGAGATCAGTTTGCTGATGACAGTACAAAACATCGAATCGAACAAAAGGCCATGGCCTGTTTCAGGAGTCTGTTTCCATTATTAGGTCCTCTGAGAGGAGTTATGGCCAAGCCGTTAAAAGCCCTCGGCACAAGCATCTTCGGCGATACAAACACCAATACGATTCGTTCCGGCAACTGGTATGGCAATGACACCACATGGCGGATGGTGATCGATCTGAACCGGATACTCATGTACGCCGACAACAAAGGATATCTTCAGAATGCTCCAGCAAGACGGATATTCTGTATTGTTGACGGCATTGTTGGCGGTGAAGGCAACGGACCACTGGATCCAACTCCAAAACCGGCAGGGATAGTTCTGGCAGGAATGAATCCAGTAGCTGTTGATTTAGTGTGTGCTCGCTTAATGGGTTTTGACTATAAGCGGCTACCTGTGTTGAGGGAGGCGATGGTAAAACATTTGTTACCTATTTCTATATCTGAATATGATGAGATCATTTGCAAATCGGACGATCCGCAATTCGATAGACCTTTAGCTGAGTTCAATGAAACGAGCCTGGCCTTTAAGCCCCACTTTGGCTGGCAAGGTCATATATAACTCACACAAAGACACGGAGACACAGAGTAAAAGAGATTGTTAGTGATAAAACCTCGGTGTGAAAAATGAGTGATTAACGGGGAAATCAAATAGTTCTTTGTGTCTTTGAGGCTTTGTGTGAAAAAAGATGTTTTGCTTTGTAGCGACAAGTAAACTCTACATCGTATGATCCAACGTAGATGAAAAAAGCACTATCAAAAAAGAACCTCTGGGATAAAACGCCGTTGTTACTTAAGTCCACTATGGGAACAGTATTGGGATTGTTTCCCCCGAAATGGCTTTTAGGAAAGAGTTTCAGAGAGAATTGCAAGTTTATTCATAATGCGCAATGGTGGCCGGCGGAGCGGGCTCGTGAGTATCAATTGAACAAGCTACGTGAGATGCTGAAGATCGCTTATGAAAGGACCAAATTTTATCGTCGTATGTTTGACTCTGTTGGATTTCGCCTGGGAGATATTAACACCTTAGATAATATGAATCGACTGCCCACGATTGACAAACAAGTTGTCATTGACAACCTTTCAGACATGTGCACAAAGAGTGTCAGGGACAGTGATGTTGATTTTGGATCTACCGGAGGAACGAGTGGTACTCCATTGCATTTTTACATGAGTGCAAGTCGCTCTAGGGTAGAATATGCTTATCTTACGATGAGTTGGGAACGGGTAGATTATAAGCTTGGGATGCCTATGGCTGTACTGCGAGGTCGTGTAGTTAATCCTGATCGAAACGGATTTCGCCACGAGTATGATCCGATTCTCCGGCACCATTATTATAGCAGTTTTCACATGTCGGACGGAAATATGGCCCATTATCTTGAGCATATTGCTACCATCGGGCCGTGCTTTCTCCATGTCTATCCCTCCAGTATCGCTGCCCTGGCCCGTTTAATTCTTCGAGACGGCATTCACACCCCGACGAACATTAGGGGTATCATCGCCGAGTCCGAAATCGTCTATCCCGATCAGCAGCAGATGGTCGAAGAAGTGTTTGGCTGTCGCTATTTTTCATGTTATGGCCAGTCGGAAAAAGTTGTCCTTGCCGCAGGTTGCGAGAAGTCAGACGATTATCATGTCTGGCCGACTTATGGTTACTTCGAACTGTTGGATGATAAAGGTGACCAGGTGACGACGCCTGGCCAACGGGGCGAGATTATGGGAACCGGTTTTATCAATACCATCATGCCATTCATCCGATATCGAACCGGCGATTGGGCTACTTATGTCGGTGAGCGTTGTGAGGCGTGCGGGCGTGAGCATACCGTTATTCGCGACATTCGCGGCCACCGGACCCAGGAGGTACTGATCGCAGCCGATAGCTCTGAAATTCCGTGGACGGCTCTGAATATGCACGATGATACATTTATACATGTCAGGCAATTCCAGTTCATGCAGGAGACACCGGGCCATGCTCTCCTGCGCATCGTGCCGGCCGACGGCTTCGGTGATGAAGATGCGAGCCGAATACACCGGAACCTGAGACGCAAAATAGATGATAAACTAAGCTTTGGCATCGAGCTTGTTGACGTAATTCCCCTGTCTGCAAGAGGCAAGGCCATATATGTTGACCAGAGGATTCCAAGGAAACAAAGGCAGAAGAACAGAAAAACATGAATAGACTAATCGCAACAATACACTGGAACCAAAAACAGAAAGAACCAATAGCCGGAAAAAAGGGCTTTTTCCATTCGCATCTTGAGCTTTCTGTAGAAAGGACAAACATATTTGCCTATGATGGAGCCGGCTATTTTTATAATCCCGAAACAGGCGTATTGGTCTCTATCGTTGGCTATATTGCGAATATCTACGATGTCCGTGATCGTTATGGACTTGATGAGATAAATGATGTGGAGATAATCGAAAAAATTTACTCTACGACGACCAGAAACGGTGAGCTGTCTTTTTGGGATGAACTTGACGGGGTCTATTTTGCCTTGATCTATGATGAGAAGCAGGAAAAGGTCTATCTTCACCAGTCGCAGTTCGGTTGTCCCATTCCAATTTACTATACCGATACGCCTGGGAGATTCGTGCTTAGTACGAGTATGAAACTGTTGCTCCAGGAAACGGGTATAAGCCGGGAGTTTCACTTTCCATCTGTTCTGGATTTTATGTCCTACAGTGAGTTAATCCCAAATGAACACACTTTGGTCAAAGATGTAGAGAAACTTGTAACTCAAAGGAATATGACCATTGACGTTCGATCTGCAAAAAGACACTTTGAATCTTTCAAATCCCGAAACCTAATACTCACCAGGCAGGAGGCAGAAAGTCAACTCCTTGATTCCATTGGTGATAAGATCAAACAGATAGCCGGAGAACTAAGAAGTAAGGATTATACCCAGACGTTGACCGGTGGTTGGGACAGTAACCTAATGTTGTCGTTTCTCAATAATGCAGGTCCGAATAAAATCAAAGCGGTTACGATCAACGGCGGCGGAATTACAAACGAAATACCGGCTGTTGAGCATGTGCTGAAGTTCTATCCAAAAGACAGAATACAATATTATACCCACACAATCCAAAATTCAATATTTAATTTTATGCCGAATATTGTATGGATCCTTGAAGGCTACATGTTCCAGACAGGAATGTTTCTGAGATATGCTCTCTCCAGGCTGGTACGAGATATAGGAAGCAGTTCAGTGTTCCTGGGCTCCGGTGCCGACCCCATACTAAATAGCGAGATGGGCCCCGGCGGGAATGTGGTATACGAGCCTTATTCCAATCGATCCGGCTTTGATGTAATACGGGAACAAAAGAAGACGGTTCGTAACCTTTGCATAAAGAGCATCATAGGAGATATATACTTTGCCATGAAGGGAGAGAGCGATGAAAACTGGATTAAGAGGAAATGTCTCCGCCCGGGCTTTCGGGAAAGGTACAATACTCAGATAGACTATAACATGAAAATGCACGAGCTGATGCTGAACAGTTTTGGTATACAGGGCCTGTATCCTTTCATAAATAGGAATACTGTCTACTGTGCAAAACCTCTCCGACCGTGGAACCGCGATAAGTCTCTCTATAAGCAAAAGGTTAAGGAGCATTTAGGCCCAGATATCTCCAGTGTATTAAAGAAAAGCCACGCAGTTGTGGATACAGATAATCTCTTTGAAGATAACAGCTACTGGCTGGAAAAGGTCTTACATTCCAGATTTATCAACAGAATATTATCAATTGGGCAGATCAGAAGAATAGAAACCAATCCTGTACAATACTACAATTCATTGCTGAAGGTTCTATACCTGCTCTTGTTTGAGAAGCTCATTTTGTCCGGTGAGTATGATGACAAGTTCAATAATCCCCAGATAAACACTACTCTGGAGCAAGTGTTCAACTAATAACTGACAGGAACGGCCATACGATCAAACTACTTTAAAACGGCCCGTGGGTCCAATTCAAGAGGTCAGGTTAAGGTTTCACAAGGCCCGTTGTTGACCTGAGGTATAGGGCCTAATGATCCCCTGCGTGGACTACTGTTTCTTTTGCCCGGCACAAGAGACTACAGAGACATTGCGGAGTTGCCTCCTTTCTGAGTTCTGGAGTACTTGTGCTCATTGCGATCAGAAAATCCAAAGCCGGTAAAAAATAAGAGGATGCTTTGATACATCTTATTCTGAGCCTTGATTATGAGATTTTTGGCAATGGCTCTGGCGATGTGCGACGAGACATGATTGAATCTACAGATCGCCTATTGACGCTATGCAACAAATATGGTGCTAAGGTTTCTATAATGTTTGAGGTGGGCGGGTATTGGGCAATGAAAAGGACAGAAGAGTTGGGTTCATTGCATTTGGATTATTCACCTTCACGCGAAATTGAAAAGCAGATAAAAAACGCAGTTGGATGCGGACACGATGTGCAATTACACCTACACCCCTGGTGGATTGGAGCTACATTCAAGGATAACAACTGGCAGCTAAATCCGGATTATTTTCGAATTACTGATTTACCCCATGGCATGGGCTCTGAAAACGATCCTGTCTCAATTCTTGGTGTCCTACGCCAGGGCAAAAACACTCTGGAAGCTATTATTAATCCAACCTGTCCTGAATATGAGTGTCTCGTATATCGGGCAGCTATGTTTTGGGGACAACCCTCAAAAGAGCTAATAATGGGTATGAAAAGGGTTGGTTTGGTTGCAGATTCATCTGTTATCAAAGGTTTACATGAGACTACTCCAGTGGCAACGGATTATCGTCAAGCAAAGTCCGCAACGGGCTATTGGTGGACCTGCGAAGACGACATAAGTCAATCCGGACCCACTGGTGAAAATATTATAGAGTTCCCGGTTTACTCCAGGATGAGACCCTTTGTGTGTAACTTCCGATGGACGAAACTTTGTGCCACTCTCAAGAGGCGGCGGGTCGAGAGAGCCGATACGCACAGCCACGGCATGATGGAAGCGCGACAAAGTACGGAATCTCTGGGGAAGGTCTTGAGGAGATTGGGCACTTTGCAGCCCCTGAAGTACGACTTCTGTAAGTTGAGTGCGGGGGATATGATTCGGGAACTGCGACACGCAATGAAAAGCGACCATGCAGGGGTAAATAGCCTCGGCACTCCGGTTGTAATGCTGGGACATAGCAAGGATTTTTGGAACGACCGGAATCTTGAAATGTTTTTTAGGTTTATCAAGAAGGAGTGTGAGGGTAGAGTACGCTTCAGCACGTTAGGGGAATTAACAAAAAGGATCTTAAAGAGAGACAAAATCCCTAACTCTTCCATGCGGTAAAATGGCATATAGGATGCTCTGGTATCAATAGAGCAAACAAGGATAATGCACCCTAATATAGCAATATTGGTTGAGATTTGATTGAGATACATAGATGGAACAAGTGACGCAGCAATTAAAATCTGGTGAGATAATCGTACAAGAACTTCCCTGGCCCAATGTAGGTTCAGGAATGGTACTGGTTCGTAATCATTATTCACTAATTAGTGCCGGGACGGAGGGTTCTACTGCCAAGACCGCTCGTAAGAGTCTGATCGGTAAGGCTAAAGAGCGCCCACAGCAGGTCAAGCAAGTGTTTGACACCCTCAAAAAGCAAGGCCCTGTACAAACATACCGCGCAGTAATGAAGAAACTGGATGCTTATTCGCCCCTGGGCTATAGCTCTGCCGGGGAGGTAATCGAAGTCGGAGCATGCATTCATGATATCTCTGTCGGTGACAAAGTGGCCTGCGGAGGAGTTGGCTATGCCAACCACGCCGAGATTATATGTGTTCCACGAAATCTCTGTGTGAAGCTTCAAGAAGATGTGGATCTGAAGAAGGCCAGCTATAACACGCTTGGCGCAATTGCACTACAAGGTATCAGGCAGGCCGATTTGCGACTCGGTGAAAGCTGTGCAGTGATCGGCCTGGGGCTCTTGGGACAATTAACCTGTTTGATGTTGCGTGCCAGTGGGATCCGAACCTTCGGAATTGATATTGACCTGGGCGCTGTTGAAACGGCTTCAAAACATTGTTGTGACAAAGCATGGATTCGTCAATCACCAGGCCTATCATCGAAAGTTGAAGATCAAACAGGCGGATTAGGTGTCGATGCTGTCATTATCACTGCAGGTACTACTAGTCTTGATCCAATAAACTGTGCAGGTGAGTTAGCACGTAAGCGGGGTAGAGTAGTCGTGGTAGGAGCAGTGCCCACAGGCTTTGATCGAGATCCGTATTGGTACAAGAAGGAACTGGAACTGCGTATGTCATGTTCCTATGGGCCTGGCCGCTACGACCCGGAGTATGAAGAAAAGGGGATCGACTATCCGGCGGCATATGTCCGCTGGACGGAGAAGCGGAACATGCAGGCTTTTCAAGAGCTTATCCACATCGGCAGGATCGACCTGGACTATCTAACTACCCATGAATTCACTCTTGAGCACGCGCCGCAAGCCTATGATATGATCGTCAGCCGCAGTGAGCCCTTTCTTGGCATAATTCTCAAATACGATGTTCAGAAACCGATAGCACGGCATCGCATCGAGATCAGATCCGCTACGCCGGCAGGCAAGGTAAATATTGCCTTTGTTGGCGCGGGAAGCTATGCACAGCAAAATCTTCTGCCAAATATACCACGCAATGATAATGATGTGACCTGTTTCGGTATCCTGGACAATTCAGGTACAACATCGAAGCGTGTCGCTGAGAAGTTCAATTTTCAATTCTGTACATCTGAACCAAAAGACATTTTTGAAAACAATGCCATCAACACGTTGTTCTTAGCCACTCAACACAACAGCCATGCAGGATACGTCAAATCGGCCCTCAAAGCCGGGAAGCATATCTCCGTAGAAAAGCCGCTTTGTCTAACCGAGGAAGAATTGTCTGAAATTGAAGAACTATACAACAGTTCAGATAATTGCTGCCAGTTAATGGTCGGTTTTAATCGACGATTTGCCCCGTATGCTGTGGAATTGAAGAAACATTTGGACAATATTCCAATTTCAATGCTTTATCGGATCAACGCCGGTCCGATTCCAAGGGATAGCTGGATCCAAGATAAAGAGATCGGTGGCGGGCGCATCATCGGAGAAGCTTGCCACTTCATCGATTTTTTAACCTGGCTATGTGGATCTCTTCCTAAACAGGTACATGCAGTGGCTATCCCAGATCCTTATGGTTTGAATGATACAGTTAGCATCAACCTGCAATTCGCAAATGGTTCAATAGGTAATCTCAGCTACTTTTCGAACGGTTCTAAGGAGATGTCCAAGGAGTACATTGAGGTATACAGTGCCGGCCTCACTGGTATCATTAGAGACTTCAGGGAGCTGGAGATACATTCAACTAGCAAGCCCCGTCGCAAGAAGACCTTTGTCCAGGACAAAGGTCAAGCCGGTATGGTCAGGGCTTTCATTAAGAGCATTAAAGAGGGTGGATTACCGCTCATCCCCGCCTATGAAATCTTTGCTGTGACACGAACTACCTTTGCCGTAATGGAGTCCCTAAGGACTCGCCAGGCGGTTTCTCTCTGACCTTCGATGATTCAAACTATAGTTCATAATTGCTTAGAAGAGATGCTCTCTTACATCGAGTCGGCAGACTATGCGGGCTACGATCCTTATGATGTGCTAAACAGTCCTTTAATTAGATTCATAAGTTCTAAATCGAAGTACCTCAGGATTGTGTTTACTCAGTTCTTGCGCCGGTGTCCAGTAAATCTGCGTCCTTTGTTGGGCGTAAAAAAGGGGCATAATCCTAAGGGGATAGGCCTTTTCCTTTGGGGCTATTCCAAGCTGTATGCTCTAGCAAAAGAGCCGCGATATCTGGAGAGAGTCGATTATATCCTCAACATACTGGAACAGCTTCGCAGTTATGGCTATTCGGGGAACTGCTGGGGTTACAACTTCGACTGGCAGTCACGGACGTTCATGCGGCCTGCAGGGACGCCGACAATTGTTAATACCTCCTTCATCGGCCATGCGTTGCTTGATTGCTACGAGTTAACGGGCAGGCAAAGGGCCCTGGATATGGCTGTCCCGATCAAGGATTTTATTCTGGGCGACCTCCACAGGACCAGGTTGGATGGCACGTTCTGTTTCAGTTACACACCGATAGACACTGAAGCTGTGCATAATGCGAATCTTCTGGGCGCTTCGATTCTTGCTCGTTTGACGCGGTATTGTGACGATGATCGGCTGACGCAGGCGGCCCTGGCAAGCCTGGACTATTCGATGCGGCGCCAGCGGGATGATGGATCGTGGTTCTATGCTGATACTAATATCCAACGCTGGATTGACTCTTTTCACACCGGCTTCAATCTTCAGGCCATCCGGTACATCCTGGAAGCAGGCTTGGCACCGGAATATCGGGCGGCTTATCGTAAGGGAGTTGAGTACTACGCAGGGAATTTCTTTCTCGAAGATGGAACACCGAAATACTATCACAACCGGATCTATCCGATAGACATCCATTCGCCAGCCCAGGCAATCTGTTTCTTTTCTCGAGAAGGTAAGGAGTACGAGGCCCTCACAGACAGGATTGTCAATTGGATGCTGCAGAATATGTACAGCGGCAGAGGGTTCTTCTACTTCAGGAAAGGCAAGTTCCTGACGAACCGCATCCCCTACATTCGCTGGTCACAGGCATGGGCATTCCATGCCTTGACGGAGTACCTTTTTTGGGCCAAAAGGGGGGGTAGTTCTTCATGATAACTTCAGCAATCCAACGTATCGAGGTTTCGGTGTCCCAATTTACCGACTTTTTTTCGAGATAACATACAATCTTGATCTGGGTGGTCAGGAGTTAGTTGTACTTGAAATATCACAAATTCCGATAAAAACGTTACAATTGATATAATAGATGGCACATATATATAGTTTCTGACCATTCTTTGACTAAGGAAAGGCGATAGTTTCAAATTCAACATTTATTATTTATAGTTTAGGTAGAGTGATAATGATAAATGAGGATTGCTATTGCCACGATGGCCAAAGTTTACTTGGGTAGAAAGTTATGGAGTGTGATAATATTTCATTTTCAAAGACAAAATATCAAAAAAGTTATCCTATTCTCGGACTAACCTTTGCCGTGATTATGGCTACCCTTCTTTCAGCCAGTGAATGTCAAGCTGTTACTTTAACAATAACTGCAACTAATGGCTCAGTAACAGCTACTCCGGCAAAGGCCGACTATAATATCGGTGAGGTAGTCGAGCTTATCCCGAGGCCAAATACAGGTTATTGCTTTACCGACTGGGCAGGTGATGCGCGAGGGAAAAATCTCGTTTTGAACCTTACGATGGATAGCGATAAAACCATTACTGCTAACTTCGACATCTGGACACCTCCTATCGGTATTCCTGCACCTCCATTCGGGATTAATGAGACTTATAGAATGTATGATGTAGTCGAAAATCGAAATGGAGATTTGACCTATCATCAGAACTCGGAAGGAGGCTATTATACTCATTATTTAGATTGGACGGATCCTAGTGCTACAGACACTTTCAATCCTTATGGGACTGAGAGCAAGCCTAGGAGGACAGTTCCATCTTCCTTGGTTACCGCAATCCCTGAAGGGAGCGTGATTGAAATTCATGGGGGGTCTTATTCTCCCGGCGGTCTTCCATATCCGACTTATATGAAGTATTTGAATTCTGCTGGAACAGCAGAGAAACCTGTTTTTATCAGAAGTATGGACTCAGAACCTGCATTGTGGCAGGATATGACCGCACTTCTCTTACAGGGTTCGTATATGATTATAGAGAATATGGAGTTTGATAACAGCAGGTTGCATGGCCATCACACTTTGACTGCCGACCATATATCTATTAGAAACAATGAATTATATGGCGGAGTAGTTACTAAAAACATTGTAGTATATGTAGCCCAAAATCAATATTTTGTAGTTTATAATAATTACATCCATAATAGCGGCGACCCTTATTCTGATGAAGAAAATGATTGGGTTGGGGTTCAAGCAGGTGATTCCTATGTTTCTACAGACAGACATGCCGAATACGTATGGGTAGTAGATAATCATATACACGATATTGGTTCAGATGGCGTACAATTATGTTCAGGAGCAGAAAGGGATATAGAAGATCTGCCTCGTTATATATATGTAGGGAGGAATCTCATCTATAACTGCGGAGAAAATGCATGTGATTTTAAGCAATCTGCTGATGTTGTGTTATCTCAGAACACATTTCACACATTTCTTGGTTGGTCCGGCGGCTCTGATGGTACGGTAGTGGTAGTAAATGATGATGCACCACATGAAAATATATGGATTATTTATAATACAATATACGATGCTCGTGTTGGAATTAGGGCACAGGATAGCTGTCATATTGTCGGGAATGTCGTATATGACATATACCACGACCCTGAGGATGAAGAATACGACCCTTTAGCCCCCTGGCCCTCGGCAGGACCCGGCATACTGGCTTGGGGAAATATGAATCTTGATATTGTAGGCAATACTCTGTATAACACTGACACTGGAATTTTGTTTCCAAGTGGCACTACAGCACTTGTAAATATCGTAAATAATATTGTTGGTGAGTTGAATGAAGTTGGTCTGTATATCGTTGTGAAGTATGCAGAGGTAGCCAGTAATGCTACGTTCAAAAACTCGCTTCTATATAACTCAAATGTAAAAATAAATTGGGGCGGCACAACCTATACAAGTATAGCAGCGTTCCAATCAGCTACAGGGAAAGGTGAAAACTGTATAGAAGCAGCTCCTCTGTTTGTAAATATTGATGCTAATGATTTTGCTTTACAGCCAACAAGTCCTGCAATAGATTCAGGGATTTTAAGTGATGTGTATCAGACATTCCTTGATCTTTATGGAATTGACATAAGAAAAGACATAGAAGGGAATCCACGTCCACAAGGTATTGCATGGGACATTGGGGCCCATGAGTATGTGCAAGGACCTTCTTTGTTTCTTTCCTCAACGATAGGCGGCTCGGTAACTAATCCAGGCGAAGGCTCCTTCCCGTACGATGATGGGACTGTTGTCTCGATCGAGGCGACAGCTGATGAATATTATTACTTTGTGAACTGGACAGGTACGGCTGTAGATGCAGGTAAGGTCGCAAATCCGAATGCAGCCAGTACTACAGTCACTGTAGATGCAGCCTATACAATTCAGGCAAATTTCGACACCGACCTGCACACATTGACGATCTCCTCGACAACCGGCGGCTCGGTGACTACTCCGGGAGAAGGCTCCTTCCTGTACGGTGACCATGTCGATGTCTCGATCGTGGCGACGGCAGTTTCCAATTACCACTTTGTGAACTGGACTGGAACGGCAGTTGATGCTGGTAAAGTGGCTGATCCGGACTCGGCCAGCACAACTGTGACGATGGATGCCAACTATACGCTCCGGGCAAATTTCTCAATCGAGCAACACGACCTAACGATAACCTCGACATCGGGAGGTAGCGTGACCACGCCGGGAGAAGGGATTTATCCGTATGATCACGGGGCAGCAGCTTCAGTAGTAGCCGCTCCTGCGGCTAACTACCACTTTGTGAACTGGACAGGGACGGCTGTGGGCGCAGACAAGGTTGCTAACGCGAATGCAGCCAGCACTACAGTCACAGTCGATGCTGACTATACAATTCAGGCAAATTTCGACGCTGACCAGCACACATTAATGATTTCATCGGCAGGTAGTGGCTCGGTAACTAATCCGGGAGAAGGACCCTTCCCGTACAATCATGGGACTGATGTCTCGATCCAGGCGACGGCCGGTGGCAGTAGTTACTTTGTAAGCTGGACAGGAACGGCTGTAGCAGCAGATAAGGTTGCAAATCCGAATTCATCCAGCACTACAGTCACAGTTGATGCAGACTATACAATTCAGGCACATTTTGG
>Ga0307428_1001185_pt1 | contig 13618 bp, 10 predicted proteins | sample SalMarWE160240MG_FD_202161 | JGI IMG/M metagenome (GOLD analysis project Ga0307428, IMG submission 202161) | Salt marsh sediment microbial communities from the Plum Island Ecosystem LTER, Massachusetts, United States - WE1603-240 | ecosystem: Environmental > Aquatic > Marine > Intertidal zone >...
TCGCTGACCGCCACCACCACCATGAACCGTACAGGCACGGTGAGGGGCCTAGTCGGGCGCTATAGACTGACGTTCGGATAGGACTAACAGCAATCCGCCAGGTCGAATCCCACCACACAACAAGCGCGGCGCAAGTGGCAAGGAAGCCGATAAAGGCGGTGATGAGGGCAACACCTTTCAGGGTGTCGATCATGTCAAACGAGGGGCCTGGGTGAGACTGGCTCAGTATACCTCGTCAACGTCGCTCGTGCAGCACAACCTACTGAGGCCGATCCGAAGAGGCGTTAGCGGCGCTGGGTGCCAATCGGGTGCCAATTTCACGTTTTGTGCTACTGAAAGGCCCAGATTTCCGGGCTTTTTTGCGCGTTGTCACCTATTCGAATGCTGTGTGACAGCCTGGGGATATGTGGAAAGCCCTGCAACCCTTGGCAACAGTGAAGTTACGGCATCACGCCGCGGCCTGGGCGCGGCGCAAGGTCTCGCCGCGATAGCTGAGCGCCTCGGCGATATGAATGCGCGCCACGCGCTCCTCGCCGTCGAGATCGGCGAGGGTGCGGGCAACGCGAAGCGTCCGGTGATAGCCGCGGGCGCTGAGCGACAGCGCGTCCGCCGCCTCGCGCAGCAGCGTGCGCCCGGCTTGATCGGGGGCGGCGATCTCCTCGAGCAGGTTGCCGTCGCAATCGGCATTAGTTCGCGCGCGGGGACAACGCAGCGCCGCGAGCCGTTCCGCCTGGATGTGGCGGGCAGCGGCGACGCGGGCGAGTGCTTCCCTCCGATGCCGGCGGCAGCACCAGGTCGGCGGCGGAGACCGCCGGCACTTCGATCTGAAGATCGATGCGGTCGAGCAACGGCCCCGAGATGCGGGCCTGGTAGCGCTCGGCGCAACCGCGGCCTTGGCGGCAGGCAAAGCCCGGCTCGCCGGCACGGCCGCAGCGGCAGGGGTTCATCGCGGCGACAAGCTGGATGCGCGACGGGTAGGAGATGCGGTGGTTGGCGCGGGCGATCACCGTCTCGCCGGCCTCGAGCGGCTGGCGCAGCGCATCGAGCACCTGCGGATTGAATTCCGGAAGCTCATCGAGAAACAACACGTCGAGATGAGCAAGCGCGACTTCGCCTGGCCGTGGCCGGGTGCCGCCACCGACGAGCGCCGCCATGCTCGCCGAATGATGGGGGCTGCGGAAGGGCCGCATCCTGCCGATGCGCCCGCCGGCAAGATCCCCGGCGAGGCTCCTGATCATGCTCACTTCGAGCATCTCGGCAGGCTCGAGCGGCGGCAGGAGCGAGGGCAGCCGCTTCGCCAGCATCGACTTGCCGGCGCCGGGCGGCCCGATCATCAGGAGGTTGTGGCCGCCGGCTGCGGCGACTTCGAGCGCGCGCTTCGCCGTCTCCTGACCCTTGATGTCCTTGAGGTCGGGCATGGCCTCGTCGCCGGGGTCTGGCGTTGGCTGCGGTCGCCGGAGGGTCTGCAGCCCTTTGAAGTGGTTGACGAGCTGAAGCAGGTTCGACGGCGCCAGGATCGACATCTCGGCCGCGGCCCAGGCCGCCTCGGCGCCTGAGACCTGCGGGCAGACGAGCCCCTTGCCGAGCGCGTTCGCCCCGATCGCCGCTGGCAGAGCGCCGGCGACCGCCGCGATCGAGCCGTCGAGCGCAAGCTCGCCGAGCACGCAATAGCCTTCGATGGCGTCATGGGCCACGGCGCCGACCGCGGCCATCAGCCCGAGCGCGATGGGAAGATCGTAATGGCTCCCTTCCTTGGGAAGGTCGGCCGGGGCGAGATTGACGGTGTTGCGCTTCGGCGGCAGCGCAAGCCCGATGGCGTTCAGCGCCCCGCGCACCCGCTCGCGGCTCTCGGCGACGGCCTTGTCGGGCAGGCCGACGATGGTGAAGGCGGGGAGGCCAGGCCCGATCTGCACCTGGACGTCGACGGCGCGGGCCTCGATCCCCTCGAAGGCAACCGTCGTGACACGCGCGAACATCGCTTGAAGCCCCCGTTCAGGCTCAATCCTACAGCCTTGGGTTCAACTCTAGCGAAAATGCACGCGGTTGCCAAGAACATTCAGCGAACATCCTCGCCCTTGGTGATCAGCCTGTTTGACGCAGGTCCGGATCGAGCAAACGCGCGGCCTGCTCGGCGCCGGTCACGGAGCGGACAAATCGCTCAGCATGACCTGAGCGGCGTTTCGCCCCGGAGCCATGGTGATGCCGGCGCCCGGATGACTACCCGAACCGCATAGGTAAACATTTGGGATCGGTGAGCGGTATTGCGCGAGTTCCGGCAGCGGACGCTGCGACCCGATCTGGTAGGGCAGGATGGCGCCGTGCGTCACTGTGCCGTGAAAGGCGCTTACCATCAGGCGTTCTATGTCGACTGGCGAATGCACGACGCGCTTGAGGATGTTGCGCTTCAGTGTCGGCGCATACGTCTCCGTGAGGTAATCGATCAGATAGTCGGCATAGGGCTCCTTCACCGCGTCCCATGTGCGATCGTGAATTTTGCCGGTTGCGTCGCCGCGGATCTCGTAAGGCACATTGTGCACGAGGAGCTTCATGACGGCTTTGCCGGCCGGACACCTGCTAGGATCGATTGTCGAATCGTTCAGCATCACCACGAAGGGATAGGCGGGCAATTGGCCACTCCGGCATTCCGTGTAGATGCGGGCCAGGTATTCGAGTGACGGAGCTGTCGCGTGCACATAGGCACCATGCTGCGCGTCCGCTCCGGCCTCGTATGTGATGGGGGCATCGAGAGCCAAATAGATGACCATGTAAGCATCGCCCCATTCGTAACGCCGCATCTTCGCGACAAGCTCTCCGCCAACATTCTCCTCGCCAAGAAAATCGACGATGAGCTGACGCGGATCGACATTCGAGGCGATCACGCCCTCAGACGTGAGAGCGATCTCCTCGCCGGTCGTCAGCCGCACCCCTGTCGCGCGGCCGTCTTCGACCAAAATTTTCGAAACGCGTGCGCCGGTGCGAATCTCGCCGCCCTGAGACCGCAAATAGTCCGCAAGCGCCAGCGGCAGATGGTGCATGCCGCCCTTCACCGCCCGGTTGCCCAGATCTTGGATGAGCGCTCCGAACAGCCATGCCAAATGGCCGCCACCGACGTCATCCGGGGCGAGGCCAACGTGACACGCCCATGCACCGATGAATAATCGCGTCTCTTCCCGTTCGAAATGCTCCTGGCCCCAGGAGCGGACGCTCTGCAGCCCGGCGCGATACTCATCCATCCCGCCGGGGCGCAGCACCATCTTGTCAATTTCATCTGCAAGCGAGGTCGGCGGAGAGTTCATCCAACGCGCAATATCGTCCTTCGCCTGAACGAAATCGCTGGCAAGGCACCGCCACGTTTCCCCGTCTGCTTTCGAATGCCGGCCAATGCTGGCCACGGTATCCTCCACCTGCCGGTGCATCGAAATGATCCCGCCGCCGGGAAACACATGCGAGTAATTGATTTCAGGCCGAATGAGTTCAAGACCGAAGTTGGCCAATCCCAGCTCCTCGGGTACGGGAGACAGATTGGCGAACTGAAACCCAAACGCGTGCACGTCCGACCGGAAGCCGGGGAGCGTCAGCTCCTCGGTCGTCGCCATGCCGCCGACCGTATGATACTGATCGAGTATCAGCGCCCGCAGCCCGGCGCGCGCCAGATAGCAAGCGCAGGTCAATCCGTTGTGGCCGGCACCTACAACGATTGCATCATACGTTGTCACGCCGCCTTCTCTCTCTGCTCGCCACCTTCTTTTCGATCACGTCCCAGATCATGGCGGCGATGTCCGGCCCGCCGAACTGTTGCACCTGGCGAATGCCGGTCGGCGAGGTGACGTTGATCTCGGTGAGGTAGTCGCCGATCACGTCGAGGCCGACGAAGATCAACCCGCGCCTCTTCAGCTCAGGCCCGACCCGCGCGCAGATCTCGCGCTCGCGGGGCGTGAGGTCGGCCGGCTCCGCCTTGCCGCCGACATGGAGATTGGACCGCGTCTCGTCCGCCGCCGGCACGCGGTTGATGGCGCCGGCGATCTTGCCGTCGACGAGGATGATGCGCTTGTCGCCGCCGCGCACCTCGGGCAGATAGCGCTGCACCATGATCGGCTCGCGAAAGGTGATGCCGAGCAGCTCGACCAGCGAATTGAGATTAGTGTCGCCCGGCGGAATGCGGAACACCGCGGCGCCGCCGTTGCCGTAGAGCGGCTTCACCACGATGTCCTTGTGCTCGTCGCGGAATGCCTTGATGGCGTCGAGGGAGCGGGTGACGAGCGTCGGCGGCATCAGGTCGAGATAATCGAGCACGAACACCTTCTCCGGCGCGTTGCGCACCGCGGCGGGATCGTTGACGACGAGCGTCTCAGGATGGATGCGCTCAAGGAGATGTGTCGTAGTGATATAGGCCATGTCGAACGGCGGGTCCTGACGGAGATGGACCACGTCGAACTTGGAGAGATCCTCTTCGCGGGGATGGGCGAGGCGGTAATGGTCGCCGGGCTTGTCCTCCACCGTGAGGCTATGGCCGAAGGCGATCAGCTTGCCGTCGCGGAGCGAGAGGTTGTCCGGCGTGTAATAGAACGCGTCATGGCCGCGCTTTTGCGCCTCGAGCAGCAGCGCGAAGGTCGAATCGCCCCTGATGTCGATGCGCTCGATGGGGTCCATCTGAAAGGCGACTTTGAGGGCCATGGGTGTGCAGCTTCCGCGCAATCAGCTTCGTCATGCCCGGACTTGACCCGGGCATCCATGCCATTACCTCCCAGCCAGCCAAAGCGCCAGTGGAATGGATTGCCGGGTCAAGCCCGGCAATGACAATCTTTCGTCAAACCGGAAATGCGTTCTTGATGTAACGCGGCCAGGCCCATGGCGCCGCCAGCACCACATCGAAGGCCATGTCGTAGCCGGCGAAGTCGGGATGGCCCGAGAGCCAATATTGCGCGGCCCTGACGATGCGGCGGCGCGCGCGTGTCGGCAACGCCCACCCGGCGTCGTCGACGGTGCGGCGCTGCTTGACCTCGACGAAGGCGAGCCGCCTGCCTTTGAGCGCCACAAGGTCGATCTCGCCGACCGGCGTCTTGTAGCGGCGGGCGAGGATGCGATGGCCCTTCGCCCGCAGCAAGAGCGCGGCAATGGTCTCGGCGAACAGGCCGTGGCGATAGGCCTTGATGCGCTTCTCGCTCACCGCGTGCTGCCACCTTTGCGCTCGAGCGCGAGGCCGAGGTCATAGACCCGGCTTCGCTTCAGACCGAAGCGCTCGGCGACCTCGCGCACGGCATCGCGAAAGCTCATCTCCGAGAGCGCCTCTTCGAGCGCGGCGACGACAGCCTCGTCGCTCGCCTCCGCATCGGTGGCAGCAGGCGGCGCGATCACCACCACGAACTCACCTTTGAGCGCCGCTTCGCCGATCTCTGCCGCCAATGCGTCGAGCGACCCACGCGTCACCGTCTCGTGCAGCTTGGTCAGTTCCTTGGCGACCGCCGCCTCGCGCGACCCGAGTACCTCTGCCATGTCGGTGAGGCTCTTGGCCAAGCGCGATCCCGTCTCGAATAGGAGGAGCGTTGCCGGTGTGCGCTTCAAATCTTCGAGGCGCTTGCGTCGCGCGCCCGACTTCACTGGCAGAAAGCCGCCGAACAGGAAGGTGTCGGTCGGAAGGCCGGCACTCGTCAGCGCCGCCATCGCCGCCGACGCCCCGGGGATGCTTGTCACGAGAAGCCCGTCATCGAGGGCCTCGCGCACGAGCTTATAGCCAGGGTCCGACACGAGCGGCGTCCCTGCATCCGAAATCAGCGCCACCGCAGCGCCCGCCCCGATACGGGCGAGGAGCTTCGGCCGCTCCTTCGCGGCGTTGTGCTCGTGATAAGGGGTGAGCTCGCTTCTGATGCCGAAATGGGTGAGCAATTTGCGGCTATGGCGGGTGTCCTCCGCCGCGATTAGATCGGCGCGCGCGAGCACCGCAAGCGCCCGCAGCGAGATATCGGCAAGATTGCCGATCGGCGTTGCCACGAGATACAGACCGGGGGGAAGCGGCGGTGCGAGAGCGTCGGCAAGCACCTCCGCCGCGCGGGCAGACACGCGTCGATATCCGTCTCGATCCTCGTCGTCGCGGTCCGGCACACATGCGCTTATAGCCCAAGCGATCGGCAGGAACTGGTTAAAATGTTAGCAACGCCAGAGCGCTAGGCTTGCGGTCGGGGCATGCTATAGTGGCTCGGCGCCAACACGAATGAGCCACAGTTGCGGTCGAGAGTCTTGTCCGGAGGGCGTGCGGCGGCGTCTCGAGAGGCCCCGATGGACGAGCGTAGACGTCATGCGTCTTCCGCTTGGGGGATTGAGGCGCGTGGGGGAAGCGGTTGCGCTCCCGCGGGCTTCGGAGCGAAGGGGGTCATGCAAATCGCACAGCGCATCAGGGTGAGCCTGCGTGCGGTGACGCTCGCGGTGACGAGCGTTCTCGTCGCTGCTCTCCTTGCCTCGTGCGGCGGCGGCAGCGGCCCCGACCCGGGAGGCCCCGCCTTCACCGGTTCGACCGGCGGCGCCGTGAAAGTGGCGTTGCTGTTGCCGCTCACCGCCTCGGGTAATACGCCGGCCGTAGCCAGGGCGCTGAAGCAGGCGGCCGAACTCGCGCTGTTCGACTTCGACAATCCGTCGGTCACGCTTGTGCCGAAGGACACGCGTGGCACCCCTGACGGCGCGCGCGCCGCGGCGGCGAGCGCGATCCAGGACGGCGCCGAGCTGATTATTGGGCCGCTGTTCGCGCAAGAAGTTGCGGCCGCGGCACCTGTGGCGCGTCAGGCCAATGTACCGGTGATCGCCTTTTCGAGCGATGAGAAGGTGGCCGGCAACGGCGTCTATCTGTTGAGCTTCCTCGCCGGCCGCGACGTGCCGCGCATCGTCTCCTATGCTATCGCCCGCGGTAAGCGCAATTTCGCGCTGCTCATTCCACAATCGGCTTACGGTCATCTCGCCGAAGCCGCGTTCGCCAAGAGCGTGACGCGCGCCGGCGGTCGGGCCGTGGTGCGCGCCAGCTTCCCCAGCAACGATGCGAGCGCCATGCTCGGCCCCGTGCGGCAGGTGGCGAACGCGATCAAGTCTGGCCAGCAGGTCGATGCGCTGTTCCTGCCCGCCGGACCTGAGGATCTGCAATTGCTGGGCTCCATCCTCAACTCTTCCGGCGTCACCGGCGCCACCGTCCAGTTCGTCGGCACCGGGCAGTGGGATTATCCCAATATCGGCCGGGAGCGCGCTCTGATCGGCGGCTGGTATGCGGCGCCGGATCCTAAAGGCTGGACCGACTTCACCGCGCGCTACGCCAAGACCTATGGCTCGACGCCGCCGCGTATCGCGAGCCTCGCTTATGACGCGGTCAGCCTCGCAGTATCGTTGTCGACGAACCCGCCTGGCCAGCGCTACACTGCGGCGACGCTCACCCGCGGATCGGGTTTCGCCGGCGTTGACGGGCTGTTCCGCCTGCTCCCGGACGGCACATCCGAGCGCGGCCTCGCTATCCTCCAGGTCCGCGAATACGGCCCGCAGGTGCTCGAGCCGGCACCGAACAGCTTTGCCTCCGCGCAATATTAATCAGGCCGCAAGCTCGAGGATCAACCGGTCGAGCACGAGGCGGCCTGATCCTGTGGCCGTGAGCCGGTCGCCGTTCCGCGCCACGAGGCCTTCCGCCGCAAGCGCCTGAAGCCGTCGCTCCTTCAGTGCGCGGCCGGCGATCGCCTCGAGCCGCTTCAGGTCGATGCCTTCGGCGAGGCGAAGCCCCATCAAAAGATATTCGTCGGCGGCCTCCGCGCCGCTCAGGCCCTCATCCTCAGCGATGCCGTGGCCGCAAGCTTCGACCGCGGCGAGCCAGGCCTCGGGTGACTTCAGCGTCGAAAGCGCGTGCTTGGCGCCGCCTTCGGTGATGCGGCTGTGGGCGCCGGCGCCGATCCCGGCATAATCATGTCCGCGCCAATAGAGGAGGTTATGGCGGGACTCGGCGCCGGGCCGCGCATGGTTCGACACTTCATAGGCCGGAAGCCCCTCGGCCTCGCACAGCTCCTGGGTCACGGCGTAGAAGGCTTGCCCCTCGCGCGGCTTCGGGATCGTCAAGCTGCCGGCGGCGTGGCGCGCGGCGAACGGTGTGCCGGGCTCGATGGTGAGTTGATAGAGCGAGAGGTGGCCGTGGGCGTGCTGAAGCGCTCGGGTGAGCTCGTCGCGCCAGGCGGGGACTGTCTGTCCCATCCGCGCATAGATCAGGTCGAACGACACACGGTCGAAATTGCGTTTGGCGACGGCGAGCGCGGCGAGCGCCTCGTCGCTCGTGTGCATGCGCCCGAGCGCCTTGAGGCTCTCGTCGCCGAGGGACTGCACCCCGAGCGAGACGCGGTTGACGCCGGCGGCGCGGTAACCGGCGAAGCGCGTCGCCTCGACGCTGGTGGGATTGGCCTCGAGCGTGACCTCGGCATTGGCGTCAACAGTCCATTGCGCCGCGATCGCATCGAGGATCGCAGCGACGGTGCCGGCGTCCATCAGCGACGGCGTGCCGCCGCCGAAGAAGATGCTGGTCACGGTGCGGCTCGGCGCGAGCGTAGCGAAGTGCCGAAGTTCCGAAAGATACGCGCCAACAAAGCCGGCTTCGTCGATACCGCCGTGGCGGACATGGGAGTTGAAGTCGCAATAGGGGCATTTGGCGAGGCAGAACGGCCAATGCACATAGACCCCGAACGGTTCGGGAGCCGAGGTCTCTGTGCTAACGCTTGTCATCGTCGTAAGTGACCGCGCTGCGCACGATCAGCTTCTCGAAGGCGCGGGCGCGATGAGAGATGGCGTGTTTCACCTCAGGGTCCATCTCGCCGAAGGTCTCCTCAGAGCCGTCGGGAACGAAGATCGGATCATAGCCGAAGCCTCGGGTTCCGCGCGGCGGCCACACGATGGTGCCGAACACCTTGCCCTCGAACACTTGCGCTTGGCCGTTCGGCGCGGCAAGCGCCAGCGCACAGGTGAAGTTCGCTTTATAGTCCCTGGCGCCGACCGCCTCGAGCTCGTCATGGACCCGCTTCATCGCCGCCTGGAAATCCTTAGCGTCTCCGCCCCAACGCGCAGAACTGATGCCTGGATCGCCGGCGAGCGCCGCGATCTCGAGGCCGGAATCATCGGCAAGTGCCGGGATGCCGGAGGCCTTCGCCGCGGCGAGCGCCTTCAACCGCGCATTCTCGGCGAAGCTCTCGCCGGTCTCTTCCGGCTCGGGCAGGTTGAGCTTGCCTGCGGACAAGCATTCGATGCCGAGCGGCTCCAGGAGTGCTGCGATCTCTCTCACCTTGCCCTCGTTGTGGCTGGCGATGACGAGACGCGCCCCCCGGCGCAGCACCGATCCCATGTCACGCCACGGTCAGTTTTTGCAGCTGCACCAGTTCGGCGATGCCGCGCCGCGCCAGCAGCATCAGGGCGTCGAACTCGTCTTGGGTGAAGGCTTCAGTCTCCGCCGTGCCTTGCACCTCGACGATGCCGCCGGAACCGGTCATGACGAAATTGGCATCGGCCTGCGCCTCCGAATCCTCGGCGTAATCGAGATCGAGGACCGCCTCGCCGCCATAGAGGCCGCAGGACACCGCAGCGACATGGTCGCGAAGGACGCCGTCCTTCACCATGTTCCGCGCTCTCATCCAATGAATGGCGTCGTGAAGCGCCACCCAGGCGCCGGTGATCGAGGCAGTGCGCGTGCCGCCGTCGGCCTGGATCACGTCGCAATCGAGCGTGATCTGGCGCTCGGGCAACAGCGTCAGGTCGGTGACGGCGCGCAGCGAACGTCCAATCAGCCGTTGAATTTCCTGGGTACGCCCGGTTTGTTTGCCGGTCGCGGCCTCGCGTCGCGTGCGCTCGGAGGTCGCTCGCGGTAGCATGCCGTATTCCGCGGTGACCCAGCCCTTGCCGCTGCCCTTGAGCCAGGGCGGCACCGATTCGCCCACGGTCGCCGTGCACAGGACATGGGTGTCGCCGAAACGGACGAGGCAGGAGCCCTCGGCGTGACGGGAGACGCCGCGCTCGAGGCTGATGGGGCGCAAGGTGTCGGCCGCGCGTTTTGAAGGCCGCATGAGGTCTCCCGTGTGAAGTCGCTAAAGGCGGGGGCACCCTAGAGGAGGCGCCTGTCACGATCAACGGGAGCCTCGGGCGCCCGGTTCCGCCCGCCCTGTGGACGATTTCCCCGGTAGACGGGCTGGCCTTGTATGGGCGGGAAGGAATGGGTACCACCCTGATCATGGCCGGGGCGGAAACTGGGGTAGACGCCGCACACGTTGGCAGGTCCGACGCGGCGTCCTCGCGCCGCGAAGAGGGTGGGGCCGGGGCGGCCACGCCGATGATGGCCCAATATCTCGAGATCAAATCTGCCAATTCCGATTGCCTCCTGTTCTACCGCATGGGGGATTTCTACGAGCTGTTCTTCGACGACGCGGCCATCGCCTCGCGCGCGCTCGGCATTGCGCTGACCAAGCGCGGCAAGCATTTGGGCGAGGACATCCCGATGTGCGGCGTGCCGATCCACGCGGCCGACGACTACCTCCAGCGCCTGATCGCCCAAGGTCACCGCGTCGCGGTCTGCGAGCAGATCGAGGATCCGGCGGAAGCGCGGAAGCGCGGGCCGAAGACCGTGGTGCGCCGCGACGTTGTCCGCCTCGTCACCCCTGGCACCTTGACCGAGGAGAGCCTGCTCGATGCCCGCGCCCACAATTTCCTAACCGCGCTGTTCCGCGGGCCCGTGGATGACAGCGGCGAGGCAGCTTGCGCGCTCGCCTCCCTCGACATCTCCACCGGCGAATTATTGACGGCGACCGTCACCGCGCGCGACCTCGCCGGTGAGCTTGTCCGTCTCGCCCCGCGTGAGATCCTCGTCGGCGATGACCAAGCGGGCGAGCCTTCGCTTTGCGCCGCGATCGAGGGCGCAGGTGCGGCGCTGACGCCGATCCCGCGGACGCACTACGATTCGATGCGCGGCGAGCGGGCGCTGAAGGCGCGTCTTCATGTCGGCGCGCTCGAAGGGTTCGGCGACTTCTCCAAGCTTGAGCTCGCGGCGCTCGCTGGGCTCTTCACCTATGTCGACATTACCCAGGTGGGCCGCCCGCCTTTGGTACGGCCGCCGCGTCAGGAGATTGCCGGCAGTCTTCTGCTGATCGACGCCGCGACCCGCACCAATCTCGAGCTGATCCGCTCCAATCAAGGCGCCCGCGCCGGCAGCCTGCTTGCTGCCATCGACCGCACCGTCACCGGCGCCGGCGCGCGCGAGCTCGCAAGCCGCCTCGGCAGTCCGCTCACCGACGCCGCCGCCATCAATGCGAGGCTCGATGCCGTCGGCTACCTCGCCGGCGAGCCGCGCCTTCGTCATACCTTGCGCGAGACGCTCAAAGGCGCGCCTGATCTCGCCCGGGCGCTGGCGCGTCTTGCCCTCGGTCGCGGCGGCCCCCGCGATCTCGGCGCCGTGCGCGATGCCATCGCCACGGCGCAAGACCTCGCTGCGCATCTCACCCGCGCGGCGGACAGCCTCGGTCTGCCGCAGGAGCTCGACTGCATCGTCATCAGGCTGCGCTCCGTGCCGGCGGCCGTGGAGCAGGCGCTCGGCGCCGCGCTCGCCGACGAGCTTCCCGTGAACAAGCGCGACGGCGGCTTCATCCGTGACCGCTTCGACCAGGATCTCGATGAGCACCGGCGCCTTCGCGATGGCAGCCGCCAGGTCATCGCCGGCCTGCAAACGGCCTACGCCGACGCCACCGGCATCAAATCGCTGAAGGTGCGTCACAACAATGTGCTCGGCTATTTCGTCGAGGTCACCGCGGCGAATACCGGCGCCTTGACCAAACCGCCGCATGCCGAGACCTTCGTCCATCGCCAGACGCTCGCCAACGTCATGCGTTTCGCCACGCTCGAGCTTGCCGAGCTCGAGGCCAAGATCACCACCGCCGCCGATCGTGCGCTCGCCCTCGAGCTCGATATCTTCACGCGGCTTACCGACATGGTGCTCGCCGAGCAATCCGCGCTCGCCGCGGCGAGCGCGGCCCTCGCCGAGCTCGACCATCACGCCGGCCTCGCCGAGCTCGCCGTCGAGCAATCCTACGCACGGCCGAAGGTCGATCAGAGTCTCGTGTTCGCCGTCGCCGACGGCCGCCATCCAATGGTCGAGCAGAACTTGGCGCGCGGCGACGGCACCAGCTTCGTCGGCAACGACTGCCGCCTTGGCATCGATACCGATGGCGGCGGCACCCGCATTCTCGTCGTCACCGGACCGAACATGGCCGGCAAGTCGACCTTCCTCCGCCAGAACGCGCTGATCGTCGTGCTCGCCCAGGCCGGCTCTTTTGTGCCGGCGCGCGAAGCCCATATCGGCATCGTCGATCGGCTGTTCAGCCGCGTCGGCGCCGCCGATGATCTCGCCCGCGGCCGCTCCACTTTCATGGTCGAGATGGTCGAGACCGCCGCCATTCTCAATCAGGCCGGCGAACGCTCGTTCGTGGTGCTCGACGAGATCGGCAGAGGCACGGCCACCTTCGACGGGCTCTCAATCGCCTGGGCCACGCTCGAATATCTGCACGAGGTCAACCGTTCCCGCGTGCTGTTCGCCACCCACTATCATGAGCTGACCGCGCTCGCCGACCGCCTCGCGCACGCCGCCAACGCCACCGTCGAGGTCAAGGAGTGGCGCGACGAGATCATCTTCCTCTATCGCGTCGTCGCCGGCGCCGCCGATCGCTCCTACGGCATCCACGTCGCCAAGCTCGCAGGCCTGCCGCAGCCGGTGCTGGCGCGGGCCGGCGACGTGTTGACCGAGCTGGAACGGGCCGACGGCAGGCCAAAGCCGTCGGAGCTTGCCGATGATCTGCCTCTATTCAGCGCCGCGCGCGCGGCAACACCCGAACCCCCCAAGCCGTCGCCGCTTGCGGCCGCGCTTGAGGCCCTCCGCCCAGATGCCATGACGCCGCGCGAAGCGCTCGACGCCATCTACACCTTAAAGGGCTTGTTGGACCGCTCTAACGACCCATAATTGCGGCTCTACCGAGCCTTAAGTGCTGATGTGCTAGATTGGCCGGAAAGGCCCATGGACCAGACGATCGTCAAATCGGCGCCCTATTTCGACTTCGACGCCCTGCGCGAGGAAGCGTCGGCGCTTGCGCACGAATATTCCGGCCAAAATTCCGCGCTCCGGATCGCGCTGGTCGAGCGCTTCAAAGGGCTCGTCGACGACGCCCGTGCCGAGGCCAAGCGCCAGCTCGAGCGCGACGGCGACGGCCGCGCCTGCGCCGAAGGCTTGAGCGCCTTCCAGGACGCCCTCATCAGGCTCGCCTACGACTTCACCACCACCCATGTCTATCCCGCCAAGAACCCATCGGCTGCGGAGCACATGGCCGTGGTGGCGCAAGGCGGCTATGGGCGCGGCATGCTGGCGCCTGGCTCCGACATCGATCTCCTGTTCCTGCTGCCCTATAAACAGACCGCCTGGGGCGAGAGCGTCGCCGAATACATGCTCTATCTGCTCTGGGATCTCGGCTTCAAGGTCGGCCACGCCACCCGCAACATCGACCAATGCGTGCGGCTCTCTCTCACCGACATGACCATTCGCACCGCGCTCCTCGATGCCCGCCTGATCCTCGGCGACGAGGCGCTGTTT
>Ga0307428_1001186_pt1 | contig 13614 bp, 13 predicted proteins | sample SalMarWE160240MG_FD_202161 | JGI IMG/M metagenome (GOLD analysis project Ga0307428, IMG submission 202161) | Salt marsh sediment microbial communities from the Plum Island Ecosystem LTER, Massachusetts, United States - WE1603-240 | ecosystem: Environmental > Aquatic > Marine > Intertidal zone >...
CACACCATTTTCTACATTCAAGGCCTTCCGGGCAATATCCAAAGGAACAAAGACAATCCCATTATTAATCAACGGGTCAGGCGTATTTATCAATCCCCCAATTTCTAAATCAATGGTATTAAAAGTTTCTTCTTTGGTTCTGACCAAAAGGGTAATATAATCATTGACTTTCAAATCCATCAGCTCAGCCAATTTTTTACCTATGACTGCTTTGGATTCTCCTAAAGAAAAACCTGAACCGTCAATCAGATACTCTTGCGTGCTATAGACTGCATTATATTTCTCCGGTAAGATACCCAGACCTATGACCTCTGTTTCATCAATCCCGTTATTCAGGTTGGCTTTAAATCTAAGCTCGGGAGAGATGTCCAATTGACCATCCCTATTTTTTATACTGTCTTCTATCTCCTGATTCAAATAAATTAAATTTTCCAAAGGCAGCTTTTCTCTGTCTTCCCAATATTCAGGATAGGCAATTTGAATATCCCCGGTTTCGAAATCTTTTATATTATCAAAGGCTATTTCTTCCATACCGACCATTACCGAATCTAAAAATAAATAAATAAAAAATGCAAAAGCAATCACTAAAATAGTGATGGCGTTTCTTCTTTTATTACGGGTTAAATTTTTTAGGCCAAGTTTGATGCTAAACATTTTTTGCTCCTACAATTTACATTAAAAATCTTGATATTTTTTAATCTTTTTAATGATTTATTTTTTCATGAAAATATTTTAAAATATTTCGATTGACAATTTTAACCGTTCCTTCTTCGGCACCAATAATTCTTTCTATGGCATTTTCATATATCCTGAATTCTTTTTCAGCTTTATCCAGATTTTTTGGATTTTTATCACTTCCTAATAAAAGTTTAGGAATCCTTTCGCTAAACGTATTAGCTACTTCAAAAATCAAACTGGCAGCTTCTTCCGGGTATGGCGTATTGAATGCTTTTTCTTTTATGCCTTGATTGATAATTTTGCTAAATTCTGGTGCCAATATCTCTATGCTACCCCTATATATTTTAAATCTAAATAATATATTTTTATCATCATAAATCACTTTTAGCAATACTTTTAATAATTCTAAATTTTCTAATTTTACACTTCTAGTAACAGCATAAGCCCTATTTAGCTTGGTAATCGCATTTAAATCTTCTCTATCCACAATTTTTTTGACTTCTTCTAAGATCTTTTCACTTAATCTTTCAACCAATGCATCCAATAATTCTTCTTTAGATTTAAAGTAATAATAAAAAGTGCCTTTAGACAATTTCATTTCTTTAATAATGGCTTCAACTGAAGTTTGTTCATATCCCCTGGTAAAAAATAATTCTTGTGCTGTATTGAGAAATTCTGTTCTACGTTCATCATATTTTTTGATGATTCTCGCCATAATTATTTCACCTTTTATTTTCTGACTGACCGTCAGTCTATATATAACATATTTTTTATTTCCTGTCAAATCTAATTCGTATCTCGTATCTGGTGAATCGTATCTCGTAAAGAGAATAAAAAACAAGAATCAGAATAAATATGTATTGTCTATTAGGTATCGCGTATTTGGTTAAGGAAATAGAAAAAAAATCAGTGAAAATAAGAAGGATAAATCTAAATGCAAAAAAAGGGGACAGACTACTTTTTACATTTTCTTACTTTTAATGCTCTATAAAAAAGTAACCTGTCCCCTTTTTTCTTTCCGGGGGAAACTACAAAAATTAAGGAGTAGTGATAAATTTTAGCCTACCAAATACTGCACTTGCTTTAATTTCTAAATATCCTTGATCAGCGCTGATATCACCTATTCTGTATTTCTGGGAACTAAATATCACTGATGATCTATCCGGTAATTCCAATTCGCCAAAGGCAGAACTCGCTCTAATCAATGTTGGCACATCAGGATTAAGGATAACTTTTCCCTCTGCGAATATGGTATTAACTTCTATTTTCTTTACCTCACCTTCTATCTTTACTTTTGATAGATCGACCGTTCCCGAAGAAAATATAATATTATATTCGTCTTGAACTTCCGAAACCCTGATGATTCCTTCTCTAAAGACAATGTTTCCGCTATCTTGAAAACCAAAACCATTAAAAAGGATAAATACTCCGCACAAGACAATAAGAATTCCTATTGTTAACTTAAATACATTAATATTGAAATTAAAAAAAGTATTCAGAAGTAAAATGATACCTACTGTTAAAAATACAATTCCCATAAAAACTCCGCCAAATATCCTCATTATTTCTCTCCTTTAAATATTCTATTTATTTTGCAAACCTTCAATGATAGCCGGAAGAAATGCCGGAAGGTCTTGAGGTGTTCTGGAAGTAATTAAATTATTATCCACTACGACTTCTTTATCCAGATAAATTGCTCCGGCATTGACCAGGTCATCCTTAATGGAGTTAAAACCTGTGGTTTTTTTACCCTTCAGAATATTCGTCGAGATAAGGACCCAGGGACCATGGCAGATAGAGGCTACTATGCCACCATTTTCAAAAACTTCCCGAACCAGGTCAAGGATTTTCGGATAACGGCGTAATTTGTCAGGAGCATAACCTCCGGGGACTATGATTCCCTGAAAATCATCGGCTTTCACCTCTGCTGCAGATAAATCAGCTTCAGCCGGAAGTCCGTGCTTGCTCTCGTAAACTTTGGCTGCCGGTCCAACAAGCATCACTTCAGCACCTTCCTCTAACAATCTATAATATGGATACCACAATTCTAACTCATTATAAAAATCTTCAACTAAAATGGCAATTTTCATTCCTTTTAACTTCATTTTAATATCCTCCTTATGAAATTATTTTTTAATTATTTATCGGTGGATTTTTCTGTCTGCTTTTATGTTCTAATTGTAACCAAATTATTGAAAATATGCAAAAAATCTATAAAATAAAGGAGTTAGTTAGCATTACTGTCAGTGTTATAAAATCGACTTAATAGATTATTATACTTTATTTATCGATAAATATACTCCCTACTTTTATTCTAACCATATATTGTAAAAAAAGTATTTTTTACACATAAATTATACTAAGTTTTTTTATTATAATGCTATGTGATTATAGCGTTATGGGAGGATAAATAATATCTAATCCTACGAGCCCAGTAACAATAGAAAAATAGTAGTTACTTCCCCAATCTAATTCAGTTGATATTTTAATAAGTATTTTATTGTACTCATCAACATGCCCTAAAAAGCCAAAAATATTTTGGTCATTTAAAACTAAAACCATTATTTTTTTATTGCATTTATATTTTTTTGCTGTATTATCTAATTGTGATTTTTTTGATGTAGAGATATTCATAAAATATCGAAACAGATCATCTTCATATGTTAAAGGTTCAATCATTATATTATTAGTTTCAAGATCTTTTTTTAATTCCTTTACTGTTCTTGGTCTTGGTGGAGATTGTGATATTTTGCAAAATACCTCAATGGCATATTGATCAGAGCCTCCCATAGCAATAAAATCAGCGCTCTTTTCGTTTTTTTCAGCTTGTAAAGGAACAATATTGTATAGATTCAGATTAATAAGAAAAAAAATAGTTCTTAATTCAGCAAATAGTGCATCGATTCTTCCTAAAGATGTATCTTTTGAACGAAAATCTAATGCTTTTATTATATCTACTGGTGATAACTTAGTTATATCGGAAGCTTTTTTAAATAAATTATCAATATTTTCTAATACTATTTTTCGCTCTTTTTCAATCGCTATTACGGGGAGTAAATGTTCTTGTACATCTTTTTTGAATGCATTTTCAATATAATTGTACAAATCTTTTGGAATATTTTGATATTTGTTTAGTTCTTTCTTTATTTTTAATAAAAACTTTTCTTCCATTTTCACACCCAAAAAATAATTTATATAATCAACGAGGTCGGGTTTTCACGTGTGACATATTAACTTTTTAAATTCAAACTTTCCTTTATAAAATTCCTGTAAACTATTTTACTTCAAAACAAAAAGACAGTATAAGAAAACAATTGATAACTCTCTTACTCTGTCTTTCTATCTGAAAGCTTCTTCTTGGGAAATTAGGTAATGGTATTAGCAAACTCTGCATGGTTATTCCTAAAAAAATGGATTAACCTAATATTTTAACACACTATTTTCTTGATACGACACATTGATTTAAAAATCGTCTGTGTCAACTCTTTGGGGGTAGTTTTTTCTGGTGAAAAAATAAGGAATAAAGGGGTCGGGTCTCAACATTTGACATAACGATTTCTAAAACCCTAAACTTTCCCTAATTAAATCCCTGCAAACTATTTCAGTTCAAAATAAAAAGACAGTATAAGAAAACAATTGATGACTCTCTTACTCTGCCTTTCTATCTGAAAATTCTTCTTGAGAAATTTGGAAATGACTTTTAGTAGATTCTGTGGGTTTCCCTTAAAAAATAGATTAACTTAATATTTTTTTACACACTATTTTCTTGATACGACACATTGATTTAAAAATCCTTTTTTTTCTGAAAAATAATCTAAAAAATAAAAGCCCTTCAGCAAATACCAAAGGACTGGTTATTGTCTGTATCCCCAGACAGGAAGAATTTCGCAACTTTTGTATGAGTGAGGAAACGGAGAAAGTGCGTCTGGAGTTAGAAGAAATAATTAATATCTTTTAAAATTAATAAAGGGGACCGCTAAACTAAAGTGATTCCTTTTTTTATTGTGTTATTTTAATTAAGTTAGCCCCAAATAATCGCATTCATACTTGCTAACTGTATCCAATGTACCATCATCCCAATTAATAGATTCTGAGAGTAATACATAAAAACAAGAGAATTATATTAAAGATTCACCCTTGTAATATAATACAAAATTTAGGAAAAAAAGTTACTTTGTAAATTGATAGAGATAATGGACGAACCAATTTTAATTAGGTAAGCAACTATTTATTAAAAAAAACACAAATCTAAAATATCCTTCGACTAAAGTAAAAGATAAGAGTAATGTAAATATTAGTGGTAGCATAAATTTTTTCATTAAATTTCACCCACCTCTATTGAAGAATCGAAATATATAAGTTTCAATCCTTGTTTTAATAGATGTTCCCCTTCAGCATTGAACCAGTATTCTGTCCAAGTTGAATTTTTTATTTTTTAAATTTAAATAGGGAACATCTTATTTTTTTCTAAGGTTAACTCTCCCTTTTAAGAAGTCCTCCTTTAGAGCGTCTATCTATAATACTTAAAGCCTCAACTATCTGGTTAAGAAACTAATCAGATTCTATAAGTTTTCCTACTAAGCAAAAAAAGTTGGCGGTCTGGCGGTCATAGCAATTCGTTGCCTTAGATCCATGACTTTGCGTCCTATCCTTTCGGATAGTTTGCTTTTATCAACTTTTGAAGATGATTATTCTATTTTTAAAAATACTTGCACCTATCTATTTTATTCCCCAAAAGAATAAATATTAGACATTAATTTAAGGTTTTATCAAAAATAAAAGCCCTTCACAGCATATGCCAAAGGGCTTGGAATTGTCTGGCTCCCCCTGTTGGAAATGTTTAGAACTTTTAAGGGGAGTATAATTATAGAAAATATTGGATTAATAAGTTAGTTATTCACAATTAAAAGTAATCTCTAAGAATAAGAATTTTAGAATATTTATAAAAGAAAATACTCTTCAATAAAAGCCAAAGGGCTGGTTATTGTCTGGCTCTGTTAAAAAACTCCTTAGATCCCATAGGTCTTCCATTAAAAATTACCGAATTATTGACTTAGCACACATTATCCATTTATTTAATTTAAAAGTAAAATATTATTTATCTAAGAAATGGGATGTGTCTCTAATTTATTTCAATAAAGGAAATTCTTATTATTTAGACCGCTTTAAGTAGATTCGGAAACTTGGTATTTCCTCAGTTGCCACCGTACTTCCCTCCCAATACCCTTTTTTAACACGCTTCACTTCAAAGGTCACCCGACCCGCGTTGTCTTTGAAGATGATTGACGAACCTTGACCGACCCATGCGGAGATATAGGGGAAACAGCGGGCCATGCTTACAGTTATTATTCGATAACTGCCTTCAACGCTCTGATTCGGATCCGTAAGTAAGTTTATACTGCAGATAGGTTCACCGCCCACACGACCAACATCCCAAAAACCAGTTACTTTTTCAGTAACGGCTTCTTCAAGATCATTACATTGATCATTATACCAGTAACCACCGGCAGTCATGCAGTCATTTTCATTATCACACAAACATAGATGTTCACAATCGCATTCTTCATCCTCTGCTTCTTCTTCTCTTTCCTTGCAATTATCCACCAAGAAATTCTTTACCCTGCTCTTCTCATCTGCTTCCCGTTCGGCGAGTTCTATCTTCAATTCTGAAATCCGGACTTCCAATTCCTTGACTTTATCATTCCTTTCTAAGTTCGCTTTATAACTTTCCGTTATTGTCTTATCGAGTTCTTTGTTCTTGATATGCTCTGTCTTTAGGATATTAAAGTCGTCTTCAGTCAACTTCCACTCATTGGCAGATGTGGGTACTGGTGCTGATTTTAATATCTGAGTTACAACTTCAAGAGCAATTTTCTTTGGATCTCCAAGGCTTTCAAACGTTTCAAGAGCAATATTCAGGGTTGCATCATCTAATACCTTGGTTATGCCTTGTGTATTATTGGCAAGTGCTGATGACTTCGGAGGAGCCATGGCTTTGTAAGTATTTGTAATTTTGAGTGCTGAGCCTACCGCCGAAACAAGACTCGGAGCGGTAAACAGGTTACCATAGGTGCCGCCAGGGGATGCCGGTTTTCCAAACAAGGATTTACCCACCTGGCGTGCCTCATATGCCGTATGAACTGTAAGGAAGGACAGTCTGCAGAAACTTTTCAATAAATTTTTCTTGTGCCCACTCACAAGTGCTTTTTTATATTCTTTCAGTTCAAGGCGCATGAGACGGTCAATCTCCATATCTCTTTTCAGAAAAAATATCTGAAGTTCGGCATCAACTATCTCTGATTGCGTGGCGTACTATTGTTGTGTTTCCCAGCTTCTTGCCGTAAGAGGATGCTCTTCAAAGGTGAGTGGTGTGTTCTCTAAATCAGAGTACTTTTTCCAGTCCCTATCAAAAACCTCATCATTTATATTGCAGTCCTTATCCACAACCTCTTCCAGTGAGCTAACTGGAGATACCAACAAAACAAAGATAGTCAGAAATAAAAATGAAATGAAAAATAATCTCTTTCCTGCCTGCTGATTTACTCTTCCCATATAATTCAACTCCTTCATCCTTAAATTTTTATTATTGCCTCTTTATAACATAAAGCCAAAAACTCATTGTAAGGGGCGACAGAGGACGGTTGGGAAAATAAAAGGAGTCGGGTCTTCACATTTGATACAACGGTTACTAAAACCTAAACTCTCCCTAATTAAATTCTTGCAAACTATTTCAGTTCAAAATAAAAAGACGAGCAAAATAAAGGAAAATAAAGGGGTCAGGTCTTCACTTTTGACATAACTATTTTTAAAACCCTAAACTCATCTTTATTAAATTCCTGCAAACTGTTTTGCCTCAAAATAAAAAGACAGTATAAGAAAACAATTGATGACTCTCTTAGTCTGTCTTTCTACCTGAAAGCTTCTTCCTAAAAAATTAAGAAATGCTTTTTAGTAAATTCTGTGGGTTTCTTGAAAAAATAGATGGGCTTAATATTTTTTTACACACTATTTTATTGATACGACACACTGATTTGAAAATCCTTCTTTTCCCTAAAAATAATCTCTTTTAAATAAACTAGCCCTTCAGTTAAAAACCAAAGGGCTGGTTATTGGCTTTGCTCTCAGGATTTTTCCACAGATAGAGCCTTCATGTCTACTTCTATTTTCTTCACAAAAACAAAGAAAGCTAATCAAATTATTCGGATATACCTAAACCTATTTACTTAGTAATATGGGTGTAAATATATAATTGACGAAAGCAAAAAAAATAATAATTGTTACAGTAGTTTGTCACAGCAATGTCACAGTAGCATGTCACAGTAAAATATAATGTTTTGTTGGATCAGTTGAACTTTTAGCAATTGCTTTAATAATTTTCTTTTTAACTAAGTCCTCTAAATCGCGCTGAGCAGTTTTACGAATGCACGAAATAACTTTTTGATAATTATTTACTGTTATTTTATTGTTTTGTACTATAAATCTAATCGCTTCTTCCTGGCGAATATTAATTCCTATTTTTTTTATTTTTTCTAATTTTATATCATTCTCGATAATCTTCTTTCCCTTGTCTTGTATATCCCTCATCTGTGATCGCAATCCAGCAATAAAATACTCAAGCCAAATTGTCATATCCATTTTGTTTTTTCTTACGGAACGTATAGCATTGTAGTAGGCAAGACGATCTTTTTCATAATATTCAGAAATAGTAAACAATTTCTTAAAGTCATAACCGGTCTTGTAGAGAATAAGTGTGGAGAGAAGTCTTGCGGTCCTACCATTACCATCTACAAAAGGATGTATATGTACAAACTGAAATTGAGATATAGCTGAGACTATAACTGGTGATATTTTTTTAATGTTAGCGTTAATCCATTCTATAAACTCTCTCATAAGATGAGACACTTCTATGGGTGCCGGCGGAGTATATATAATCTTTTTTGTTCGAGAATTAACTACGTAATTTTGAACTACCCTATACTCTCCAGGATATGCCTTAGCCCCGCGGACATCACGAACAAGGATTTTATGAAGCTCCCGGATTAATCCTTCACTTATAAAGTCATCTTTGCCAAGATATTTTGAAATAAAATGCATTGCCTTCTTATAATTAAGAAGCTCCCTTTCATCATCACGATTAATATCTTTAACCTTTTTTCCTCTTAATATATCATGCGCTTGCTCAAGATTAATAGCTGTGCCTTCTATATGAGTTGAATAATGTGACTCAAGAATAAGTGCTTTTTCTTGCATATCACTAATCCAATCATCCTTAAGATTAATTGCTTCAAGAAAACCTCTTACACGCTCGATTTCAATCAAAGCCTGGTTTATATCTACTGTTATTTCAAATTTTGGATGAAATGACATATTTCTATTTTCCCCTTATAAAGATAGGTTCTATGAAGACAATGGAGTCAGACTGTTTGCATTTGACATATTTACTTTTTAAAATTATACTCTCTTTTGTTAAATTCATGCAAAACATTTTTATTTAAAACAAAAAGACAGTATAAAAAAACAATTGATGACTCTCCTACTCTGTCTTTCTATCTGAAAGATTCTTCCTAAAAATTTGCAAATACTTGATAGAAAAATCTTCAAGTTTATACCAACTCTTTCGGGCCAGACCTTTTGTTCTTAGACGGACAAAAATAGATTACTAAAAGGGGAGTATTTTCATTTCTAAAAACAGATTAGGATGTTACAACTGGATAAAGTTGTCCCCCATATAAAGCAACAAATTCTTCCAATCTTTCTCTTTCAGAATTTGAAAGATTTAAAGAACCCTTATTATTTTCTATTAAATCAATACTTTTATACAACAACCTTTTATCGCCTGGACTAACTGCAGAATCAATATCTTTTGATAATGTAAATTTGAGTGCGAGCACGGCTAATTCATCGTTATCAAACAAAGGCTTATACCAAGTTTTATATCCATGCCTTTCCTCACCATCTTTCCAACGCCTATGAGCTAAAGATTTAATTGCCAGTATACCTTTATTCGTTTCACGAGCTTTTTTTATTACCGCTTCTCCCTGATGATTATTGTACCAGTAATTCCAATTTATAGGGAACATGACAGTATCAAAATCATAGAATTTCATGAGTTTCAGTGCCCATTCTTCACTGTGAGATGAAAATCCGACATAATTAACCAAGCCCTCTTCTTTAGCTTCCAGAATGGCTTCTAAGGCTCCTCCCGAACTCATTGATTTTTTCAACAAATCTTCATCGATGACTTCATGTAACTGATAAACATCAAAAAAATCGGTTTTTAGTAATTTTAGAGAATTTTCCAAGTCAAACCTAACCTCTCCCTTGGTTTTATAAGCTTCAGTTTTACAAGTTAAAATTATCTGTTCTCGATATTTTTCTATAGCAGGTCCTAATTTATTCTGAGCGTCACCATAAGTTGGCCCAACATCAAATAAATTCACTCCTCTTTTAATAGCTTCAGAAACCACTTTATTTGCTTCTTCTTGATTCATGTTATTCAACATTATGCCACCAAATGATATAATAGAAACATCAAGTCCTGTTCGGCCTAATTTTCTGTATTCCATTTATAAACCCTCCTAGTGTATGATTTAAAATATCAAATAAATCAAAAACTTTCACAAAAAATGTGTGTTGCCCAAGACCTATTATATAATTTTAAAATCATGGTTATTCTCAATATATAATATTTTTGGGGTCTGGCTTCACAAGTTCACAGACGCTATTTCTTTTATTGCTACATTTTTTTAGCATATACTTATATTTATAAAGTGTCTTGTAATAATTATAAATAAAAAAACATTATAAGAAAACAATTTACTTTTCAGCTTGGTTGAAAAATAGATTAGCTTAATATTCTTCGATATACTATTCTCTTAATACGACAAATTGATTTAAAAATCCTTCTTTTCCTAGAAGATTATTTATAATAAATCAGCCCTTTGGCAAAATGCCAAAGGGCTGATTATGGTCTGTCTCCCTCAACAGAACAATTTTCAAACTTTTTGCATGAGTGGTGAAACTGATTTTATTCTTTCTTTTCTTCTTTCCCTTCCCTCTTTCCCGGTTTATGGGGAAATTTTTCCACAATCTCGGGAAATTTTTCTATTAATTTTTCCAAAGAACCGGGCTTATGCAAAGACAATAATTCAACCTCCTCATCTTTAATGACAACAAAAGCCGATGGTCTGGCTTTGACGCCCATACCCATTCCTTCGCCAGAACCTTCCTGATCTTTGGCATATTTACCTCCACCAGTCCCTGAGCCCATACCAAATGTAACTTCAATGATCGGGATTAAAGTTAATTTTCCTATCTTTATTTCTTCTCCCACTACAGTTTTAGAAGTTATAAAATCTTTCAACTTTTCAAATAACATTTCTACCTGTTTGGTTATTTCTTCTTTCATTATCGATACCTCCTTAAATTTAATTAATCTTTTTTGCCTCTTTTATTGTTTTCCGGAAAGTTTTTGACAAAACCAATTGAAGAACATAATAGGTAATCACAAAACAAAATAATCTACCCTTTAGAAATAATTCTCCCTCTAATATTTCCTGATCAAAGATAGGGTTAAGACAGATATCGTACTCAGAAAAATAAGTGGAAAATAAGGCAACAAAACCACATAATATTCCGGTATTGGCAGGATTATCAAAACCATAGGATAACCTTACCCGAAATTCTTGAGGAACAATATGCTTTAATATTTTTTTAATAAATTGAAATACTTTGGTTAAAAAAGGTTTGTTAAGTAATGCTCTAAAATCAAATTTTTTTTCTTTTTTAATCTTTTCCTTTTTCTTCTTCTTTGCTCTTCCTTCTTTTAGGTGAATCTGTAAACCAAAAATTTTTAAGATAATTACCAGATTTTGATCCCCTTCTTTCTTAATATGACAGTAAATAGCATTAAAGAACCAATTAACTTTTGCCCACAAAATTAAATCATTGTATTTACTTACCTGAAGATGAAAAAATATTGGTACAAAAAGGATTAATATAATCACTGATAAGCAAATCACTAGAATATATTCTAATATAACTAAAATAATCATATTCCAATTTCCAGGGTATAATTTCTCTCTTTGAAAACTTCAATTTTACTAACAAGAAGCTATAAAAAATTATTCTTATTTTAGATTATAGATATCTTGAAAGAGCTCCATTAACGCCTTGCTAAAGATAGCTGATGTTCTTTCATCCCCAGCTTTTCCTTTATATAATATGATATGTTGTATATATATTATTATATACGCTATTTTAATCCAAAATCCTTCTTTTAACGAAAAATATTTTAAAAAAATAAAAAAGCCCTTCGAAAAATGCCAAAGGGCTTGGAATGTCATAGCTCCCCTAATTAGATAGAAAAAAAGAATACCTAAAATAATATATTAAAATTATTATAATAGCTAAGGGATAGAAGGAAGTGATTTTCGATTCATATATTGTTTAATGTTTTCATTAAACAATATATAACTCAATACCAATATTTTTGATAATTTCTTCGCACTCTTTGGAAATTCCTGAATCAGTGATAACGATATCAAAATCGGTAAGTTCAGCAAAATGAGAAATTTTAATTTTCCCAAATTTTGAAGAATCTACTAATAATATTTTAGTATCTGAAGATTCAATAACTGCTTTCTTGGTTTCCTTCTCGTAATCAGTTGCACAGGTAACTCCTAATTTTTCAGAAACGCCTGCAGCTGAAATAAAAGCTTTATTGGCTCTTATTCTTTTTATTACTTCTATTCCTTCCGGGCTTTCGAACATTAGAGTATTATTATGGAAGTAACCTCCAGGAAAAACTAATTTCCAATTCTTATTTTCGTAAACATTAAATAAAATGTTTAGAGTATAACATATAACAGTTAGGGGTATATTTTCCGGAATAAATTTAGGGAGATTTTCAGTAGTAGAGCCGGTATCTATGATAATCACATCATTAGGGTCTACCAAAGAAGCTGCCTTTCGAGAAATTTTAATCTTCTCTTCTAACATCAAAGACTCGGCGGTTTGAATTAGATATTTTTCTTCATTTGTATCAACCGGGGAATTCCTTTTTAGAACAGCTCCCCCTGAGATAAGAGTAACAATATTCTCGTTAGATAATTCCCTGAGGTCTCTTCTAATAGTCATCTCCGAAACTTCTAATCTTTTTGACAAATCTTTGATGTTCGCAAAACCATCAACAGATAATCTATTTAAGATGTAATTGGTCCGATAATTTTTATCTGTCATATTATCTCTCTCTTTTTTTATGATTATAAAATTCTTGCTAAGCCGGTTCCTTTTATATTCCCGGCATTGGCTTCATCTGTATCCAGATGAAAAGCTAACTTACTTTTTTCGGAAACCCTGATTACCACATCCTTATAAATAACGCTATGTTCTCCTGATACTTCCACTTTAACTCTATCCCCATTCTTTACCTGATAATATTCTGCATCTTTAGGTGTCATGTGGATATGTCGAGCGGCCCGAATAGCTCCTTCCGAAAGACTTAAAACACCTTTTGGTCCGATAAATGTGATGGGCGGAGAGTCTTTTGTATTCCCTGAAATTCTGGTAGGAAGATCTAAGCCTAAAAAATATCCATCGGTAATGGATAATTCTGCTTGCGTATATTCTCGCAGGGGGCCAAGGATCCTTACCTTTTCAATAATTTTCATATTTGCGCCAACTAAGCTAACCTGTTCATTGCTGGCAAATTCCCCGGGCTGAGATAAATCACGTAATTTGGTAAGTTCATAATCCTTTCCGTATAAAATATCCAAAGAATCCCTGGTTAAATGAACATGATGATTGGATATCTCTACGGGGATAGAAAAAAGATGAGATGATTCTTCTTTTGGTTTTATTTCTTTGTAAATCGTTTCGGTTATCATATCTACAAGTTTTTTATATTCTTGCTCTTCCATTTTTTATCATCCTCGG
>Ga0307428_1001187_pt1 | contig 13601 bp, 25 predicted proteins | sample SalMarWE160240MG_FD_202161 | JGI IMG/M metagenome (GOLD analysis project Ga0307428, IMG submission 202161) | Salt marsh sediment microbial communities from the Plum Island Ecosystem LTER, Massachusetts, United States - WE1603-240 | ecosystem: Environmental > Aquatic > Marine > Intertidal zone >...
TTGAGGGAAACTACAGCGTTTTTTATCCCCAGGAAGGACCCGTACTGCATTCATAAAAGGCCCTACCGCTTGGACTGGCTATTTCATCATATAACCTGTTGATATTATTATAGATTTAATATTATCAATGTTAATTGCAGCCATTGCATATTGACCTATCTTATTGAAATAGCTTGTAATTAAGCTTTTTGAGCGAAAACTTTTTGTCAAGGAAAGAGCGAAAACCTGCAAAAACTGCAAAAAATTGCAAGCCAAAATTGCAGGTCTGCAACTATTTTCCGGTTTGTTGCAGGTGAGAAGATGCAAAATCAGGGTTCTCAACATGGCCCGGTGAGATCTTTTTCCTCGTGATTTTAACAACTTATATCGACCTGCAATGCATTGCATAGTGGCCCACAAAATAATCAAGAGAATACTTGTTATCAATACTTTAGCCTCAAAAGTTACCTCCACCGTCTATATTTTGCATCGGGCTTTTTGAGATTGTTAATCCAATCACAATGAGCTGATTCATCTTGAAGAATGCTGGCACCCGATAAATATTTTTCTGTAGTGCCGAGACTGGCATGACCAAGGCGATGCTGTATTTCTTTCAGGGGAACTCCCTTCTCCAATAGCCGCGTCGCTGTGGTGTGACGCCACAAGTGTGGATGAAAATTCCGAACCCCGGCCTTCGCCGCATATCGGGAGAGAATGTGATAGAGGCCATTGGTGGTGAGCCGCTTGGATTGTCCTTTGCCCAGAAGGCCAGGAAATGCAACATTGCTGTTGATTGAAGATCGCATTTGTAAATATCGCTGCCAAGCCCACTCCGTATCGCCGCTGGTTTCAACAACAATAATCCTCTCCTTGTTGCCCTTCCCTCTCACGCGGATCACCATTTTTCTCGTGACCCCTCTGCCGTCGATATAGACATCATCGATGTTAAGAGAACAGATCTCCTGGGCGCGGAGGCCGTGGAGGAGGAAAAGCATGATTGCGTAATCCCTGCACCTTCTCAGGGTTTTAAGATCTTTGATCTGCCGGAACAAGGCATTGAGCTCATCATCCGGGATGATCCTCGGCACGGTTTTACTGTAATGGATCGGGGTCAAACTTTTTAAAAAATAACGATCCAAGCGAATACGATCCCTCTTGTGTATAATGAGGAACTCAAAAAAGCTACTTATCGCATAAAAAACACCGCGCAACCTCGACAGACTACTCTTAAAATTCCCAAAATACCCTTCGATCTCTTCCTGTCGTAATTTTGTCGGATTCGGGAACTCCGCGAGAAACTTTTTGACACTCCCCTCGTAGGTTCTGATGGTCAATTCGCTATAAGCTCGAGCTCTGAGATATTGACGATACTGCTCTAAAAGCTCTGAGGTATCTCGTTTTTTCGCCTGCTTACACTTAAAAAAGTTAAATTTCATACATCGCTCCGAATTCAGATCCCTTATTTAAGAATATTTTCTTAATATTGGGGGGGTATGGGGGGGGATTATATATCACTTCCCAAATCCTCCATTTTTTCCACAAGTACACACATCTTTTGATTTACTAATCACTTAAAATCGTTCGACTTTCGACAAAAGTACACACAATACATAAAGTTCATTTAGGTACACACGAGTACACATTCACTCATAAGAAATCCAATTGCCTACAGCGGAAAATTTGCAGCCGTCTACCAACCTGAACTTTATCATTTTGCCATTTGGATTTTCTGGGGTCCTCCAATTCTTGGCCTTGAGAATCTTCAGGCTGTTGTTCTCCATTGATATGGCCAGTCTGGCTTTCTCAATACTTCGACGCCCACCTAGGCCGAAATCGCAGTTCGGGTTTTTCTGAATAGCAATGATAGCGAGAGCACCATCAAGTTTACGGTAAATCTCATCGATCCTTTTCCCGACGATCCAGAAATCTTCGTACAACTCTAGGAAATCGATAACATTTAACTTGCCTTTCCCTGATCGAATGACATCCGCGAAATTGTCATTGCGCTCCCAGGCCCATTCCGTATCGCCGCTTTTCTCCACCACGATAATCCGCTCCTTGTCTCCCTTGCCCGTAACCCGGATTACCATTTTTCTGGTGACGCCCCTGCCGTCGATATAAACATCATCTAGGTTAAGGGAGCAGATCTCCTCGGCGCGGAGGCCGTGGAGAAGAAAAAGCATAATCGCATAATCCCTGCATCTTCGCAGGGTTTTAAGGTCCTCGATCTGCCGGAACAGCGCATTGAGATCGTCATCCGGGATAATCCGGGGCACCGTTTTTCTATGGCGCAGCGGCATGAGATATTTCAGGGGATTTTGATCAAGCTGTATAGTATGCCGGCCTGACACGCTCAGATAGCCGTATAGATTTTTAATAGCCGAAAAATGGTTGTTTATTGTAGCATAGCCCGCGCCCGCTTTATGCAGACTAATGAGATAATCTTGTATGTCCTCGCGGCCTGCTTCCACAGGCTCTTTATATTGCCTCAAAAAACAGGCGATCCGCCGTGCATAGAGGGCAACGGTATTGACGCTATATTGCCGTGCAATGAGCCAGTTTTTATAATCCTCAATCAACATTATCCAGGCGCCCTTCTTTTATCTGTTGCTCCAACCATTGAATCCCATGCTTAAAACCATGCGCCATTGCCGTTTTATAGTGAAATTTTACCCTCTCGCAATAGGCATCCAGATCTATCATGCTGTCCGTAATTGCCAAATTAGATAAATATTCATTCCTGATCACGCCTTCGACATACGCCCAGTGATCATCGCAAAGTTTTTCCAAGGCTTCCGACGAGATACTCTCCTTCATTATCAGCTCTCCTATAGATTGAGGGTGAGCTGGCCCAGGAGATCGCGCATGCTGATCCGTTTGATTGTGGCAACCATGCTCAGGATTTTAATGGCCCTTTTTTGACTTCGCTCCGCGTAGTCGATCAGCTCATCGGGCCTAGTGATGATATAATAGCCGCCGGCTTTTCTTTTGGCGGTGGACCCGATGGGATATCCTTCTAATCTGAGCTCGGTGATCAGTTTTCTGAGCGCCCTGGTGTCGTTTATCTTTTGATCGTACCCATCTTGAAACACAAGCCTGTAAAGATCCCCCATATCAATGGCGTGGCGCTCTCCTTTATGAAAATGGAGGATATTTAGGAGCCTTTGTTTGTAGGTCTCGGTATTCTCGATCATTGGTCCACTCCTTTTAATGATTGTACAATGAGATCCTTTATCTCTTTAGCCCTGGGTGAATCAGGCATTTCATCGAAATCGGTCACCATTTTTTGGTAGGCCTCCACGTATTCCCGCTCGCTGTAGTTTTGTGCCTTACTCTTTATGATGCCCTGGACAAAGGCCCAGGGGTTCTCCGTGTTGTCCCAATAGGTATCGAGCGCGGTGAGCGTCTCCAGGATAGCGCCCGGATGGTGTCTTTCGTTGATGTGTTTTTGCAGGAAGGCGAACGGCTTGAATTTCTTGTCCTTGCGGTGGTTGTTTTTCCCCTCAATGGATCTGCACACCTTTAATAGGGGATCGAGATAATCCGATTTGACATGATGAGAGAAATGTTTTGGAGAAGAGCCAGCCGGAGGCTGTTTATCTTTATCGTTAGATAAAGATAAACTATCTTCTCTTTTCTTTACTTCACTTCTCTTGTGGGTAGGCAAGGGTGATGTACTACACCCTTCGGGGTGATCGGGGTCACCCTCCGGGGTGATCACGGTCACCCCTTTGGGTGATGTACTACACCCTTCGGGGTGATCGGGGTCACCCTTTAGGGTTATCGGTTGATCCTTGTCTGGCGTGTAGTTCAGTGTTTCAGCAACTTTTTTATGGTGCTTGGGGTCGTATTTTGGGATTTTTGAGGGCACTTTTTTGAAGCCTTTAAATGTTTGATGTTCTGCCCAGGCCTCAGGGTGCATCTCCACAAAGGGTTTTCCATCAACCATATACCAGCGGATGAGATCAATTCTATCCATCTCGAGGAGATGATTCTGCACCTCATCAATGGACATCGGCCTCCTGGGCACCACATTGAATTTGATATCCTCCGCGTGGCCGTCCATGCGGCCCTCGTCATCGTAGTGCGGTATCATCCATGTGTAGAGGAGCGCACCCTGGTCGGAAAGATCGTTTACCCTCCTGCTGTGCGAGATGTTCCCTCCCAATGATCTCCTGTTACGCTTCATTCCCTCCCTCCGTGTTGAGAATTTCCTCGGGGACCTTCCCGGCAAGATCAACGCCCGATTCAAGGAACACCTGGACGAGTTCTTTCTTCTTGCAGCTTGTGAACCTCCCGCGCTTCTTGAGTAGCTTCTCGTAAAGAAAATCCTGGGCCTTTTTGTCCTCGAAGATGCCGAACTGCTCGCCCAGGGCCATAATCTCCTTGATGGTTTTCTTGTTGAGATATTCCTCGTTAAGCCTCCAGTCGCGGGAGAGATCGAGGCCCAGGTAGGTGCCCAAGAAATGCCGCGTATCGCTGCCGAAGCACGTTTGAAGGGCCACCATAATGGAGGCCTCCTTGAGCGCATCCTCGACCTTTTCGATAGGGAGTGATTCGACCACCTTCCAGACCTCATGAGTGGAGAGAAAGAAGTAAAAATCCCCATCGTCGTCTTTCGGCTTGCCGGTGAAATTCTGAGCGAACCACTCGTGAAGATCTGAATTGGAATGGACCAGGCCCGCGAGGGCGAGGCGCTTGATCTTCTCATCGTTCGGAGGGGTGTCTTTGAGGGCGAGGGGTATTTGATCCCAATAGAATTTCTCCCTGAAATACTCGCCGTGCCAGGCTTTGGGCTTTGATTCGCCCTTGTCAGAACTGCGGGCCGGCCTCATCGCGGCGTTGTAGCAGGATTTATCGCCGACGCAGGCCCTCTCGCGCACTGTCTCGCCATTTGGATAGATGAGGGTTACGAGGTGCGGGCAGTCTTTACATTTGGCCGGGGGTTTATCCCAAAAGCCCTCATAATCACTGTAGCTGAGGTTGTTGAAGAACCGGAATCCATTGGTCTTGAACCGCTTATAGTAGCCCGTCTGTTTCCAGTGCTTGGTGAGCCAGTTGTTTTGTTTTTGGCCGAAACAAGCAGGGTTCAGGCAGTGGGTTTTTTCGATGCCGCTGAGATCTCCGAACAGGCTTTTTTGCACCTCGGAATTCATAGGGCATTTTACGCAACCCTCTTTCTCCAGATCGAATTTCGCGTGCTCCAGGAGCGGCGCTTCGTTGTTGATCCACTCCCTGAGCCGTGACACGGTGGCCTCCCATGAGAGGACTTTTTGAAAATACTCGAGGACCTTTTTTTTGCTGTTCAGCCTCATGAGCTGCTCAAGGTGGCCGTATTTGAGCGTGCCGTCTCCCCAAGCCTTCAAGACATTTTTGGGGAGGGTGAGGACCTGGGTCCGGCGCCGTATATACGCGGGGTTGATGCCGGTGCGTTCGGAAAGCTCTTTGATCGCGTCACCGCCCTTGCGCTCCACAAAGGCCTTGAAGCTGAGGGCCTCCTCCAGCTCGGTGAGGTCCTCCCTCTGGAGGTTTTCAATGGTCATGACCTCAAAGGCGTCATCGTCGTTGAGATCCCTCACCATTGCCGGGATAGTGGCCGTTGCCATGCCGCCGTTATCCTGAGATACCTGGGAGAGGGCGCGGAACCGCCGTTCCCCCGCGATGATCTCAAATTTGCCGTCCCCTATGGGACGCACCAGGATAGGGGTTATAACGCCCTTTTCTTTCACAGAGGCAACCAGCTCGTCGAATTTGGGACCGGAGAAGTTCTGCCGCGGGTTCAACGGGCTCGGCGTGAGCTTTTCGTGCTCAAGCTCTTGATAGATTTGTTGGTTCATGACATTCCTCCTTTTTTGGGTTTGAGGGGGTTATCCCCTTTTTGTTGCCAGTAATCCGTAGAGAGAAACAAGCGCGAGGCCCGCGAAGTTGGGCCAGGGAAAGTACGGGCCGTCAGAGCCGGTCAAAACCACGCCGATAAAAAAGAAGATACAAATAACAGTGATCATAATTCTCTCCTTTGGTAGCGGGGGCGGGAATCGAACCCGCGATTGCCGGGGCATGAGCCCGGTGCCTTGCCTACTTGGCGACCCCGCGATTTATGATTTCTTTTTACCTCCCCGCAGCACATATTCGAGGGTAATTCCAAGGGCAAAAATAAGGATGAGCGTGCCCACAAAATGCCACGGAGTTTGCAGGGCGATTTTCAATAATTCAGCCATTTTTTGTCTCCTTTTTTTGATGCTTTTCTGTGCGTTCCTGGGCGCGAATCGCACGCATTTCTGTTAAAATTCCTTGATCAATTTCCATTGAAACGCTTAAAATATTGTTCACCATGTCCGGCCTGGGCCGCTTTTTGGCTTCCTCCATAATCTGATCAACGATGTGTTTTATGTTTGGAGTCATATTCGCTGATGGCGGCTTGATAGCATCGCCAGAGAAACCATGCAAATGCCGCCCATATAATCACTAATATTAATACAGTAATCATGGCAATGGTTGTTGGCGTGTGCTTTTGGCATATTCATTCATAACAAGAGCGAGCGCCTTATCTTTGCCAATGCGGTGTTCATCCTCCAGATAGTGCGCGAGATCCCGGAAGCGTTCGCCTCCAGCCAATCCGGTACGTATTTCCGCCCGGATGGCGAGTTCTTTGTTGGCCAGGGTTTGTATTCTTTTTGCTCGATTTTTCATGGTGTTTATCCTTCTTTTTTATCAATTCACGGATGATTTTTTTGCCCTGGGGGCACTTAATACAATTGCTTCTATCCGCTGAATCATAGCTGATGCTCGATAAGCCAAAATTTGTTTTGATGAGGAGTTTACGGTTCGCCCGGAGTTGGTATTGAATACAGCTCTCTTTGCTCATGAGGCAGCGTTCTCGCGTGCAGTAAAAATAGTCGTCGGCATGGATTTTTAAAAAGGAATTTTTTTGTTCGTCATTGAACATTAAAATGCCTTAGTTTCAATATTGATCTGCCCGCAACAATGTATTTGAAAAACAAGAGAGAACTCTTATCAGCTCGTGCCCGGCCGCCCATTTATGGAGAAGGATTTTTCCGCTTCGGGTTTTCACCACCATCCACACGTGCGCCGGCGCGCCGGGAAACCGCTGCTTCGGCGAGCATGTGAACATATATACAGTGCTCGCAAGATCCATCGGCTGATCCGGATAACGGGTGTTATATTCCGCCCACAGCGTTGCCCTGGATCCGCATAGATGCACGATCACCCGTCCCAGGTCGATCTCCTCGTAATAATGCGGATCCTCCGTTCGTATGGAAGTCCACCACAAATCTCCAGCCGCAATCGCCTGGTCCAATAATGCCGAAGAATCTTGTTTTCTAATCCTCAATCCAGCGCACCCGCCGGCAATAAGAAAGGCTACAACTACGATCGGAATCCAGTTTCTTTTTGGCTTCCTCCCGCATTCGCCTTGTTGAAGATTTTTCATTAGATCAATTCCCTGGCCTTGATGAATTGCTGCAAATACGCTTTGAGCTCGATGCAGGCCTTGATAAGGTCTTCATTTTCCTGGAGGCACTTCCGGGCCTCGCGTTCCGTAATAAGGCCATCGAGCAAGGCATTCGACATCTCGGCCATGTTTTCAGCAAATTCTTTGGAAAGCTTGGCAACGAGCTTCATGATCGGCTGCATGTTGTGTGATTCCGGCCTGGGGATCCGGAAGGCCACACGGCCGAATTTGGCCTCTATTTCATCCAGGGCGCGCAGATCGTGGGTTTTCTGTATGATGAGGATCGCCGTGGTGAGCCCAAGCTTGTAGCCGGGCTGCTGGGTGAGTTCGTTTCTAAGGGTTGATTCGCCCTTGTCGAGTTCAGGCGCGAGGGCTTTAATGGGATAGTCTTTTGCTGCGATGTCCAAAAGATCAAGAAGATGGTCCATAAGCAGATTTCCCTCCTTTTCTTATTTACGGGCCGTTTTGGCCCGTGTTATGGTGCCGGGTAATCGGTAATCTGTGCGGAGGTTATCGTGACTAGGGCAGGCCTTATCAATTCTCTTGTTCATTTCTTCGAGTGTTGGTTTGTGCCTGCCCCTGCCCTCTTCCTCCGGGATCAGCCGGTTGATCTCCATCTCAAGCCCGTCAAGATGCTGATTCACCTCGCGCCGGATTGCATCTATCGACATGCGGATCAAGATCAATCGCTGGATATCATCCTTCATCCGGAAAGAGCTCCTCCCTTGTAAGGTCCAATCCTTTGGCGATGATCTCCTGGGCAATCCTGTTGCCCTTGGATCCCCGCATAGTGTTATAGAGGGTAGGGATCGAAATATCGCCGTTGCCCATCTTTTGAAGCTTCAATTCATTGAGGTGAAAAAGCGCTTTGCGCACGTTCACGAGGGGATAACCGAGCCTGGTTAAATTTTTTAACGCAGCCCGGTTGCGGTTTCTTTTGGCTTGAAAGGAAGTCTTTAAGATGCTATGAAATAAATTTACGGTCATTTTCATGTGCGGGGAATTCTTATAGTTGATGTTATAATCCTTATATATTGCTTAGAAACATAATGTCAAGAAAAAAATTACTAAGAGACAAAAAAACTTTTGGCGGCAGATTTGAGCAGGCTCGAATTAAAAAGGGTTTAGATATTAAAGACTTAGCAAAGATTATGGGATGTTCCCCTAGTCATATAACAGGTATTGAGCTTAACAACAAAAGGCCTTCGGAATATTTCTTAAATGACTTAGAGCAAAAAACAGGGATCAGAAAAGATTTTTTACAGACTGGTGAAGGCCAATCAATAAAAGAAAAATATTGCAATCAAAAAGAGGAAGAACAACATTTAGGCCTTGAAGAGGTTGATTCCCTCCTGGCCCACCCAGATCTCGGCCCGATTATAGAAAAGCTTGGCGAATCTATTGTTGAAGCGATAAAGGTGTTTGCCAGCGAGCTAGATAAAACAGGGTCCCGTTTAGACGCAATAGAATCAATGGTACGCGAATGCCGGGAATGGCGAAAAGATCATAAGGAGGCGCACAAAGACATCTTCCCTACAAAGCCGGCAAAGCACGCCGGCTAGTAAAAAAAGGTAACGTAATTTATCTCTATTTTTAATCAGGAGGCGCATTATGGCAGCAATGGCTCTTCCCATCATTTTGGGCATCATCGTCTTTATCGTGCTTTGTATCCTCGTCCCGGTTTCTGTCTATGCCGCCCAGAAGTGGGCCTATAAGTCGTATAAAGAGCTCGTGAAAATCAGGGAGATCCTGCAGAGCGGCGAAAGGATCCCTATCCTGGATGAATAATGGCGGTGCGGCAGCTCAAAGATGGGCGTTGGGTGTGTTATTACCGGCAAAGCGGAAAGCTGAAGTTCGAGTATTTTGGGAGGGGGGCGGAGGCGGAAGCCAAGGCCTGGGCCAGGCACAAAGAGCTGAGCCCGCAAAAAAGGAGGCCGCAAAGGGCCAATTTCGGCCCGCTGTTCATCGACCTCGTGGAAGGCTACCTATCCCATAGGGTATTCTGCGAAAACTCAGCCAAGCATCTAAAGACCCGCCTGCGTGCAAATATTTTGCCTACGCTCGGCATTGTTCATGCGATGAGCTTGACCGACCAGCTCCTCGATCACTATGTTAAAAGCCGTCGCACCGCGGGCGTGAAATATACAACCATCCATCGTGAGCTCTCCGATATCCAGGCAATCCTGAATTGGGCCGCGGCCAGGAGACCTCCGCTCCTGCCATTCAATCCCGTGAAAGATTATAAAAAGCCCCGCCGGGATGATTATATTTTTAGTCCGCCCAGCCGCGAAGAGGCAATCCGCATTATCAACACAGCCGCCCCTCATGTGAAGCGGGCCTTGATGCTCTCTTATTATTTGGGGCTTCGGCCCGGATCCGTGGAGCTCCTGAGCCTAACCTGGGAAAATGTCCGGTGGGATCTCGGCGCGATCCTCGTCATATCCGCCCATAAAGGGGGCCCGGAAAAACGGCTTGTGCCGATCCATGATGGACTATTGTCTGCGCTTAAAGTCTGGCATCGCGAGGATAAAGGAGAGGGTGCAATCGTCCATATCCGCGGCAAGTCTGTGCAAAGCATCAAACATGGCTGGAAGGGCGCCATAAGACGGGCCGGCATCGGGCGAAGAATGCGGCCCTATGATCTACGGCATTATTTTATTACAAAAGTTCTGGAGGAGGGAGGCGATCTCAAAAGCCTGGCCGAAATCGTGGGCTCAAAACCGGAAACCCTCATGAAGCATTATCAGCATGTCACCACCTCGCTCCATAAAAAAACGGTGGCAAAAATACCACCGCTTCACCCATGATTGGCTATACAAAATATAGCCAAAATAAAAAAAGAGCTGATGGATAACCAGCTCTTCTCCTTAATCAATCAGAATTCAAGCCCTGCCCTTGCGAACGTACCGCTCTCCCATCTGAGCTACATCCCCACTGGATTTGAGTTCTTTGAGCTTGGCTATATTTTCGGATGTATAGCCATATAGCCAAGCTTGAAATTCACTCTACCAAGTTCCGGAATTATTGTCAATCACAGGGTTCGCTTGAATAGCTTATTCCGGGTGCCAAACCACCAGAGCACCACGGTCGTGGTAAGATAAAGGATCACGAAGATAACCTGGCTCATGAGGTCATACGCCTGTTCGTGAGTAAGTGGCAATTTTATGAGTATATAGACTTGGTATGCCAACCATGTGGTAAGGACGCAGAGATACGCGGTGAGAATCGGCCTAGTCATGCCTCGCACGAAATCGACGACTGCAAACAGGATCCCGATTATAATTGATGCGATCTTGTTTTCTGGCAGCCAGGTCAAAAACGTGGCTTTATCAGCGCCGAATGATTCCTTGAATGCCTCTGTCTCAGCGACATCTTTCTTGCCTTGATATTCCTTTTCGGCAATCTGAATTTTGGCTTGAGATTCGAGCTTGATCGTCTCTTGCTCGATCCGAACCATCTTCTCCTCATGCTCAAAGGCGAGTTTCTGGTTCTTGTAATTCACATAAGCAGTTAAGGCGCTCCCGAAAAGTCCCGTGATGCTGCCCAACCCAATTGATCCTAGTACATTGCCGATAATTTCTAGCATATTAGACCTCCATTTTAAAATCTGTTGATGATTTCAAGTTCAAAATCCTCCTTATTCATATGTGTCATAAATTGTCGCACTATGGGCTTTGAATAGAGCACCGCCCGCTGTCCTTCCAATTTGCCACGATATTTGCCCTGGAGCACGCATCCATACGTGTGCGTTTTATAGCCTCGCAAGCGGTCGCCGGCTAGGTTACCACTATGGGTAAGGATATAGGTCCTGTCAGGCACCCCGGTGATATGGTAGCACCACCCGAATTTCTGAGAAAATCGCAGGGTGCAGAGGTAAATACCCGACGGGATGCATGAGAAATTTTGTTTGTTGCCTCGCCAGGGGAGTTCAAGCGTCGCGCACCAAAAGCCGGGAGTTATCAAATATCCCGGCGAACCCTGCTCATCACTCCAATATCTACTAAGCCTCGCTTTTCTCATCCTTTATACTCCTGATCTCGTCGAGATCCCGGGCGAGTTTCTTTTTTAGACGTTCAAGGTCGCGGCGCTCCAGCTCTAAAAACATGATAGCCGAGGTAAAAATATCCTCCAGGTAGGCGACCTGGTCCGGGGTGAATGGGGTTTCGGGCTTGTAGCCTGCCTGTCTAAATTTGTCGGAGCTAAAAGGCATTTCATTTCTCTCGGTGATTTTTGAATTCCTTTTTTACCTCCTTCAGCCCATTGTCAAGGGCAAGAGAGAGAGTATCTATTTTTTCGGAGAGGTGCTCGCTAATGAGAGAGAGCTGCTTTTCGTATGATCTTCGCACCTCCAAACAGGTGTCGAGATACATGACGTTGGAAAGCTTCTTGTCAAGCACATCATCGAGATCCTTTCTTGTGATGGTGTTTTGTTGAGAGGGACCAGGATTGTTTTTCGCAGAGGGATTCGATTTACCGTTTGCCCTTGTTATGGTAACGATCTTCAATATGGAGAGACATATCGTGATAATGCCCATGATCACGACAATGGCAGTTGGATAATTATCGACCATATATCCCTCTTCCTTTCTTCCTTTCGAGTTTTTACACCATCTCTTCCTTGCCGTCCTTCTCCTCCACGAAATCGATTACCTTGCGCATGATCGCGATATCGCGGCCTGAGATCCCTTTTTCGGGGAGATCCTTTTTGCGATCGAGAGTGATCTTGGTCCAGTTGATCTTATTTTCAATGGCCATAAGCGTATTGAACTCCCTGTTAAGCCGGGCCTGGTTGGCAATTTTGTAAACGCCCGGAGCATTCTGGATCAGATTGCCCTTCTTGTCTCTCGCTCCATACTTCTCGACGAGTATCATCTTCTTGCTGGTTATAATCCGGAAAATGGGCCTGAGATCGCTTGCGAGCTGCTCAAGTTTGAATGATTTTTCGATCGGGACGGTCCTTAGATTGTAAAAATTCACCAGGGGTGAAACGTCCTCGTCGAATGAGTTAAGCAGGGCATCGATATCACCGTTGGTTAAAATAAATTCCCCGTCTTTGAGCTGATCATCATTATCAGTTTGCTCATCCTGGCCTGCTTCCTCTTTGGTCACCGGCAATGAGGCAACCTTGCTTTTGTCTTCTTTTCCCATCACAACCCCCTTATTTCTCCTGAATGCCGAGGGCCTTCTGGATCTCCTTGATCTGGTCGAGTACCTCGGTCTTGCGTTGTTCGATCTGCGCAATCTCCCGGTCGAAGTTGGCGATCCGGGCCTTCAGCCCTTTGATGGTAACGGTCTGGGTGCTTTCCACCGTCTTCTTTTCCAGGATCTCGATCGGCCTTTCCTCGATTGATCGGCCTTGTCCCTCGGCCCATTTAACCTTCATTGTCATGGCAAATCTCCCTTTTAGTTTGTGCTTATTAAGTTCTCAAGCTGTGTCAGCCTGAATTTAAGATCTTCCATTTCTTTTTGTGCAGGGGTTTTCAGGCTTTCTTCCCACGCCTCTTTCTCTTCCATTGCTATCCGTATGCCATTGCCTTTCTCGCCGCGCCACAAACCTCTATACGTCCTATCTTGAGGCAACTCGGATGCATCTATATCGTCATAGGGCCGTCCTATCAATCCTTCATCTTGCTGCATGGCCCTGGTAAAAACCCTTTCAAGCCACTCGTTTTCTGGTTCCTTCGGTCGCCTGGATTTAGGCGCGGGATGGATTATTGCTATGGTTTTATCTCCCCTATAGACTACTCTCACTTTGCCCATTATTGATCTCCGATTGCTATAACAGAAATTATTTCACTGTCGATATAATTAAAACCTCCATCAAGAACTCGAACATAACAAGAGCCCGTGGAATAGCCGTCTATACGTATGAATTGAGACCCGCTTGTATATGCTTGTGTTGCGACGGCAGCATAATTCGTATTGGCAAAATCCCTATACCATGTGACGGTGTAATCCCCTGTGTTGTTATCAGTAATAGAAGATACATTGAAATCATCATTTATTGATACTGTCCCCGTACCGCCAAATTGAACCCATGCCTTAACGATGCTGTCCTTGTATACGGCGTTTGCCACTGGAGTGGCTGGAGCGGCGCCAAAGAATCCTCTCTTCCAAGGATAATCAGGTAACCCTAGGTCTATAGCACTAT
>Ga0307428_1001188_pt1 | contig 13586 bp, 8 predicted proteins | sample SalMarWE160240MG_FD_202161 | JGI IMG/M metagenome (GOLD analysis project Ga0307428, IMG submission 202161) | Salt marsh sediment microbial communities from the Plum Island Ecosystem LTER, Massachusetts, United States - WE1603-240 | ecosystem: Environmental > Aquatic > Marine > Intertidal zone >...
AACAAATCCCGTCTTTTCTCCTCGACGAGGGATTCAAGCCGCCTCAATTCCTCCTTCCCTTGCGTCAACTGAGACTCCCTCTCCAAGAGCCCTTCCTGAAACGCCAGTATCTCCTGAATGCTCGATCCGTACTTCTTCTTGAGGTTTCTGATAAGCTGAAGCCTCTCCTGGACCTTCTCAAGCCTTCCCGGATCGATCTTTATGTGAGAGCGGTAATCTCTCATCGCCAGGGCCACGTCCTCCAGCTGGGCCTGAGCGGATTCCAATTGCGCTCTGTATTGTTCCAGATCATGATCGATGGTCACAGCCTTTTCCAGGTTCTTTACAAGCGCGCTCAAGGTTGCGATAATGGATTCATCCTTTTCATACATGGCCTGATACGAGCTGAATACGATATCCATCAAGCGCTCAGCGTGCATGAGCCTGCTCCGCTCGGCCTCAAGGCTGCTATCCTCGTCAGGGGCAAGCTCGGCCTCGTGGATCTCCCTTGCCTGAAACTGAGCCAGCTCTCGTTGCCGCTCTTCTTCCTGGAGCTGGGTTCTCAATCTCTCTGCCCTTTCCGCAAGGTCCCGGTGCTTCCGGTACAGCGCGTTGAGCCTGAGCCTGTCTTTCGTCACGCCGCCGAAATCATCAAGGATAGAGAGCTGGTTTTCCGGCCTCAGCAAAAGCTGGTGTTCGTTCTGCCCGGAGATGCTTATCAGATGCGGGCCGAGCTTGGAGATCATCTGAACGGTGGCGAGAGAGCCGTTTATCCATACCCTGCTCTTGCCCTCCCTTGAGATGGTCCTCTTTATCAACACCTCGCCCTGAAAAGGTATTCCCATCTCGGCAAGTGTCGATGAGGGGGGGGATCCTTCCGGCAGGTGGAAAATGGCCTCAACCACCGCCTTGTCAGCGCCGGCTCTGATAAGATCAGGGGAGGCCCGTCCTCCAAGGATGAGGTTCACGGCATTGATGATAATCGATTTCCCCGCCCCTGTCTCACCGGAGAGGATGTTCAACCCCCCTGAAAAGGCAACCGACAGGGCCTCTATGATCGCGAAATCGGTGATGGCGAGCTGCACGAGCATGGGTTACATCTGCTCCCAGGTTACCCGGAGCACCTCCTGATAGGTGGTCTCCCCTTCGAGCATCTTCACAACGGCATTCTCCCTTAGGCTGACCATGCCTTCCTTGCAGGCGGCCTGTCTGATCATCTCAGCACTCGCCTCCTCGTCAATCAATTCCCGTATCCGTTCCGTCACGGCCAACACCTCGAATATGCCTATCCTTCCTAGATAACCCGTGCCCCTGCACCGTATGCAACCCCTTCCCCTCTTGAGGGTGACCGACCCCCTCTGCTCCAGCTCAATACCCATCGCCTTCAGATCATCGGCATCCATCTCAAAGGTCTCCACGCAATAAGGGCAGATCTTGCGCAGCAGTCGCTGAGCCAGTACGCCGATCAGGGTCGCATGGATGAGAAAGCGGGGAATTCCTATATCCACCATACGGATGATCGCCAGCGGGGCATCATTGGTATGGAGGGTTGAAAGCACGAGATGCCCAGTCAAGGCCGCCTGAATGGCGTTTTCCGCGGTCTCCAGATCCCTCATCTCACCAACCATGATGATATCGGGATCCTGCCGTAGGATGTTTCTTATAATGCTCGAAAAGGTGACATCCACCGAAGGCTGCACCCCTATCTGGTTGAAATCCTCGTAGACCATCTCAATGGGATCCTCCACGGTGGTGATGTTCTTCTCCTCGCTCGAGAGATATCGCAAGGTAGAATACAGGGTAGTGGATTTTCCGCTTCCCGTAGGGCCGCACACCAGCACCAGGCCATGAGGAAGGTTGATGAACTGCTGGTAGCGCACCGAATCCATTGATGTCATGCCGAGATTGCCGATATCCTGAAGCAGGATTTCCGGATCCAGTATCCTCATCACGGTCTTCTCACCAAAGGCAGTTGGTACCGTTGAGACCCGGATCTCCGCCTCAACCCCTTTGCCCCTGTCGATCTTGATCCTCCCATCCTGCGGGCGCCTCTTCTCGGCCATATCCAGGCGCGAGAGGGCCTTTATTCTTGAGACAATCGCCCCGTGAACGCTCTTGGGCAACCGGTATACCGAGTGCAGGACCCCGTCGATCCGTAACCTCACGAGGCTGGTATTCCTCTTCGGCTCGATATGAATATCGCTGGCCCTCTGGTCAAAGGCATAGGTAAAGAGGTGGTCAACGGCATTCACGATGTGCCTGTCATCCGATGGGAGATCCCTGGCCTCCTGGAGCCTCGTATACTGTTCGAGATTGCCGAGGTCGATCGAAGGACCGGAAAACTGCTGCTCAGCTGCGGCGATGGATCTCCTGAACCCATAGAACTCATTGATGAGCTTGGTGACATCAGTTTTGCTCGAGACAACCGGCCTGACCCGTAATTGACTGACCCTGCCTATATCCTCCATCACCTCGAGATTGTGGGGGTTTGGCGTGGCCACCGTGAGCCACCCATCTTGAACGGCTATGGGCAATACCAGGTGTTTCATGGCAAAGGATCGGGGAATGGTCGTTGTTACTACCTTGAGATCGAGCGTCAGGGGATCTATCTTCTTGTACTCCACACCCCAGTCCTCGGCAAGGGCTTGAAAGATCGTTTCCTCATCAAGATCCCTCCCTGGCTCATCGAACCTGTCGAGCTTTAAAAAGGAGACAATATCGATGATGGTAACCGGGGTCATAACGCTTGAGGAAGTACCCTTAGAGGCACCCTTTATCATCTGGAGCTTCTCCAGCCTCCCCTGGAGTGTGTTCTTATTCTTGAAGACCTCATCCTTTTGCGCCTTGGAGATAAGGCCCCTGTTCAAAAGGACTCGACACACGTTTTCCGCTGACAATGGTTCAGGTGATCCCCTTGTCATAATTTCAATAACCCTTATTTATAATTTATAAAAATGTGCTATTGAGCCACCAAGGTACAAAGCCACAAATTTCAATTTTCAATTGTTTGTGCCTGCCCGCCATCGGCTTCGCCTTAGGCGAGGCGGGCGGGTCTTGGTGACTTGGCAGCTAAGTAGTTGTCATAAAAATATCATTTACTCCCCGCGCAATCAAAGCCTTTTTCCCTTTCGTTTGGCGAATAGGCGCTGTGCCGCCATAAGATCTTCCACCGTGTCGATCCCCATAACCTCCTGCTCTCCCTCGGCCAGGCTAAATCCCACTCGGAGTCCATCGTTGGCCATCAGCTCCACCAGATCGGTAATGAAATACTCCTCTACCATCACCATGCGGCCGCCTCGCTCCTTCTGGACCAGGTGAGGCCTCTTCTCCAATTCCCTTATGTAGCAGAGCAAGGACTGTCTTCTCGCTGCATAAATCCCGGCGTTGAACACCTCGAACCGAACCTGCCTCTCTGATGGATATCCCCTCCAATACCGCCATTCCGTTATCCTCTTCACCTCCTCCCCTTGTATCTCCACAAGGCCATATTGCGCCCGCTCCTTCGGCTTAAACCCCAGGACCACGAGATCTCGATCATGGAGACTGCTTATGAGGCTTTCATACGTCTCCCTTTTCACCAAGGGAACATCCCCCATCGTGATAATAAGGTGATCTTGATCTATTCCTTCTAAAAAGTCCTTCGCTGCGATGAGGGCTCCACCTGTTCCATTCGGAACAGGTTGATCGCAGTAGGAAACGCCCAGGTCTCGAGTGGCCGTGATCACCTCTTCCCTCCTGTGATGTAGGACCATGGCCTTTGGTCCTGGGGGAAGATTTCCGATGATCTCAACGATAATCGGATGCATCCCTCTGAAGGGATCGGATTCAGGGATCAAGGGAAGGAGCACCTTGTTCCCGGAAAAACCCTTCATCCTGCTTCCATACCCAGCGGCAAATATGATCGCAGCTGTATTCGCTTCGGGCGCCATGTTCATGCCTCCCTTCAGACCCCTTTATCGTGGTCGAAACGAGCCCTTTCCGTACACCCATTACTTACCATTTTCCCTGGCGCCCTTGCAACGGGTAATGCCCGTAACGTGGCCGCGACCCGGACGATTTTTCTCTGTGGTTCAGACACTACATCTCCATTTTGATGAACGGCCTATCTATTTCACCGCAGAGGCGCCAAGAGCGCAAAGATAGTTTTTTGCCTTCCGCTGAGGCCCGCCCGCCTCGCCTGAAGGCGAAGCCGATGGCGGGCAGGGGGCGGAAGGCAAAAAGGAATCGTGCTATGGTAAGAGTAGATTATGAGAGTGTAGCGAGGTTTATGGCTTGCTGGTGCTGGTGCCCGGAGGGCTGAGGTTCTTTTCACGTGCCGTCCTCTCAACGGCACGTGAAAAAAGACTTCTCTCAGCGGCTTTGCGGTAAATAGGTCTTTCAGCTGTTGCGTATATTCCAGTGTCTGAATTGCAAGATTTTTCTCTTGACACTTGAAACTTTTTACCCATATAGTTCTTTCGCTCAAATGGGCATTCAAAAGGGTTGCAGGAGAGATCTCTCGGCTGAATCAAATCGTGATGCGGTGTGCTGAGGGCTGCCATCCGATCAAGGGCGAGCCCTCCAAAAGGAGACCGTAATCCAGTTGCTTATCTGGAAAAGATCGCTGATATACGGCAAGAGGAGGAGTCCTCGAACGCCACCGGAGAGGGGATAGTTCAGCGGGCAAAGGCCAGGGGAGTTTTGGAATCCTTCCGAAGCTCCCCTGTTTTTCGTAAGGGTTTTTTGTAACTCAGCACATGACCCCGGTGCTTCGCTTCAGGGTTATACATGAAAGAAACTTGCTCGAGTTTCTTAGGAGAGCGGGAAAAGGACGCAGGGGCTCGTAAACCCTTGTGTATATCCCCGTGTAAGGGGTGAACATGAGAGAAACAATCCTCAATACCTGGCACAGAGACCATGGCGGAGACATGGTGGAGTTCGGAGGCTGGGACATGCCCCTCCGGTATGAGCCGGGGATAATCCAGGAGCACCTGGCAACGAGAAAGTACGGGGGATTGTTTGACGTCTCCCACATGGGTCGATTCCTGATCAACGGTGAGCAGGCCCTGGAGTTCCTGCAATATGCCTTGACCAATAACGCCGCAGCCCTTGAGGAGTGTCAAGCGCACTACACCATCATCCCGGATGAGAACGGCGGTGCGATAGACGATGCGTACCTGTACCGGATAACCGGCAAGGATTTCATACTCGTGGTCAATGCGTCAAACACGGAGAAAGACCGGGAGTGGCTTCAGAAGGAGCGAGAGAGGTTCCCGAAGGCGCACATGGAGGATACAACCGATGAGCTCTCCATGCTGGCGTTCCAGGGGCCTCATACGAAAAAGGTCCTGGAGGAGATCTTTCACGGCATTGCAGAATTGCCTGAGGCGGGGAGGAATAACCTGAGTATCGTATACTTCGATGGCCAGAGGGTGATCATCTCCAGAACGGGCTACACAGGAGAACCGCTCTGCTTTGAGCTCTTTGTGCCCAGGGGAACAACACTCTCTCTATGGGAAAGAATCCTGGAGGCGGGAGAGAAGTACCACATACTGCCCGCCGGCCTGGGTGCCCGGGACAGCCTGAGGCTCGAGGCGGGCCTGCCCTTGTATGGCCACGAGCTTGGAACGGATAAAGAAGGAAAGGAGATCCCCATCTTCGCCATCCCGCTGGCACGGCATGCCGTGAGCCTTTCAGGGCTTAAGGGAGAGTCCATAGGGAAGGAGGCTTTGAAACGGCAGTTCCTGGAGTTTAAACAGCTGGAGCAAGGAAAGCCGTGCCCGAAGCAGTACCTACCGAAACGAATCATGTTCATAGCAATCTCGAGCATAGGCGCGGCACGAGGGGGAGATGAGGTTTACCTGAACAACAGACTCATAGGCGATGTCACCAGCGGCTCCATGGTTTCTTACTGGAAGTTCGAGGGGCACGGGGCCTCCTCCCACATCACCGAGGACAAGGGGAAGAGATCCATAGCTATTGCCTATATCGATTCCCAAACCGAGGACGGCAAGGAAGTCAGGATCCACGCACGGGGCAGAGTCCTCGATGGAGTGGTAGTGAGGAGGTTTCTCAGCGCCGAGGCGCCCCCCTATGCCAGGCCGATACTCGTGAAGGCCGATCAAATGCTTCCGGAGCAAGCCAAAGAACTTCCTCGGCTGATGGAAGATCTGGTTGAGGAGGCCGTTCAAAACCACCTCTGGAGACAGAGCAAAACGATTAACCTGATCCCATCGGAGCAGACCCCCTCAAAGCTGGTCAGGCTTCTTTGCTCCATGGATCCTTCGGGCAGATACGCGGAGCACAAGTTCATCGAGGCCCTCGGTGACTCAGAGGTGCCCTACTACCAGGGAACTGAATTCATCATAGGTGTGGAAGAGCTCCTGGCCCAGGAGATGGCGAGATTCCTGGGATGCGCCCAGGTTGAGGTACGGGCCATCAGCGGGCAACAGGCGAACAAGACCGTGTTCAGCGCCCTCGTTGCTTACAAGAACAGGCTTGACAGGAAGACCGAGCCCCAGAGGCTGAGAAAGGTCATGAACAACCATCTGGGAAAGGGCGGGCACCTCAGCGCACAGCCTCTCGGTGCTCTACGGCACTATATCATGGTGGACCCAGTTACGGAAAAACCGGCCGTGGTGAACTTTCCGGTACGAAAGGACAACCCTTACAGGATAGATCTGGATGAAACGGCCCGCCTCATAGAAGAACATAAACCGGAGCTCATCATCCTTGGCAAGAGCATGGTCCTGCACCCGGAACCTGTGTCAGAACTACGAGGGATCATCGATGCCATGAACGACAAGCCCTATCTGATGTACGATATGGCGCATGTGCTCGGCCTCGTGGGCCCCCATTTTCAAGACCCCTTTAAGGAGGGAGCCGATATCGTGACAGGGTCTACGCACAAAACCTTCTTCGGCCCACAGAGGGGAGTGATCGCCAGCGACATGGAGGAGGACTCCAGGGATTATCAACTATGGGAGACGATCCAAAGGGAGGCCTTTCCCGGGAGCACGAGCAACCATCACCTGGGGACCTTGCTGGGCCTCTTAATGGCTGCCTACGAGATGAACCTCTATGGGCGGGACTACCAAAGCCAGGTTCTCTTTAATGCAAAGGCCTTCGCACGAGCACTTCGGGACAACGGATTTCTCGTGGAGGGGGACCCGGAGGTGAGCTTCACGGAAACACACCAGGTGATCCTGAATGTGGGGTATGCGACTGGCCCCGAGATAGCCGAGAGACTCGAGCGCAACAACATCATCGTCAACTACCAGTCCATACCCTCAGATGAGGGTTTCAGCTCGAGCAGCGCCCTGAGGATGGGCGTTCAGGAGATGACCAGGTTCGGCATGAAGGAAAAGGACTTTGAGGAACTGGCCGGGTACATGAAGGAGGTCATCCTCGATCACAAGGATATCGGAGCCCACATCGCTCGGTTCAGGGCCAGATTCACGGAGATGGCCTACTGCCTTCCCGAGGAAGAGGCGAAGCCCCTGATACAAACCCTTTTCACAAACTTTCTGTGAAAGCCGCACGAATAGGGTGCTTCGAACTTTGCGGGCTTTACAGCAATAGCTCCGATATCCGCAACCAATGTGATCATGCGGGATCATGAGAAAACGGGATAGGTCGCATCGAATAAGAGAGTTTCGAGGTGGAGGTGTGTAGCGATGGCAAAAGAATATGTGGTACTGGAAGATAGGCTCTACACGGAGACCCACGAGTGGGCCAAGAAGATCGGGGATGGCAGATTCTGGGTAGGGATAACCGATTATGCCCAGGATAACCTCAAGGATATCTATGCTGTTGAGTTGCCCAAGGTGGGAGAGACATTGGAACAATTTCAGGCATGGGGCCAGATAGAATCCGAAAAGGGCGCCTCGGAGCTGGACTCCCCTCTCAGCGGAAAAGTGGTGGCGATCAACACCGAGGGTCTGGGAGATGTCTTCGACACCGGGGAAACGGCAAAGACCTATGTGTACGGAGGCGACCTCTTCAACATCAACAAAAAACCCTACGAGACCTGGCTCATAGAGCTGGAAACAGGGGATGAGGCACAGGTAAACAACCTCCTGAAGCCGGACGAGTATAAGAGGATAATCGCCTCAGGTACTTAGGCAACATACAAAAGAGGATGGAAATGTCTTTTCTGGTATGCCCTTTTGCAGAGGAGCGGTCCAGGTAGGGAACAGGGAGATGTCTTTTTTTGACATATGCCCTTAAAATAAAAGGCATTGCATGGTCCCGAAAAACGGGATGAATTGCCTCTCGGCCCTGAGCCCCTCGGCCTTGAGCTCGGGGCCGAAAGGCTCGAGGCCGAAGGGCAGCCAACCTATTAAGGTAGTATGCGGATTGGATTCATCCGGTTTTTCGGGACAAATGTCAAAGCTCTATAAGGGCATAGCAAAAAAGACATCTCCCTGTTCCCTACAAAAATGAAATCTCTATACTCAATCCGGGGTTTCCTACCCCGATAACCAAAAAGCTTAGGGCCGTGGACATTTACTAGCATGAATCTCAGAGTGATCTCCCCAGGGCAGGAGACTGAATACTCCTACGGGCTGTCGCTCCAAGAGGAGGCGCTCCGCGACATCGTCGAGCAAGGAGGTCGCGACACCCTTCTGCTCCTGAGACACAGCCCGACGATCACCCTCGGGTATTTCGCAAAAGGGGGAAACCTGCTTGCAGAAGAGGAGCTACTCAGGAAACGGGGGATCGGGGTATACCGCACCGATAGAGGGGGCGATGTGACCTATCACGGTCCGGGGCAGTTGATCTGCTACCCGGTTATCGATATGCAGAGAAAGGGCCTTCGCGATTATAAATCCATGCTCTGTGCGAGCATCATAGAGACATTGGCCTCTTATGGCATAGAGGCGGTGGAGGGACACGGGAGGCTCTCAGGGATTTGGGTTCACGATGAAAAGATCGCTGCCGTAGGATACGCTCTTCGAAGGATCCGCAACTGCCGGAGAACCATGGTAGCAACCACCCATGGCTTTGCCCTCAATGTGCTGGATGAGATGGAAAACTTCAGCTATATTCATCCCTGCGGAATGCCGGGCATGAAACTCACCAACATGGAACGGATCCTGGGGCACGCCATAGGATTCACAGAACTCCGGAAACGGTACGTACAAACCTTTGCAAGGGTATTCGGCTATGATATCGATGAATAAGCCCGAATGGTTCAGGAAGGTAATCAGGCCCAGACATCTCGTGGATATGAGGCGCCTGATTCTTGAGTACAGGCTGAACACCGTGTGTGAAGAAGCAGCCTGCCCGAACCGTGGTGAATGTTACCGGAATAAAACCCTTACCGTGATGATATTGGGACGGAACTGTACCAGGAACTGCAGGTTTTGCAATGTGGAGTCAAAGAGGCCCGATCCCGTTGACGAAGATGAACCCAACCGGGTGGCAGAGGCCCTCTCGCAGCTTTCCCTCAATTATGTGGTCATCACTTCGGTCACCAGGGATGACCTTGAGGACGGAGGCGGCGAGCATTTCGCGGCCACGATACGGGCAGTCAGAGAAAAAAATCCCGACACCGTGATCGAGGTCCTGGTTCCTGACTTCGTTCATGCCATAGGCGTAGTCGTCAGAGAGAAACCCGATGTGATAAGCCATAACGTGGATACTGTCCCACGCCTCTTCCAATCGATCAGGCCCCAGGCCAGCTACGAGAGATCCCTGTCGCTGCTCGCCGGGGTAAAGGAACTGGATCCCGATATGTTCACGAAATCGGGCGTGATGGTCGGTATGGGAGAGAAATATGAAGAGGTGCTGGCTGTTATGAGGGACTTGAGGGCAATAGGCTGCGACGTTTTCACCATAGGGCAATATGCGAGGCCCTCAAAGCGTCATGTCGATGTCTCTGAATGGATCCATCCCCGCACCTTTGATGTATACCGGGACAAGGCACAGGAACTCGGCTTCCTGCATGTAGAATCAGGTCCCTATGTGAGGAGTTCCTTCCACGCCGCAGATTTCCTGGATACCATACACACCAGCAGAACATGGCAAAGAAGAAGATCGTCATTATAGGAATGGGCACCGCTTCAGCAGGGGCATCCGCTGCGGTGAACCATACGAGCCCCGGCTCAGAGGTGAGCATTATAGAAAAAAGGGGCTATGAGATGTACTCGGCCTGCGGTATGCCCTTCGCATTCGAGGGAAGATTGGATTTCGAATCCCTGAAACACGAGTTCACGGCCAGAGGTCCTAAGACCAAACTATACCTTGACACCAAGGCGGTGCACATCGATACGGATAAAAAAGAGGTGGGCATAGAGGGCCCAAAAGGAAGGAGCGCCCTCCCCTATGACGCGCTGATCATCACCACCGGAGCAAAGCCCGTGGTTCCGAACATAGCCAATCTCGACGGCTGCCTGGGGGAATATGCCCATACCCTCTATACCTGGGAGGACGCATTTCGGCTCTATCAGGCCAAGGATACGATCAGAAGGGCTACCGTGATCGGGGCCGGCGCTGTCGGCGTGGAATTCGCTTATGCGATGAGAAAGCAGGGCCTTGAGGTCATGATCGTGGAGATCATGGATCAGGTGTTTCCCGGTGCGCTTGACCAGGACATGGCCCGACATGTCCAGGAGTACCTCGATGCGCACGGAATCACTGTCCTTGCCAATGCTATGGTCAAGGAGGTAGGGGGAGAAACCAGGCTGGAGGGCATCACTGTAGGTGAGAAAACCTATGCAACCGACCTCGCCATACTTGCCTGTGGCACGGTCCCTGACGTGGAATGGCTCAGGGATTTCGGTATCTCCGTGAATAAAAACGGGATTATCACGTCCAAGACCATGATGACCAATGTCAGGGGCGTATACGCGGCAGGCGACTGCGTTGAGACGTTTCACGCGATCACCGGAAGAAGATGCAGATCCATGCTCGCGGTGCCGGCCATGAGCCAGGGAAGGGTTGCGGGGATCAATGCGGCAGGCGGAAGGGCCGTCTACGGCGGGACCCTGAACACCTCGATCTCGGTACTCGGGGAGCACGCAATAGGATCGACCGGGCTTACCACGGAACAGGCCAGGCAGGATGGCCATGAGCTCGTTATCCAAAAGGCAAAGGGTTTTACCATGCCCTCCTGGCATACAGGCCATGGGGAGCTTATCGTGAAGCTCATTGCCGATAAGAAGGGAAGGCTCCTGGGCGGCCAGGCATTCGGGGAAAAACGAGCCGTGAAAAATAGGCTGGATATCGTCTCTGCCTACCTCTCGGCCAAGGGAACGCTCACCCATATGATACGGGGGGAGCTGGCTTACTGCCCCGATATAGCGGACATTCCCGATCCGCTCACAACCGCTGTAGAGTTTATGATGAGGAGGGTGAGGAGGTAACATGAAAGCAACCATTCAGCCGCGGATTCACACAGATGAACACGGATAGATTTCAATACAATCAGCGATAATCAGCGTAAATCTGCGGCGAGGGAGTTACAAATGAAAGACCACATACCATACATCGCGACCACGGAAGCTGACCGCTCCGAGATGCTCGCAGAAATAGGCGTTCCAGAGTTCGATGAGCTCTTTGAGTCTATCCCCAACCACCTGAGATTGGCGAGGGATCTCGTCCTGTCCTCGCCCGTTGAGGGAATGAAGCTGCCCCTCTCCGAGATGGAGCTCAGGAAGTATATAGGGAATTTGAGCGCACGGAACTCCCATTCCTGTACCTATTTCCTCGGCGCCGGCTGCTACCATCACTATATACCGAGCATCGTGGATCTCTTCACAGGCCTCCCTCAGTTCTACACCCCGTACACGCCCTACAAGCCTGAGACGAATCAGGGGACCCTTCAGGTCATGTATGAGTATCAGACCATGATGTGCCGGCTAACCGGCTTAGAGGTCTCGAATGCATCCCTCTATGACGGCGCAACAGCGATGGTCGAGGCGGCGAAGATGGCTGCCCGGCTGACAGGAAGAACCGAAATAGTGATCTCCAGGGCCGTGCACCCGGAATACCGGCAGGTCCTTGATACCTTTCTCCGGTATGGTGACTGGCAGATCGTCGAGGTGGACATCCAGGGCGGGAAAACGGACATGGAGGAACTCGCGCAAAGGGTAAGCGATCGAACCGCGGCGGTCATCGTGCAGTGCCCTAATTTCTTCGGGATTATGGAGGATATGGAACGCGTCGCTCACATAACCCACAAGAACGAGGCGCTTTTTATCTATCTCGTGGTGGAAGCGCTCTCCCTGGCATTGATACAGCCCGCGGATCTCGGCGCAGACATCGTTGCAGGCGAGGCACAGAGCTTCGGCGCCCACATGAGCTTTGGCGGTCCGCACCTGGGATTTATCAACTGCTACGGCAAGCACAAATCAAAGCTCCCGGGAAGGATCGTGACCAAGACCGAGGATGTGGAAGGAAGACCCGCCTACATGCTGTGGGGCGCGGCCAGGGAGCAGCATATCAGCAGGAGCAGGGCCACCTCGAACATCTGCACCAACCACGCCCTCAATGCGCTCGCTGCATCCATATACCTCTCATGGTACGGGAGCGAGGGCTTACAGGAACTTGCCGATATCCATAACCTGCAGATGGCGCATTACGCCTATGAAAGGATAGGCAGAATCCCCGGGTATGAGCCTGCATTTCCGGGAGAAGAGATCTTCAACGAATTCACCCTCACGTGTCCTTACGAGGTTGCTGCGCTCAACAGGAAACTCCTGGAACACTCCATAATAGGCGGCTTAGAGGTCGGCAGATTTTACCCGGAACACGAGAACAAGGTGCTCCTCTGTGTAACAGAGACAACCGGCAAGGATGACATCGATGGGCTTGCGGACATCCTGGAGTACCTCAACAAGAAAGGGCTTACATGATGGAAAGGGGAGGTGTTAAAACCATCTTTGAGGAAAGCAAGGGCAGCAGGGCTGCCTATACGCTGCCGAGAACGGCCATCGGGCAGCGGGATCTTTTAGGGAACTATCGCAGGAAAGGGCTGAACCTTCCGCAGGTGAGCGAGCGGCAGATCGCAGCACACTACCAAAACCTCGCAGAGCTGAACTTCTCCCCTTACGCGGAGATGGATCCCCTGGGCTCCTGCACCATGAAGTACAATCCCCCTTTGATGGAATCTCTGGCGTCCCAGGAAGGTTTCCTGGATATTCACCCCTGCCAGGATGAATCCAGCATACAGGGAACCCTTGAGGTTATGTACTACCTCGACCAATACCTTCGCGAGATCACGGGAATGGCCGCCTTTACCCTTCAGCCATCGGCGGGCGCCCATGGCGAGAGCACCGGCATCATGATAGGGGGAGCCTATTTTCGCAGCAAAGGCCAGCGTCGCACCAAGATCCTGGCGCCCGATTCAGCGCACGGCACCAATCCGGCGAGCGTTACGAATCTGGGATTCGAATACGAGCAGGTCAACTCCAACGAGAAGGGGTGGGTGGATCTGGCGGATCTGAAGGCCAGGATGACCGAGGATGTGGCGATCTTCATGCTCACCAATCCCAATACCTATGGCCTCTTCGACCCGCACATAGGGGATATTGCGGAGATCATCCACGAAAAGGGCGGCCTCCTGTACTATGACGGTGCAAACCTCAATGCCATCATGGGCAAATGCAGGCCCGGGGACCTCG
>Ga0307428_1001190_pt1 | contig 13572 bp, 10 predicted proteins | sample SalMarWE160240MG_FD_202161 | JGI IMG/M metagenome (GOLD analysis project Ga0307428, IMG submission 202161) | Salt marsh sediment microbial communities from the Plum Island Ecosystem LTER, Massachusetts, United States - WE1603-240 | ecosystem: Environmental > Aquatic > Marine > Intertidal zone >...
GCCGTAGCATCACTAACTATAGCAACAATAGCTTTTTTCAGCACAGAAAACTATATGGTGAGTTTTAGGGATAAGAATAATTTTGAAGGAAATTCAATAAACGAAGTTACAACTTTTGGCATTGATCAATTGAAAGAAATTTATATTCATTCAGTGAGTTCAGATGTTAGTGTATTTTCAACAGATGAAGAAGATATCAAAATTAATTTTTATAGTAGATCAACCCTTAAGTCTGAAAAGGCATTACCGAAATTGATAACTAATCTCGAAGGAAGTAAATTAAAAATCGAAATAAAATATCCTAAAGTAATATTTTATAATACTAATGTAGTTTTAGATGTTTATATCCCTCAAGATTATAGGGAGAGTATTATTATAGATACAGCATCAGCAGATGTAGATATTAGCAATTTACACCTAAATAATTTTCTATGTAAAACTGCCTCCGGAGATTTAAGGATAGAGTCTCTTGATTCAGATAATTTAACACTTAATAATGCTTCCGGAGATGTGGATATAGTAGATTTTTCGGGAAATTTAAAAGCTGATTTAGTTTCAGGAGATATAGATGTTGGATACAAAGTTTTTGATAATAATGTTGATATTAAAACAATTTCCGGAAAAGTTAAAATTGACTTACCTCAAAATGCAGAATTTTATTTAAAAACTAATACTGTTTCAGGAGAGGTTGTTGCCAGGTTCCCCATTACAATAATTAGTTTTAATAAAATGAATCAACTTGAAGGCACTGTGGGAATAGGAGATAATAGAATTATAGTTGATACTGTTTCGGGAGATATTTATTTGAATAAATAATTTTAAAAATATATTTGTAGAAAGGAATTTAATTATGAAAAATAAACTTTATAGATCAAAAAAGGATTGTGTAATCGGTGGAGTATGTGGGGGTATCGCGGAATATTTTGACATTGACACTACTTTAGTAAGGTTATTGGCTGTACTTGTATTTTTCTTTGGGGGAAGCGGCATTATTGCCTATATCATTGGCTGGATCATAATTCCCCAGAATCCCAATGGAAACACAGAAGATAATTCTGAGAACAAAGGGGAGATTAAAGGAAAAATTAAGAAGGGGGCAGATAAAGCAAATAAAAAAGTAGAAGAAAATCTACCAGAAGAAAGGTCAAAAGGAAATTCAGAAAGAAATAGAAATATTATCTTAGGAATAATTCTTATAATTGTGGGTTTAGTCTTTATGGGGACCACCCTTTTCCCTTGGATTACCTGGATAGCCTGGGGCACCTTTTGGCCGGTGATAATAATTGTGGTAGGTCTGGTCATTATGATTCGAGCTATATAGCAAAATAATTGAAAAAAAAAGAGGATTTTTAAAAAATTTGTAGAATATTAATATGTATATATAATTTGGTAAATGGAAAATAGTAGTGAGGCTAAAAAATAAAATAGGAGGTAATAAACATGGCTTTTAAAGTAGTTTTTATCGCTCATACCCCTGATGCCGAACCAGAGAAACACCAGTGCGTGGTCGAAACACCCAAATACAAGCTCCTGGTAAGATTGGTTAAAAATCAAGAACAAGCAGTGGAAGTATGTAAAAAGTTGGTAAGGGAAGAAGGTATTCACTCTATACTACTTTGTCCGGGGTTTACCCATCAAAATGTGGCAGAGATATCAGAGGCAGTGGGGAAGAACGTAGGGATTTCCGTAGCTCGGGGAGATGGCCCGAGCAGTAAAATAACAAAAGAGGTAATGAAAAGAGAAGGTTGGTTTTCCTAAAAAAAGGGAAAAATAAAAAACCTATCAGGAGTTAATTTCCTGATAGGTTTTTTTGTAATATTCTATTGTTAACAGGTGGAAGCTGGGCCGCTATAAGGGTGGACTAAAAACCCTCTCTGAAGAAAAAAGTTGGAATAGTCAATCTTAAAACCTCTATGTTGATCCATTAAACTTTTATCTGCTATAAAATCAACACTGTCTTCTGAGTAGATTTCGTCATTTTCTTTTTGCTCATCCAGAGCAAGATTAAATTTTGGGCCTCCTCAGCCAATTCCCGCTAAAAATATTCTTATCTTTTTACTTGTCGTATTTTTTTCTTTTAGAACTTTTTTTATTTCAACTAAAGCTTTTTTGGTTATCTTTATGTTCATTTCTTTCCTTTCTAAATAATTAAAATATTTATCTAATATTGATACGTGAATCTGATAATACTATATATGAGTAATTTTGTCAACATTAAATTTAAATTAATTTTAAATTTTAGAAAGGTTTTTTATTTTAATTTTTAACCGGTAAACTACCGGTAGAACTTAGCTTCCTCAGCCACCGCTGGCAGGAGCAGGAACAGTAACGGTTACAGTATCACTTTTTGTTACATCATTTTCTTTATAACTTACGGTAATAATTGCGGTAGTCGCTGTGCATGATGCCGATACAGTAATTACTCCATTAACCACTGTGACATTAGTTTGATTTGATACATATGTACAAGCGGTAAGTGCTATAGCTGCAGAAACGCCATTATCATAATAAGCGGTAACAGAAGATATTGTTTCAGAACTACCTATAGCTATCGAAGTACTGGCAGGGAGTACTACTATCGAAGTAAGCAAAGTTACATCAACTGTAATAGTAAATGATTGAGTTGCTGATTTGCTACCATCTGATACTTCCACAGTTACCTCAACACTTCCGGCAGCAGCAGGAGTCCAGCTGATTACTCCGGTGTTAGAATTAATAGTCATGCCAGTGGGGCTAGTAGTTAGGGAGTAAGTTAGTGTATCTCCGTTAGGGTCAGTAGCTTCTACATCATAAGTATAGGCAACTCCCTCTTTTGCAGTAGTTACCGGATCGGATTCAATAACCGGCGAACTATTTAAAAGGAAACAACCTGTAAATAAAAATGCAATAAAAAATACGCTTAAACTGAGTAATAATTTCTTATTTTTAATGATAATCACCTCCTTTCCATAGATGAATACATTTCCACAAAGCTTGTACTTCCTTCAAGAATTTGCATAACCTTCTTGAGGGTTATTTGAGTAATTACTACTATTGCTATTATATTAGTAGTGATTATAATATACAAAAATATTTTTGTCAAGTAAAAAGGGTACTTAAATTATTCGTATTTTTCTTCCCGAGGAAACTTCTATGATTTTACCAATAATTTGGCTGGAAGTAAATCCCTGTTGGAACAACAGTTCTTTTGCTTTTTCTGCCTGTTCAGGACTTATAGATAACAGCAATCCTCCTGAGGTTTGCGCATCATATAGGATGATTTCCTGTTCTTGAGTAATATCTGGCTTTTTTTCTACCGAACAGGAATAAATTTCTTGATTTTTTTTTGTTCCGCCCGGAATCATTCCCATAGAAATATATTTGTCCAGGCCTTCTATTACAGGGATATCATTAATCCGCAATTCAGCCCCCAGTTTATTTTTAGTTAACATCTCACTTAAATGTCCGATCAGACCAAAACCGGTGATATCGGTCAGGCCGTGGATGGGTAATTTTAATAATTTTTCAGAAAGTTGATTTAACTTGGTCATCCAAAAAGTAGCTTCTTTTACGGCCGCTGGTTCGGCAATATCGCCCTTAAGGGCAGTAGATAATATTCCCGTCCCCAAAGGTTTGGTTAATATCAGTAAATCTCCTTCCCGAAGGGTATCATTATAAATAATATTCTGAGGATGAATTAACCCCACCACAGCTAATCCGTACTTTGGTTCTTTGTCTATTATGGTATGTCCGCCCACCAAAAGGGCGCCGGCTTCCCCAACTTTTTCTGCCCCTCCTTTTAAAATAAGTCCGAGATCATCTAATCTATCTTCGGGAAAGGCGACTATATTTAAAGCCATAAGGGGATTTGCTCCCATGGCAAAAATATCACTCATGGCGTTAGCTGCTGCAATTTGTCCAAAAGTATACGGGTCATCAACTATCGGTGTGATAACATCCAGGGTAAAAATTAGAGCCTGCTTATCGCTTAATCGATAAACCGCTGCATCTTCATATTTTTCAAACCCGGCCAATAAATTATTATCTTTTAAAACATTAATTTTTTTTAAGACCTCACCGAGATCTTTAGGATTTAATTTGGCTGCTCATCCGGCAGCAGAAACCATTTGGGTTAATTTCCTTTTGTCTGTCAAACCTTTTCTGTCTCCTTTCTGATAGATTAGCCAAGTTTAGTTTTTAATATTCTAACATTTTCTTTTCGTTGAGTAATTTTTTCCTCATCCATCTTATTAAGCAGAGGAATAATATATTTTCGGCTTATTCCCAACAATTTCCGAACCTGGGCAATAGAGATAGAGCCATTTATTTTTAAAAAATCTATTAATTTATTTTTCATAATATCATAATTCTTGCTTTCAAGTAAAATTCCGTCGCTTAATTTGACAATTTCCCCTTCTTGGATTAAAAAATCTATTATTTCTTTGCCCCCGGCAATTTGGGAAATAAGTGTTTTTTCATTAGGGGGACTAGTGGGGTTATCTTTCAGAATTTTAAATATTTTGGAAATCAATACTTTTTGCTGTGAAGAAATTTTAGGTTTGCGAGAGGTTAAAAATATTATTCCTTTTTTTAAACCTATTTTATCTGAATTAATCAGAGAATCTATTAAATGATTAAATATTTCCGGTTTTAAATAATAGAAATAACTTTGAAATTTATTTAAGGGGAAACCGGCTTGCAAGGGATAAAGTTCATATTCCCGGTTTAACCTGTTCATAAATATTGTTTTTTGCTCCTGCCAGTAGTTTTTATCAATCAGCCAGGAATTAGTAGCAATTATTTCACCTTGTTTTTTAAATTGTTCAACTGCTTCCTTGATTTCTGAATCAGCATAATTGCTATTAATTAATAAATTATCTTTTTTAATAAAGATATTCTTTTTTAATTCAGTTAAAACTAATTCTCTCAAGTCAAATTTTATTCTTTTTTGTAAAAAATGAAGGGCATCTCTATCTTTAAAATGGTGTTTATGAGCTAAAGGGTCGACAATTAATCCCCCGCCAATGGTTTTAGGGGGACTGGGTATTCTCAAAATAAAGCGGTCTCCCAAATAAGTTGCCAGCGGTTCTTTAAAGCGAAGTTGAGCAAATCCTGTTTCATCGGACTGAAGGGACTTCGTTTCGGGAAGAAATATTTTAGCCAAAATCTCTTTGGTCCCGGTGAAGAAAAGTACTTCCGATCTATTTGCTAAAGAATATTTTTTAAGCCGGGGGAGAAGCTGTATTTGAACATCTATGTTCTTATTGGCTTTAATCTGCTTAGTTCCAAAGACAATGTCTCCTCTATGCAGCTCATTTTTTTCCATTCCTACTAAATTGAGGGCTACCCTGCTTCCGGGAAAGGCTTTTTCTACTTTTTCTTTGTAGGTTTGTAAGTTTCTAAGGCGGGTTTTTTTATAAGAAGGGAAAATGGTTACTTCTATCCCCTGACTTAGAGTCCCTCCTATCAAAGTGCCGGTAACCACCGTGCCGCTTCCTTTAATATTAAAGACCCGGTCGATAGATAGTCTCGGTTTTCCAATATCTTTTTTGGGTTTCATTCGGGGGATTAAATCCTGGATGGCTGATTTTATCTGGTCAATTCCTATATTTTTTACCGTACTTACTTTTACTACTGGTGCATCGAAGAGAACGGTGTTTTTTAATCTCTCTTTGATCTGTTTTTCCACAATATTTAATCTGGCTTGGTCTACCAAATCGATTTTGGTTATGGCGATGATGCCATATTTTATATCAAGTAAATCTACAATTTGGAAATGTTCTTCAGTCTGCGGCATCCAGCCTTCGTTGGCATCAATAACTAAAATGACCGCATCGATTCCGGTTGCCCCGGCTATCATATTCTTTATCAGGTTTTCATGCCCGGGCACATCGACTATTCCGACATTTTCCCCGGAAGGAAGTTTCATCCAGGCAAATCCCAGGTCAATAGTCATACCTCTTTCTTTTTCTTCGGGTAGGCGATCAGTATCTATGGAAGTTAGAGCATAGATTAGGGCAGTTTTGCCATGGTCAATATGGCCGGCTGTACCGAAAACAAACATAAAAACCTCTTTTTATTTCATTCCCTCACTTTATGTCATTTGCGCTCCCCTTTATGTCATTCCCGCGAAAGCGGGAATCTATCCTTATAGGGGTATATTGCAATACGCCCCAACTTGTGGATTCTGCATCAAGTGCGGAATGACAGGAATGGTATTTTTTCTAAAAGCTACTGTCTTAGGAAATGGCAGCGCACTAGATTTTATTTAATTTTGAAATAAACTGATGTAATTATTTTTATTACTAAATTGTCAGAAGAAGGGTCAATGCAGCGAGGATCCAGGATAAAAAATTCTTTTTCTTTCCTTCCCAGAAGTGGCGGGTTAAATGAGCGCAATTCTTTAGAAAAAATTTCTACCGGACAGGGAGGTTTTATAATTATTAATTTAGTTGGTAAAGTTTGTCCGGGCAAAGAACCCCCGCCTATAGCAGTTTCCCCTTCTTTGGTAAATGCCGGGATATCTTCTTTTTTCAGTTTTTGACAGATACTCTGGCTGCGAGCAGCAATTTTATCTAAGGGGCAGGAAATCATTTTCCAAATGGGAATTTTACTTACCGCCTTACCTTTTAGATAAGATAATAAAATTTCCTGAAGGATAGTCAAAGTTATCTTATCCACTCTAAGCGTGCGGAATAATGGATGCTGCGAAATTTTCTTCAGATAAATATCTTTTCCGCAAACAACCCCTCCCTGGGGACCCCCTAGAAGTTTATCTGTACTAAAACAGACAATATCAGCACCTGCTCTAATATTTTCTTGAACGGTTGGTTCGTGCTTTAATCCAAATGTTTCAGTAGCTAAGAATGTTCCACTGCCCAAGTCTACTATTACCGGCAAATTATATTTTTTCCCTAATTTTTTAAGTTCTTTAACTTCAACTTGCTGAACAAAACCGTTCATATGAAAATTACTTTGATGGACTTTTAATATTAAAGCAGTATTATCCTTAATTGCTTTTTCGTAATCCTCGATAAAGGTCTGGTTGGTGGTGCCGACTTCTCGAAGATGAGCCCCGCTTTGTTCTAATATCTCCGGAATGCGGAATCCTCCCCCGATTTGCACCAATTCTCCTCTGGAGACAATCACTTCTTTATTTTTAGCCAGAGTATTTAATATTAAAAATATTGCACCGGCATTATTATTAACCACCAAACTTTTTTCTGAATGGCTGAGGGTGCAAAGTAATTTCTCGACAATTTCTCCCCTTTTTCCTCTGCTGCCTTCTGCAAGATCATATTCCAAATTAGTATAACCCTGCAAAGAGCTTTGAACTGCTGCAAGCATCTCTTTACCCAGTGGTGCTCTCCCCAGGTTAGTATGAAGAATTACTCCACTGCCGTTTATTACTTCTTGTAAAAAAGATAGATTTTCTTTCTTAAAATATTCTTTAATCTTATTTATCCTTTCTTGCGCTGAATGCAGGTGGCCATTTTTAAGGGCATTTTTTTTCTCTCGAGAGATAACCATTCTTACCATTTGGGTAAGCATTTTTCGGGAATGTTTTTGTATTAAAGGTTTTAGTGCTTTATTTTGTAAAATTATTTCTATGCTGGGAATCTTTGATAGCAATAAATTTAAGTTATTATTGTCCGTATCTTTATTATTTTTCAATTAATAAGATTATCTCCTTTGGTGTAGTGGTTTTTTAAAGTTAAAAATAAATGGCGGGAGGGGTAGGAATCGAACCCACCGCGGCAATTATTATTAATTACCGCCCACGGATTTGAAGTCCGCAAGGCCCACCAGAGCCTATCCGCTCCCTTCCTGTGTTATTATAAGTTGAAATGCATAACTTTACAAGTAAAAAAAATAGGGACACATCCCATTTTCTCTTTTTAGAAGAGAAAATGGGATGTGTCCCTATTTTTTAATTGATTAGTAGTAAAAATTATGATATATTTTTATTATGCCACGTATAGCAAGAATAGTAGGTATTGGATATCCTCATCATATAATCCAGAGGGGCAATAATAGACAGGACATATTTTTTGACCAAGAAGATAGGCGTTTATATCTTAAATGGCTAGAAAAATATAGTTTAGAATGTAGTTGTACGGTTCATGCCTATTGTCTTATGAAAAATCATGTCCATCTTCTAGTAGTCCCTAAAAATAATAGTTCCCTAGCTAAAACTATGCAGAAATTAAGTCTTAGATTTACCCAACACATCAATAAGAAATATAAAAGAACAGGCAGGTTATGGGAGTGTAGATTTTATTCTGCTTTAGTGGATAAAGAACCGTATCTTTGGTCAGTAGGTCGATACATAGAGCGAAATCCTGTTAGAGCGAAAATAATAAATAAACCAGATGAATATCAATGGTCTAGCGCTAAGGCTAATACTTCTGGTAAGAGGATGGGTTTTATTAAGCCGATATGGGAGGATGATACTGAGAGGGAAGGGTACATTGCCTTCTTAAATAACCCAGATAAGGAAGAGGAGATAGAAGTAATAAAAAAATCTACTATTAGCGGAAAACCTATAGGATCTAAAGAGTTTCTTAACCAGATGCTTGAGACCTTAGGTGTTACTATAAATACCCGGTCGAAAGGCAGACCTCGTAAAAGGAAAAATTAAACTGTAGAAAAATCATAATAATAGAAAAATGGGATGTGTCCCTATTTAATAAAGAAAAGGGGGGTTAATATGAAAATAGGATTATATAATCTGGTTTCAGAAGTACATAATGAAGAATATATTAGCAGCACTTTACAAGGTTTTTTAGCAGATATTGAAGAAAGATTAGGTAGAAAGCTCGAAAGCATAAACTTGGAAGATTTTAACAAAGATAAAGATTGTTTCCCCCTTATCTTTATTAAATCCGGGGGAGTCGAGGGAAAGTTCAAATATATTTTTAAACAGGTCAAGGGACCTTACTTGCTTTTATCCAGTGGATTACACAACTCTTTTGCCGCTTCTTTGGAGATTGCCTCCTTTTTAAAACAGGAAGGAGAAAAAGTAGAAATAATCCACGGAGATAACGGTTATATTGCCAGGAGAATAAAAGAACTCAGTAAAATATTTGAAGTGAAAAACAGGTTAGCTTCAACTAAATTAGGAGTTATCGGTAAACCGTCCGATTGGCTCATAGCCAGCGATGTAGATTATAAGAAAGTGAAAGACAATTTAGGAATTTCATTAATTGATATTGAAATGGATGAACTAGTCAAAGAAATCGACCAGGATCACAATTTTGACCATCTCAAATTAAATGATATTAAAAATAAAGGGTTTGATAGTAAATCAATCGAGGGAGCACTGAAAATTTATAGCGGGCTTAAAGCTATCGTAAACAAATACAAACTTGACGGTATTACCGTAAGATGTTTTGACCTGCTGGAAATTTATAAAAACACCGGTTGTCTCGGTCTTTCATTGTTAAACGATGAAGGAATTTTAGCCGGTTGTGAAGGCGATATTCCCGCTCTTATATCTATGGTTATTCTGCACTATTTAACCAATGAGCCTGTTTTTATGGCCAATCCTTCCAGCATTGATATTGACAAGAATGAAATAATTTTAGCTCATTGTACTTTACCCTTGAATATGCCTGATGAATTTTATTTAAAAACCCACTTCGAGTCAGGTTTGGGAGTGGGGATAAAGGGAGTCATCGGGGAAGGTGAGGCCACCATTTTTAAACTTTCCCGAGACGGTAAAGAATATTTCGTGTCCGGGGGAGAAATAATTGAAAATTTAAATAGCGAAAATTTGTGCAGGACTCAAATAAGATTTAGAATGAATGAGGGGGTTAAATGTTTTTTACAAAATTCTCTGGGTAATCATCATCTGATTTGCAAAGGAGATTATAATAAGTTGGTAAGAGAATTCTTTAAATGGTAAAATGTTGATATAAGATAATCATGCAAGGAATTTAGGTTATGTAAAAAATTCTTGTCAGAATTATAAAATAGTAAGAATATTTCAGGAGACAGTTCTAAAAGGTGACAGAGGACCGTCCCCTGTCACCAGGAGGAGAATTATGGGAGATATTATGAGGCCAGTTCCCTTTAAGCAGTTGCTTCACTGGATAACTGAAGAATATCGGTCGCAATGGACAATTTTTGGGATACCCGAATCTCAATTTTTTATTAAAGAAAATGGAAAAAGTATTCAGATATTTGATGAAAGTTGTGCTACTCCCGTAGGACCGGCAGCAGGCCCCCATACCCAGCTGACCCAAAATATTATCGCTGCCTATCTGGTTGGCGGACGCTTTTTCGAGCTTAAGACCGTACAAAAACTTGATAGCCTGCATTTCGATAAGCCTTGTATCGATGCCCGAGATGAAGGTTATAATACCGAATGGTCTACTGAATTATCTCTTGAGCAGGCATATGATGAGTATCTTAAAGCCTGGATATTGCTTCACTTCATAGAAGCAGTTTTTGATATGCGCGTTAGTTTAAAGCAATCTTTTATTTTTAACATGAGCGTGGGCTACGACCTGGAGGGAATTAAAACCCCCGGCATGGATTCGTTTATTAATAATTTAACCGATGCCTCCGGACATCCCTTATTCAAGCGTTACTTGGAAGAGTTAAGTTCTTTTATTTGGGATACAAACTTTTCAGAAGTTCTGCACACTAAAGGAAAAGTAAAAAGCCTGGAAAATGTTTTCAGTGTAATTTCACCTCATATCGCCCGGTCTGTGACTCTCTCTACCATGCACGGATGCCCCCCCAAAGAGATAGAATCTATCTGTAAATATCTTATAGAAGAAAAAAGACTCCACACTTTCGTAAAATTAAATCCGACCTTACTTGGCTATAAATTAGTTAGAAAAATATTGGATGAACTTGGATTTAATTATATAAATATTAAAGAATCTACTTTTACCAATGATTTACAATGGGATGATGCGATAGGGATGCTTAAACGGCTTTCTAAAATAGCTGCTGAATGTGGTCGTAATTTTGGGGTAAAGCTTTCCAATACACTGGGAACAGTAAATACCCTGGGTGTTCTTCCCGGAGAGGAGATGTATTTATCAGGACGCATTCTCTTCCCCCTTACCATTACTCTGGCTTCCCGCTTATCGCGTGAGTTTAAAGGAACTCTCCCTATATCTTACTCGGGAGGGGCGTCTCAGCTAAATATTCTTCAGATTTTTGAAACGGGAATTAAACCAATTACTATAGCCACTGAGCTGTTAAAGCCGGGCGGCTATATGAGAATGGCAGGAATAGCCCGAAAATTAGAACCAATAGTTGAAGAGAAAAGTCAGCCCGAGGTTATTGATGTGGAAAAACTTGACCGATTAGCAGAAGAAGCCCTTCGGGAGAATTATTACCGGAAAGATTGGAGAGGTGCCAAGAAAGTTTTTATTGACCAAGAATTATCCTTAATCGACTGCTATATTGCTCCCTGTGTTCTCTCCTGTCCCATCCGCCAGGATATTCCGGAGTATATTCGGCTCGCGGGGGATGGACAATACGATAAGGCTCTAGAACTTATCTATTTGAAAAATCCTCTTCCTAATATAACCGGGCATATCTGCGATCATCAATGCATGTACAACTGTACCCGTCTTGACTATGAAGGAGCGGTTAGTATTCGCGAGGTTAAGAGGATTGCTGCTGAGCAGGGAAAAACCACCTATAATACTAAAAGCCATATTACTGCTGAACAGCTGGATATAAAGGTTGCTGTTATCGGAGCAGGACCGGCGGGATTATCCGCAGCTTACTTTCTGGCTAAAGCAGGATTTATGGTGACTGTATTTGAAAAACAGGATTCTCCCGGTGGTGTAATAACCCATGTCCTGCCTAATTTTAGAATTCCAACATCTGCTATCGAAAAAGATATTTCTATTATCAAAACACTTGGTGTGGATTTTAAATTCGGGGTATCAGAAAAATTTTCTATTAGTGATTTAAATAACCAGGGATATAAATATGTCTTTATCGGAATCGGTGCGGAAGTTTCAAGGAAACTGCAGCTAACCGGTGATAATAATAATGTCTATGAAACCCTGGATTTTTTAAGGTCTTTCAACCAAGATTCAGGGGCACTCAATGTTGGCCAGCGTGTCGCGGTAATAGGAGGAGGAAATACCGCAGTGGACAGTGCGCGGGCAGCCTTAAAAGTAGGTGGAGTCGAGAAAGTCTTTATAATTTACCGCCGTACTGAAAACGAAATGCCGGCAGACAGGGAAGAGTATGAGCGAGCCCTTGAAGAAGGAGTTATTTTCAAATCCCTCTTACTACCGGAATCATTTTCCCAAACCGGTATTCTGAAATGCCGCAAAATGACTTTAGGCACTCCTGATTCCAGCGGCCGTCGGCGTCCTGTCTCCACTGAGGAGACTGAGGAGATAGCTGTAGATTCTGTAATCAGTGCTATCGGGGAGTATACCGATTCCAAATTTTTATCAGCATGCGGGCTAAAGATTGAAAAAAACAACAGACCGTACGCTGACCCGGAAACTCTTGAAACTAATCTTAAAAATGTTTTTATAGGTGGCGATGCCCTTCGCGGGCCCTCAACAGTAGTTGAATCCATTGCCGATGCACGAAAGGCGGCAGAAGCTATTACAAAAAAGGAGATACCAGACTGGAAAGATTTGGATAAAGATTTTAATCCAGGTTTTGATAGGAAACAGCAAATTCCGGAGATTTATAATAAAAAAAGCCGTCTTACTTTTCCAAAAATATCCGAAGATGATAGGGTAATAGCTGAGAATGAAGCAGAGCGGTGTCTTGAGTGCAATGTTATCTGTAATAAATGTGTAGATGTCTGTCCAAACCGGGCAAATGTTGCGATTGAGATTGATAAGAAAGAAGGCTTTCAAGATGCTTATCAGATTCTCCATCTTGACGCCTTATGCAATGAATGTGGAAACTGCGCTACATTTTGCCCCTATGATGGTAAACCTTATAAAGATAAATTGACTCTTTTTACGACCAAAGAGGACTTTAAGAACAGCACTAATAATGGTTTTATCATCACTGGTTCCCCTGATAGTCAGATGATAACCCTGAGGTGTAAAAATAATCTGTGGAAGTTAAAACTGGATGAAGACGGTAAATTGATTCCTGTAGATTATGAATACCCAAAAGATTATAATATTAAAGAATTTAAAAATATTAGCGTAATAATAAGTACTGTTCTAAAAGATTACAGTTATTTAATTGAAAGTTAGGAGGTGGAGGATTTATGCACCAGAGAACCGTCCCCTGTCAGTATTTTGCTCCTCAGAAAATAGAGGAAGCACTGGAAATTTTATCCCAATACGGGAAAGAAATTAAAGTGTTAGCCGGAGGGACTGATCTATTGGTGCAATATTATGATCGGCTCTATGAGATTAATGGTTGGTTGGATTTAAAAAATATTAAAGAATTAAAAGATATTAGAATCAATAAAAATCAAATGGAAATTGGAGCGATGGTCACTCATGCCCAATTAGAAAATTCACAAGATATCAAAAAATATTTTCCGGTCTTAAGCCAGGCAGCTGCCGATATCGGTTCTCCTCAGATAAGGAATCGGGGGACTATCGGAGGGAATATTGTTAATGCCTCTCCGGC
>Ga0307428_1001191_pt1 | contig 13570 bp, 13 predicted proteins | sample SalMarWE160240MG_FD_202161 | JGI IMG/M metagenome (GOLD analysis project Ga0307428, IMG submission 202161) | Salt marsh sediment microbial communities from the Plum Island Ecosystem LTER, Massachusetts, United States - WE1603-240 | ecosystem: Environmental > Aquatic > Marine > Intertidal zone >...
GTCAGGGCCTCCCCGCCCTGAAACTGGCAAAGGGCGGGGAGGCCCTGATCCGCGCCGAGCAGCAACAGCGCCTCTCGCTCTGGTATCAGGAGGCGCGCAAGTTCGGACGCATCGTCTCCGAGCGGGGCGGCGCGCTAACGGCCGACGGCCCACGGCAGAACGTCATCGTCACCGGCGGCGGCCCAGGCATCATGGAGGCCGCCAATCGCGGTGCGGCCGAGGCCGGGGCGCCGAGCATCGGCTTCAACATCGTCCTGCCCGAGGAGCAGGAGCCCAATTGCTTCACCACGCCCGACCTCACCTTCCGCTTCCACTATTTCGGCATCCGCAAGATGCATTTCGCCATGCGCGCCAATGCGCTTGCGGTGTTCCCGGGCGGCTTTGGCACCATGGACGAGCTGTTCGAGATCTTGACGCTGAAGCAGACGCGGAAATCGGCGCAGATGCCGGTGCTCCTGTTCGAGCGCGACTATTGGCAGAGCATCGTCAATTTCGAGGCGCTCGCCGAGCTCGGCATGATCGATCGCGACGAGTTCGCCCTGTTCGACATGGTCGACACCGCCGAAGAGGCCTGGGAGGTGTTGGCGAGACGTGGGCTCACCGTGCACACGCCGTTGCGCGAGCCCTGAGACGAACGTCGCGTCGGACTCAGCTTGAGTCGCGGGCCGGCGTGCGGGTGCCGTCGAGGCTCAAGGCGCCCGACCCGGCGAATACCAAATAGAGAAAGACGAAGCAGAACAGCACCGCCAAATCGCCGCCATTGGTCAGCGGGAAGAAGCCGCCCCGCGGCACATGCATGACCCAATAGGCCACTGCCATTTCCCCGGCCAACAGGAAGGCCACGGGCCTGGTCAGGAATCCGGCGATAATGGCGAGGCCGCCGAACAGTTCGAGCAGGGCGCCGACGAACATCAGGAGCGAAAGGCCGCCGGGCGAGCCCTGCCCGCCGCCGCCGTGGCCCGCCATTTCGGGAAAGCCGAACAGCTTGGCCGTGCCGTGCTGAATAAATAAGAGGGCCGTGACGATGCGGAGCGCGGCGAGCGCATAGGGGGCATAACGGCTGAGCTTGTCCATGGCGTGATCCTTTCGGTCCCCTCGCTAACCCGGCGTTCCGCGCTTGGGAACGGGGAACAGCCGGAGATTTGTATCCGAACATTGCTCAAGGCACTTCCGCCAATTTTCATTACAAAAAGCTCACTTGGGACGTCTGGCCGCGGCGGCTAGAACTGACATAAAACAGCGTTGCTGTTCGGGCGGGCAGGGACATCCGGCGTCGGCCGGCATCGGCGTTACCTCTAATCCGCCACGGTCGCATGGTGCGCTTCCGCCGGCCGGCCGATAGCCTGCGGCGTCATGTGATAAGGTCGAAGGCGGCGATGAACGAACTGATCAAGTCGGAGCAGGTGCAAGCCGATATCGAGGCCGCGCTCGGTGTCGATCGGCCGCGGTCGCGGCTGGGGCGCTGGCGCTTGCCGCTCATCATCGTTGTCGTTGCCGCGGCGGCGGCGGCTCTGTTCCTGCTGTGGCGAGACGGCAGCTCGGGCAACGGGGTGCACTACGTCACCGAGCCCGTTACCAAGGGCAACCTCACCGTCACCGTCACCGCCACCGGCACCGTGCAGCCGACCAACGAGGTCGAGGTCTCCAGCGAGCTCTCCGGCATCGTCCGCACCGTGCTCGTCGACTACAACAGCGCCGTGAAAACGGGCCAGACCCTCGCCGAGCTGGATACCGATAAGCTCAAGGCGAGCGTCGACAGCTCGAAGGCGAAGCTCCAAGCGGCCAAGGCCAAGGTCGCCGAGGCTGAAGCGAGCGTGGTCGAAGCGCGGCTCGAATATGAACGCAAGGAGAAGCTCGTCGCCAAGAAGGTAAGCTCGGAGCAGGAGCTGGAATCGGCGGAGGCCGCGCATCAGCGGAACCTCGCCGCGCTCGAAAGCGCCAAGGCCGACGTCGCTGCTGCTGCTGCTGACCTCGCCCTCAACGAGACCAATCTCGCCAAGGCGGTGATCCGCTCGCCGATCACCGGCGTCGTGCTCAGCCGCAATGTCGAGCCCGGGCAGACCGTGGCCTCCTCGCTCCAGGCCCCGGTGCTGTTCACCATCGCCGAGGATCTCGCCAAGATGGAGGTTCAAGTCGATGTCGATGAGGCCGATGTCGGCAAGGTCAAGGAAGGCCAGAAGGCGACCTTCACCGTCGATGCTTATCCCGACCGGAAGTTCTCCGCCACGATCCGGGAATTGCGCTTCGGCTCCGAGGTGGTGCAGGGCGTCGTCACCTATAAGGCGGTGCTCACCACCGATAATACCGAGCTGCTGCTGCGGCCGGGAATGACGGCCACCGCCGAGATCGTGGTCGAGAAGGTCGACGATGCGGTGACTATTCCGAACGCGGCGTTGCGGTTCTCGCCGCCGGCGGGCCGCGAGAATGCGGACAAGAGGAACTTCCTGCAAAAGATTTTGCCCGGCATGCCGCGCTTGCGGCGGCCGAGCAGTCCGCATGCCGCCACCGGTCCCGAGCGCGCGGTCTGGGTGCTTGCTGCCGATGGCACGCCTCAGGAGGTCGCGGTCACCGTCGGCCCGAGCGACGGCAAGCACACCGAGATCATCAAGGGCGACCTCAAGCCGGGGCAGGCGGTGATCGTGGACTCGACAACGGTCAAGTGACCGCGGATGGCGTGAATGCAGAAGGCCATTACTCCTGCGACTGCTCTGATCGAGTTCCGGAACGTCACCAAGATCTACGGGCACGGTGAGGGCCGCGTGCGCGCGCTTGACGGCGTCAGCCTCCGCATCGGCGAAGGCGAGTTCGTGGCGGTGATGGGCCCATCGGGCTCCGGCAAATCGACGGCCATGAACATCATCGGTTGCCTCGATCAGCCGACGAGCGGCAGCTACCTCTTCAGTGGCATCGAGGTGGGGCGTCTCGACCGCAAGCAGCGCGCCTTGCTGCGCCGGCATTATCTCGGCTTCGTGTTCCAGGGCTTCAACCTGCTCGCCCGCACCACCGCGATCGAGAATGTCGAGCTGCCGCTGATCTATCGCGGCATGGGCTATCGGGAGCGCCGTTCGCTCGCCATGGAAGCGTTGGAGCGGGTTGGCCTCAAGGCGCGGGCGGATCACACGCCGGGCGAGCTCTCCGGCGGCCAGCAGCAGCGCGTCGCTATCGCCAGGGCGATCGTGACCAAGCCCTATGTGCTCCTCGCCGACGAGCCGACCGGCAATGTCGACACCAAGACCAGCAACGAGATCATGGACCTTTTGGTCGGCCTCAACCGCGGGCAGAACATCACCATCGTCATGGTCACCCACGAGCCGGACATGGCCGCATATGCCGACCGCGTCGTGCACTTCCTCGACGGCAGGATCGCGCGGGACGTGCCGAGCAAGGAAGCCGCCTGATGTTGTACGAGACCCTCAAGCTCGCGGTGCAGGCGATCCGGCGCAACGCCTTGCGGTCGTTCCTGACCCTACTTGGCATCGTCATCGGCGTCGCGGCGGTGATCGCCATGGTCACCATCGGCAACGGTACCACGGCAAAGGTCGCGGCCGAGATGGCGAAGCTCGGCACCAACGTGCTGTTCGTGCGCCCAGGGCAATTCGGTCCGGGACGGTCGAGCAGCACGGCAAAGCCGTTCAACATCCGCGACATCACCGAGTTGCGTGAGCAGTTGCGCGGCGTGCGTGCGGTGGCGCCCATGGCACAGGGCATTGTCACCGTGGTCTATGGCTCGGAGAACCGCTCCGTCGGCGCTATCGGCACCGACAACAGCTATCTCATCGCTCAGGATTGGGATCTTGCCTCAGGCCGCCCGTTCGTGGACAGCGAGATCAGGAGCGGCCGTGCCGCGTGCATCATCGGCGAGACCGTGCGCGACAAGCTGTTCGGCTCGACGCCGGCGGTCGGCAACAGAATCCGGGTCAACAAGGTGTCCTGCGAGGTTATCGCCGTGCTCACGCCCAAGGGCGAGTCGGGCTTCGGCACTGATCGCGACGACATCATCTTGATGCCGCTCCGCATGTTCCACCGGCGCATTGTCGGCAACACCGACATCAACGCCTTGAACGTGTCGGCCATGGACGGCGTCGACACCGCGAAGGTTCAGGCCGATATAGAGCGATTGTTGCGCGAGCGCCGCGGCATCACCGCAGGCGAGGAGGACGACTTCCGCGTCGCCGACATGAAGCAGATCGCCGAGACGCAAACGGCGACCACCTCGGTGCTCACCATCCTGCTCGGCGCCGTCGCCGGCGTGAGCCTCCTCGTCGGCGGCATCGGCATCATGAACATCATGCTGGTCTCGGTCACCGAGCGCACACGCGAGATCGGGATCAGGCTCGCCATCGGCGCGCAGGAATCCCAGGTCCTGACCCAGTTCCTGGTGGAAGCCGTGGTGCTGTCGCTGTTCGGTGGCGTGGTCGGCGTGATGCTGGGGCTGCTGTTGGCTGCTTCCGCGTCGAGCGGCATGGACATTCCGTTCGTGCTCGACCCGAGCATCGTCTTGATCGCTTTCGGCTTCGCGGCGCTGATCGGCATCGTGTTCGGTTATTTTCCGGCGCGCCGCGCGGCGCAACTCGACCCGATCGAGGCGCTCCGTCACGAATAAGGGGTCGGCGGTTCACTCGCCCTGGTGCGGGAGCGCGGCACCGATTCCGGTCACCGGCACCGCAAGCGCGAAGTCTTTGCCCGCCTGGTTGCCGATTGCGACCTCAATGCCGGCAACGCTGGCGCTGCCGCCGTCCATGATGATGAGCGGCGACCCCGACGCGCCTTTGGCGACGTGGCAATCATTGGCGATAAGGCCTGAGGTCTTGGCGAGGGGAAGCGCTTCGCAGCTCTCGTCGGCGGTCATGACGTGGGACGCGCCCCGCGCATAACCAGCGGTCATGAGCGGCGTGCCAGGGGTGGGGATGCTTCTGGTTGGTGGCAGCGGTCGGATATTCGCGGGCAACGGCGCCACCAAGGTGAGCACCGCCCAGTCCGACGCTATGGTCTTGCTCTCCTTGGCCGGATCGTAGCCGGGACCGAGAACGTAGTGGTTGACGAGCGCATGGTGGGTGTAGTTGCCGCGCTCGTAGCCGAACAGAACGTGAAGCGATCCAGCCTGGAGAAACCGGTTGGTGCGGCGATTGAAGATGCAATGGGCCGCAGTGAGAACCTCGGTTCGGCTGATGGCAACCGCGGTGCAGGAGCCGCCCGCGCTGTTGTTGAACTTGCCGACGGCGGACCAGGGATAGGCGGTGACGTCGACCGTCGCGGGCGCCGGGCCCGCGCTCTCCTCCGCGCCGGCAGCACCTATCAATGCCAGGTCCGGCAGCAGTGCCGCGACGAGGAAGAGGATTGCTAATCTCATCTCGGCGGGCTCGCGCCGGGCCCGGCGATCAGCTGGAAAGCGGCCCCCGCATGGTGCTGATTGCCGCCTGGATGCGGCGCCAATCATTGGCTTGGCTCTTGTCGCCGCCCTGCTCGCATTCGGCGGCTTTTTGCGCCGCTTCCTGTTCGGCCTGGTCGCCATGGGCCGCCAGCAGCCGACGGGCATAGTCGTGGATTTCGTTCATATCCATTGGAAAATCCTCCCTGAGATTGGCGGTTGTTCCGCCTGAAAATCCAGCATTTGATCCTCAAGTTCAAATCCTGAGGCTGCCGAAGTCAACCTCGGGACATTGCGGGTCTCCACCCGTGACAGGGTCTTGCCGCTCGCCCTAGAGTTCCGGGATGGACTCCTCTTCCAGTGTCGGCGTGCTCCTCGCCGGCGGCAAATCGAGCCGCATGGGCGGCGCTGACAAATCGCTGCTGCCGCTCGTCGGACGTCCCATCCTCGCCCACGTCGTCGAGCGCCTCGGGCCGCAAGTGGCTAACCTCGTCATCGTCGCCAATGGCGACTTGTCTCGCTTTGCCGCCTTCGGCCTTCCCGTGGTGGCGGACCGCATCGCCGGCCATGCTGGCCCTCTCGCCGGCATTCATGCGGGGATCGCGTGGGCAAAGGCCAATCGCCCGGGCGTCCCGTTCGTGATCTCGGCGGCGGCCGACACGCCGTTTCTCCCCACCGATCTCGTCGATCGCTTTCGTACAGAGTGTGGAGAGCATGGCGAGACGCTCGCCGTTGCCCGCTCGGAAGCGGGCCTTCATCCCGTGTTCGGGCTGTGGCCCGTTTCGCTTGCTGCCGACCTCGAAGCCGCGCTCGGTCGCGGTGAGCGCAAGGCGCAAGATTGGGTGCGGGCGCATGGGGCGAGGGAGGTGTTCTTTCCGGCCGTAACGGTCGGCGGCCGCGACGTCGACCCCTTCTTCAATATCAACCGCCCTGCGGACCTCGGCGAAGCCGAGGCTCTACTCACGGCATAAGCCTCTGAGAATGTTCGCCTTTTTTGCGCGTAAGGTAAATCACGCAATTATTTGACAATTTTATCTAACTTATATCAATTTTCCATCGTGGCATCGGAGGCCAGAGGTGCAAGACCGCCCCAAGATCGATTACGAACGGCTGCTTCCCGTAGAAACCCCTGCCGACCAGGTCTCGGGGATCATCGATTTTCGGGACGAGCGTGTTAGGGACGTGACCACCCAGGCCGCGACCGCTCTGGACGTACCAAGCCTGATCGACAGCGAGGCGCTGCTCGAATTCGATTCCAGCACGGGCCGGATTTCAGGTGGTCTTGCCGATCTCGATGACCAGAGCCTCGTCGCGCGGCTTCGCGTGAAGTCCGGCTGACGCCCCTGCCACCCGTCCCGGGTGGGTGAATATCTCAAAACCGTCTTTCCGGGCGATGGCCACGAGGGTCATGCCGCAGGCTTCCGCCATGCGGAGTGCGAGCGCCGTCGGCGCTGAAACGGCGACGAGGATCGGCGCCCCGATCGCCGCTGATTTCTGCACCATCTCGACCGACACGCGGCTGGTCAGGAGCACGATGCCCTGATCCGCCGTGGCGCCGTCGCGGGCGAGGGCGCCGGCGAGCTTGTCGAGGGCATTGTGGCGGCCGACGTCCTCGCGAAGGGCAACGAGGCCGCGTGCCGGATCGAAAAAGCCCGCGGCATGGACGGCGCGGGTTTCATGGTTAAGCGCCTGCCGCGGCGCGAGCGCTTCAAGCGCCGTCATGATCTGGTCAGGGGTGAAGACGCGTCCCTTGCCCACCTTCGGCGGCGGCCGCATCGCCTCGGTCAGGCTCTCGATTCCGCATAGCCCGCAACCCGTGGGGCCCGCCATCTTGCGGCGGCGTCCCAGGAACTCGGAGGCTTGCGGCGCCTTCAGCCAGATGCGGAGCTCGATGCCGACATCCTCTTCGACGATGTCGATGCTTTCGATGTCGTCGGCTGAGGCAATCACGCCCTCGGTCAGGCTGAAGCCGACGGCAAAGTCCTCAAGATCCTGTGGCGTCGCCATCATCACCGCGTAAGAGGCGGTGTTGAAGGTGAAGGCGACCGCGGTCTCTTCGGGGATCGCGCGCGTGCGTTTGACGAAGGCGCCGTCGCGCCAGAGCAACCGTGGAACGCGGATGAGGGGATCAGCCAAGTGCCTGCTCCGCTTGCGGTGTTCGTTTCGAAGCTAGTCTCTCGCCCTTAGGCATACAAGCGCAGGGTCCGGGCCATCGCCGGCCGCCCGAGGGTGAGCCCCGGAGCCACGGGGGGACGGCTCCGGGGCTCGGTCCCGCGCCGCGGCCTTGAGGGGAAGCCGTTGGGTGGCGGGGACCTGTATCCTGAATGGCGATCCACAATAGAATGAAATAAGTGATTTACAAGGTTAAAAATCGTTCATATAACTTCGCGGCGCGGCTGAGGCCCTTGGCCTCGATTGGTTTGGAGGAGGAGCGCCCAATGACCTTCCCGATCTCCACGCTCAAGCGCCGGAGCGTTGAGCCATGAGTAGTCAGACGGTCTCTGCGGGCGAAGCGGCGCGACGGCTCGGGGTAGCGCCGGCCACGATCCAGCGATGGGTCGACAGCGGTGTGCTGCATGCCGAGAGGACCCCTGGCGGCCATCGCCGGATTTACGTCACGGAGGTGCGGCGCCTGATCGCGGCGGCCCGCCCAGCGATGCTGAGCGGGCCGCTTGCCGATTGGCTTGCCGCGTTGCTGAGCGGTGACCCGCGCAAGGTCAGGGCAGCGCTCCTCGCCGCCCGCGAGCGCGCGGCGAACTGGGCCGAGGTCGCCGACGAAGTGGCCTCCGCAATCGCCGAAATGGGGCGAGAGTGGGAGGCCGGCGGCTGTCAGGTCTTCGAGGAGCATGCCGCGACCGAAGCCTTGCGCCGCGGCATTGCGCTCTGCGTGGTCGAGATGCCGTGTCCTCGCGTGGCGCTGACGGTCGCGCTGCTCACGGTCGCGGGCGAGCGCCACACTTTGGGCCTGTCCTTGGCAGAGCTCGTGTTTGCCGAGGCAGGGTGGCGGATCTTCTGGATTGGCGAAGGGCCGCCCGCGGACGAGCTTGGCCCGCTCGTGACAAAGCTCGAACCCGATCTCGTTGTCGTTTCGGCGTCCTCGGTCACGCCCCAAGCGGCGATTGCCAAATATCAAGCCGAGCTGCTCCGCGTCGTTGGCGACGCCGGCATCGAGCTCGCCTTGGGCGGCAGTGGCGCCTTCGCACCGACGCCGAAGGCGCGACGCCTCGTCGCGTTCCAGGAGCTTCAGTCCTTCCTTGGTGTCATTCGCAGCGAACCGGGAATGCAGTAGACTGCCGCTCGTGTCTTCTGAGCGCTCAAGCGTCGTCTCGTTTCTCCGCCACCGCCGGGTGTCGGCCTTCATTGCCGCGGTTGGCGCCCTTTGCACGCTCTCAGGCGTCGCGGCCAAGGAGCCGGAGCAGCCGCCCTGCACCGAAGACGCCATGCTGGTGTTCGATGCCTCGGGCTCGATGTCCGGCACGGTCGGCCTCGGCATTGCCACGCCGGTGACCCGCATCGACGAGGTGCGCGGCGCCCTCGATCAGGTGTTGCCGTCGATCACCCGGTTTCGCCGCGTCGGCCTCGTCACCTATGGCCCCGGGCCCTATCAGCAATGCAATGTCGAGCTCGACCTCGAGCCGACACCGAATGCGGCCGGACTTATCATGAAGACGGTGAACGCGTTGACACCGGCCGGGCGCACGCCGCTGACATCGGCGGTGGAGCGGGCTGCCGACGTGCTCGACTTTCGCCATAAGCCGGCGCTGGTGGTGATCTTGACCGACGGCGAAGAGACTTGCGGCGGCGAGCCGTGCGATGCCGGCAAGAAGCTTCATGCCGAGGCTGACGAGCTGACGGTCCATGTCATCGGCTATCGGCCCAAGGGCTTCTCCTGGACTGGCGAGCAGAGCATTGGCGAGGCGAAATGCCTCGCCGAGTCGAATGGCGGCCTCTACGTCACCGCCGAGAACAAGGAGCAATTGGTCGCCGCGCTGGAGAAGACGCTTGGCTGTCCCATGGTGACGGACGCCTCTTCACTGCGGATGCTGCGGTGACGGCCTCGGGGCCGGCTCGCGGCCGACCCGAGCGGCCAAGCGGGCGACAAAGCGACCCGCGCAGCCGAGTTGTGCTTGACCCCCGCCATGTGCTTTTCTCTCCCTCCCGCCGAGAGCTAGAGGTCAACTTCATGCCGACTTCGACCGCGCGCGACGCCACGGGCAGTCGCGCTCCCTCAGAGCTGTTCGAGAATGTGACGTGCCCGTTTTGCGGCATGTTGTGCGATGATCTCGACATCGCGCGCGAAGGCGGCAAGCTCGAGGTCCGCAACAACGCTTGCGGCAAATCCGTCGCCGGATTTCAGCGGGCACTGCCGAAGTCGGCGCCCATGGTCGCCGGCAAGGTGGTGCCACTCGATGAGGCTATCCAGGCTGCGGCGGCGCTGATCAAGGGCGCCGAGCTGCCGCTCTTTGGCGGGCTCGCCACCGACGTCGATGGCATGCGCGCGGTGATGGCGCTCGCCGAGCGGAGCGGCGGCATCGTTGATCATGCCCTGAGCGAGGGGCAGTACCGCAACACCAGGGTGTTGCAGACCGTCGGCTGGACCACCTCGACCCTGACCGAGACCCGCAACCGCGCCGACCTGATCATCATCGTCGGCAACGATCTCGAGAAGCTGCATCCGCGTTTCCTCGAGCGCATCGTGCTGCCGCCGGACTCGATGTTCGGCGTCACCGCGCCGAAGCGCACCGTGGTGTTTGTCGGTAAGGGCAGCGTCAAGGCCGCGGGCGCGGGGGACGTCGTGTCGCTGCCTTGCGACATCGAGCAGGCCGGTGAGGTGTTGGGCGTGCTCCGCGCAAGGCTCCGCGGATTTCGGGTCGCTCCGATCAGAATCCGCGGTGTCACGCTCGCCAAGATCGACGCTCTCGCCGACCTCTGCCGCAAGGCGAAATACGGCGTGGTGGTGTGGTCGCCGCCCTCCCTCGATTTTCCGTTCGCCGAGCTCACGGTCGATCAGATCACGGGTCTCGTGAAAGACCTCAACCAGACCGGCCGCTTCGCCGGGCTCTCGCTTGGCGGCGCCGAGGGCGGCACCGCCGCGGGCGCGGTCGCGACCTGGCAGAGCGGCTTTCCCCTTCGCGTCAGCTATGCGAGCGGCGCGCCAGACTACGATCCCTACCGCTACGCGATTTCCCGCATGCTTGCTGGCGGCGAGGGCGACCTCCTCGTCTGGATCGCCTCGTTCTCGCCCGACCTCGCGCCGCCGCCGACCAAGGTGCCGACCATCGTGCTCGGCACGCCGGGCCTCAAGCTCGCCAAGCCGCCGGCGGTATTCATCCCCGTCGGCACCCCCGGTGTCGACCATGCAGGCACGCTGATCCGTTGCGACAATGTGGTGTCGTTGCCCTTGAAGAATCTCGGCCGCGCCGAGCTACCGCGCGCGGCTGACGTGATCGCCGCCATTGAAGCCGCACTCTAGGTCGGGAGTTCTCCTCTTATGCTGATCAAGCTTTCCGGCGGCACCGTCTATGACCCGGCCAACGGCGTCAGCGGCGAGGTCCGCGACATCTATGTCGAGGACGGTAGGATCGTTGCCGCGCCGTCACCCGAGACCCGCATCGACAAGACCTACGACCTCAAGGGCCGCGTCGTCATGGCCGGCGCCATCGACCCGCATACCCATATCGGCGGCGGCAAGATGACCATCGCCCGCATGCTCCTGCCCGAGGACCACATCAAGGACGAGGTCGCGCGCACGGAGCTGACCCGGGCCGGCACCGGCCACGCCGTGCCCTCCACCCTCGTCACCGGCTACCGCTATGCCGAGATGGGCTACACCGCCTGTTTCGAGCCGGCGATGCTCCCTGCCAATGCGCGCCAAGCCCATATGGAGATGGGCGATACGCCGATGGTCGACAAAGGCGCCTTCGCCATGCTCGGCAGCGACGATTTCTTCCTGCGCCAGCTCGCGGCCAAGGAGGATTTCGAGGCCATCAAGGATTACGTCGCCTGGACCATGCACGCCTCACAAGCGATCGCGGTCAAGGTGGTGAACCCCGGCGGCATCAGCGCCTTCAAGTTCAATCAGCGCAAGCTCGATCTCGACGAGGAGCACAGCTACTACCACGTGACGCCGCGCCAGATCATCCTGACGCTGGCACGCGCGCTGCAAGAGCTCGGCGTCACCCATCCCTTGCACATTCACGGCTGCAATCTCGGCGTGCCGGGCAATGTGGAGACGACGCTCGACACCATCTGTGCCGCGGAAGGTGTCCCCATCCATCTCACCCACATCCAGTTCCATTCTTACGGCACCGAAGGCGACCGGCACTTCTCCTCCGGTGCGGCGCGCATCGCCGAGGCCCTCAACAAGGCCCCGAACATCTCCGTCGACGTCGGCCAGGTCATGTTCGGGCAGACCTGCACCGCGTCCGGCGACAGCATGCGCCAATATGCGATCTCGCGGAGCGCGCATCCGAAGAAGCCGGTGGTGATGGATATCGAATGCGACGCCGGCTGCGGCGTGGTGCCGATGCGCTACCGGGACAAGAGCTTCGTCAACGCGCTGCAATGGGCGATCGGGCTTGAGACCTTCCTCTTGTTCGACGATCCCTGGCGCATGTTCCTCACCACCGACCATCCGAACGGCGCGCCGTTCTATACCTATCCGCATCTGATCAGGCTGTTGATGGACAAGAGCTTCCGCAACGACATGTTGCAGAAGATCAACCCCGATGCCGCGGCGGCAAGCACCCTCAAGGCACTGACCCGCGAATATACGCTCGATGAGATCGCGATCATGACCCGGGCCGGACCGGCGCGTAGCCTCGGTCTGAAGGATCGCGGGCATCTTGGCGTTGGCGCCAATGCCGACATCACCGTCTACAAGGACGACCCAAACCGCGAGGCGATGTTTGCCACGCCCGAGCTCGTGTTCAAGAACGGCGAGTTGATCGTGAAGAAGGGCAAGGTGGTGAAGGTGGTCAACGGTGCCACCCATGTGGCGCGTCCCGAATATGACCGCGCCATCGAGAAGCCGCTGAAAGAGTATTTCGACCGCTTCCACACCATGCGCATGGAGAATTTCAAGCTCAGCGACGACGAGATCGTCGATCGTGGGCGCGGAAGCCTCATCGTGCAGCCGACACACCCGCGAGCGGCGTAGCGTTGGCGCGCCAGCGCGGCCTCAATCTTTGCTCTGGCATAACTGCATCTTTACCCTTCCCCGCGAGGCTTTCGCTGACACGAAAGCCTCAAGGAAGGGCAGGCCATGGCGGACAGCGATCAGCCCGGCGCTGGCAAGGGATTGGGCCGCGGGTCCAAGCTATCTGGTCTCAGCCGCAGAGAGGTTTTGATCGGTGGCGCTGGTGCTGCTGCTCTCGGCGCCTTGCCAGGACAGACCGCGGCAGAAACGGTGGGTGCCGCATCCAGCTCTACCCCCGGCGTGGCAAAAGCCTATCCCGCGAGTCAGAGCGCGCCTCTCGACCGCACTTACAACATCGTGCTCTTCATCTCCGACGAGGAGGCCTACCACATCCGCCCGGCGGCGGGGTACTCGACGCCAGCGCGCGAGGAACTCATGCAGCGCGGCACCACCTTCCACAATCACTATATCGGCGCGGCAATGTGCACGCCCTCGCGCGGGGTGATGTTCTCGGGCCAGCCGCCGCAAGTGAACGGCGTGTTCGATCAGATGGAGCTCGGCTACGTGCCGAGCCTGAAGACCGACAAGCCGAGCATGGGTACGATCTTCAAGGACCTCGGCTACGCCACTGCCTATTTCGGCAAATTCGAGCTGCGCCGCGGCATCATCACGCCGAAGACGGACATCAACTATACCGACGCGCTGCGCGAATACGGTTTCGACGTGTTTTCGCCCGACGGCGACAAGGTTGGCTCACCGGACCAGGGCTACGATACCGACGTCTATACCTGCGGCGACGCCATCCGCTGGCTCAGGACTAACGCCCATGAGCTGAACGAGAAGGGGCAGCCCTGGCTTCTGGTGGTGAGCTTCGTCTCGCCCCACGACATTATGTACGCGGACGTCAACGAGCCCGGCAAAGACGTGCAGAAATCGGCCGTGGGCATGAGACTGACGCCGCCGCCGGACAACGCCAATTTCGCCACGCAGTGGAAATTCCCGCCGTCGCCAAGCCACAACCAGCCCATGGATCAGCCGGGGCGCCCGCGGGCGCAGCTCGTCTA
>Ga0307428_1001192_pt1 | contig 13567 bp, 9 predicted proteins | sample SalMarWE160240MG_FD_202161 | JGI IMG/M metagenome (GOLD analysis project Ga0307428, IMG submission 202161) | Salt marsh sediment microbial communities from the Plum Island Ecosystem LTER, Massachusetts, United States - WE1603-240 | ecosystem: Environmental > Aquatic > Marine > Intertidal zone >...
GCCGCGCCGGCGGTGATGAACAACGCCAACGCCTTGTTGTTGCGGCTGAACGACCTCGTCGCCGAAAACCAGGATTCAATCCACAAGACGCTCACCAACGTGGAAACCGTCACCACCATGCTTGCTGAGCGCAAGGACGATATCGCCCAGACCATCACCGACGTTCAGGATGGTGCCAAGTCTTTCAAGGACTTATCGGGAAAACTTCAGGTTTCGCTGGGTGATAATCTCGATGGTCTGACGCGGACCGCCAAGGATAGCCTCCAGGAATTCGGGAATTTCATGCGTGAGGGGCGTCGCGCAGCGGCAACACTCAACCGGGTTCTTGAGAAGTTGGAGGCCAATCCGCGCAGTTTTTTGCTTGGTGGCAGCCAGGTCCCGGAATACACTCCCAGGAATTGACGCACCCCGAGGGAATTTAACGAGGGTGCGCAGTAACAGGACAGGGGGCGATCGGCATGTCTCGGTCGGCACCAATCATTGCTACAGGCTTGGTCTGTCTGGCCCTGGGCGGGTGCTCGCTTGCAGGCGGCACTGCTGCGCCTACGACCTATGACCTGATCGCGCCGCGATCTTTCGCCGCCGCCTCCAAGCCGGCGCGGTATCAGCTCGTCGTCAACGAGCCGACGAGCGTCCATGCCCTCGATACCGACCGCATCATGGTGCGTCCGCGCGCCGACCAGATCTCCTATTACAAGGGCGCGGCGTGGAGCGACCGGCTGCCGCATCTCGTCCAGGTGCGCACCATCGAGACGCTGCAGAACTCGGGCGCGGTGCGCGCCGTGACCAGCAGCAACGACCGCGTCGATGGCGATTATTCGCTCTCGATGGAAATCCGGTCGTTCCAAATCGACACGGCCAACGGCCGGCCCGCAGCCGATGTCGACATCTTCGCCAAGCTGATCGACAACAATTCGTCGAAGGTGGTCGCCACCAAGGGCTTCGCCACACGCGTGGCCTCCGCCAACGATACGCCTACCGCAGGCGTCGCCGCCCTGAACCAGGCGCTGACCGAGGTGCTGCAAGACACCTCGACCTGGGTGTCGGCGCGCCGCTGAGGCCTTACGCTAGGCTTTAGAAGCGCCCCCCAATGCTCGTCATGCCCCACGCTCGGTCCTCACTCTGAGGAGGGCCGCAGGCCCATCTCGAAGGGTGGGGGGCCGTGAACAGAGCTTCACCCGTTGGCAGCGTGCCCCATGCTTCGAGATGCCCCCTTCGGCGGCTCCTCACCATGAGGCCTCATAGAACGTCGATGGCCGGAACGAGCCCGGCCATGACTGCGAGAATTGCTGGGTGCGGAGTAGCGCCTAACGCAGGCGGCCGCTGGCATGGGCCAGCAACAGATAGACGCGCCCGGTCTCCGAGGTCATGTAGTTCTGGAGCATCCGGCCGTCAGGATCGTTCTGCTCGGCCTCCTGCAACAACCGCTCGAAATCGCCGATATAGCGGTCGACGGTGGCGTGAAACTCGGGATCGCGATCATAGCGGCGGCTGATCTCGTCGAACGTCGCCTGGCCGTCGAGGCTGTAGAGGTGGCGTCCAAGCACGCCGCGCTCGCCGGCCCTGAAGCGCTGCCATACCTCGGCGGCAGTACGGTGATCCAAGGCCCGGGCAATTTCGTCGAGACGGAGGCTCTGCGCGGCGCCTTGTGGCTGCGGTGCATAGCCCCCGCGCGCGGCGTAAGGATCGGGCCGCCGCGTGGGAGCGTCATAGGTGGGAGCTTCGGCATTGGTGACCAGCTCGCTGACCGACCAGCCTTCGCGGCTGTGACCCTCGACCGGCGCCGGCGCGTAGGGGCGCTGTCCCTGCGGTCCAGGACGCTGCGGTCCGCGCTGCTGCTCGGCATGGCTTGCGCCGGCGAGCTGCTGGGCGAGACTGCCCGCGACCGAGCCGAGCTCGGATGGGGGCTCCGGCGTGGCGCCGATCGGGCGTCCCCGCGCGTCGAATTGGGGTGCTGGCGGCGCTTCGTATGTGGCCTCGGGGTGAATCTCGTCGCTGCTTGGCGGCAGCGGACCGCGCCGGGTCGGCAATTGCGGCTGGCGGTACGGTTGCTGCTCGGCGGTGTTCGACGAGAGCTGCGGCCGCGTCAGCACGGGCGTGATCGCCTCGATTTCCTTGAGCTGGTCGGCCAGCGCCTTACGGATGGCGGCGGTCGCTTGCGCCGTCTGCTGCGGCAGGCCCTCCATGCGCCGCAGCATCTCTTGCCGCAGCGAGTCGAGATCGCTTGCGGTCTTCTGCGCCGCGTCGCGCATGCCCTTCGAGGCGTTGTCGAACTGGCCGCGCATCTGCTCGAGCTGCCGCCCGATCTGGGTGATGACCGTCTCGAAGCTCGATTTGAGGTCGCCAACGGCGCGCGCAGTATGGGCTTGCGCCTCTTCGCGCAAGCGCTCGATCTGCGCCAGCGCCTGCTGCGCCTGGCCGGTGGTGTCGCGGGCCAGCGCAGTGCCGACTTGCTTCGCCCGCGACTCGACTTGCGTCAACGCGTTCTCGATGGTGCCGGCATACGACCGCATCACATTGTCGAGATCCTCGCCCTTGGTGTTGACCGCATGCAGCAGGCCGATGATGGCCTGGTGGCGGCTCTCCAGGATCGAGTCGATCTTGGCGTTGGAGGAATCCAGGGCCTTTGCGGCGGAGAGGATCGCCTCGCCTTGGTTCTCGAAGCGCTGCGTCAGGCTGTGGATCTGATCCAGCAACCCGCGCGAGACTTCGCGCAAGGTCTGGGTCTGGGCCGTGAGCACGCCGATGGCGTCCTTGGACTGGGCCCCGACCTCGCTCGCCGTCTGCCGGATGATGTTGTTGTTGTTGGCGAGAAGCTCGTTGAGCTGCGCCGCCTGCCGGCCGAAGGTCGCCTCGACGGCGCTGGCATGCTCCGCCAGCATCCGGTCGACCTCGCTCGCGCGCTGGCCGAACGTGGTGTCGATGGACTTCAGCCGCTCGGTGAGCGAGGTCGTAACCGCGTGGGTCCTGTCCGCAAGCGACTGGTCCATGGCCGCGGCCTGCTGGCCGATGGCGAGCTCCACCGCCTTGGTGCGCTGAGCAATCGAATTGGTGAAGGCGTCAGACCGTTCGGCGAGGGTGCGATCGAGCGCAATCGCGCCCTGGTTGATGGCCGAGGTGAAGGCCTTGGTACGATCTTCGAGCGATTGCGCCAAGGTCGTGGCTTGATGCGTGATCTCCTTGTGGAAGTTCTCGCTGTGATCCTTGAGCGTCTTGTCGAGCGCCGTGGCTCCTTGACCGATTGAGGTCGCCAGCAGTTCCGTCCTCTCCTTCAGTGTCTGGTCGAGCACGGCCGCGCCCTGGCCGAGGAAGGCCGCCATCTGCTCGCTGCGCTGCTTCATCATGTTGTCGAGACCGGAGACGCCCTGCTCGACGGAGTTGGCGAAGGTCTCGGTGCGCTCCTTGAGCGTCTTGTCGATCCCGGACACGCCCTGCTCGACCGCATTGGTCAGCGTCTCGGTGTGTTGCTTCAGCGTCTTGTCGAGCGTGGCCGATTCCTCGATCAAGGTTGAGGTCAACAGCTTGGTGTGCTCCTTGAGCACGCTGTCGAGGCCTATTGCGCCCTGGCCGACGGAGCGGGCGAACGCCTCTGTGCGTTCCTGGAGCAATTTGTCGAGCCCCACGGCACCCTGGCCGATGGAGAGCACGAAGGCCTCGGTGCGGTCCTTGAGCAGCCTGTCGAGGCCGAGGGCGCCTTGGCCGATGGAGGTGACGAAGGTTTCGGTCCGCTCTTGCAGCGTCTTGTCGAGGGCCTCTGATTGCTCGCTGATCGACGCCTCCAACAGTCTCGCGCGTTCCTTGAGCAGGTTGTCGAGGCCGGCGGCACCTTGACCGATCGAGGTGGCGAAAGCTTCCGTGCGCTCCTTGAGCGCCTTGTCGAGGCAGACGGCGCTTTGGCCGACAGAATTGACGAACTGCTCGGTGCGCTCCTTCAGGGTCTTGTCGAGCAGAATGGCGCCATGTCCGACGGTCGTCTCGAGCGCATTGATCCGGCTCGCAAGCGTCGTGGTAAGGGCTTCGGTCCGCTCTTTCAGCGTGTTGTCGAGGGCCGTGGTGCGCGCGCCCACCGCGGTCTCGAGGGCCGACAGGTTCTGGGCGGCGCCTTCGATCACCTCGCTAAGCCGTTCCTGTTCCTGGCCGAGACGCTCGAGCAGCACCGGCATCTGTTCCTGCACACGGTTTTGCGCCTGCTCCACGCGCTCTGCCGCCTCGGAGCTCCGCGCAACGAGGAGTTCGGTCAGCTGCACGCCGCGCTCGGCAAGCCTCTTGTCGATGCTGCTGCTCGCAGCGGTGAGGTCGCGGGCGATCTGGGCGCCGACGCCGCGCAAGGATTCGCTGACCCGCTCGCTGTTGTTGGCAAGAGCCTCGCGTTCGCTTGCGAGCTCGCTGATGAGGCCGCGCACGCGCAGCTCGTTATCGCCGTAGGAGCGCTCGAGCGCGGCGACTTCGTTGTGGACTAGCGCCTCCAGTTCCCCGGCGCGGCCGATGGCACGGGAGATGGCGTCGTTCATGGCCGCGACCTGCCGGCGAATGGTCTGCCCAAGCGAGGCCACTGACTGTTCGGCGAGCTTGTCGGGCTCGGCGAGACGGACCGCGACCTCGGTCATGGCCGAGGCCATGAGGCGCAATTCCTGGGCGCGCCACACGAGCAGCGCCAGGAACCAGAAAATGGCGATAGGAACGAGGATCCCGACCGCGGCGGGAAGTGCCGCGGGGCTGGTGAGGAGTCCCGCGGTGCCGCCGGCGGTTTCCTGTGCCGACATCGTGCCGTAGGCGAAAAAGCCGCCGATCATGAACCACAGCACCGAAGCGAACAGCGCCACCAGGAACGGAGACTTCGACGGCTTCTGTTGCAGGGCGAAGATCAGGCCGCCGATCGAGGGGACGTCGTCGTTGGCTGCAGCGGCCGCCGCCATCCTACGCGGCGGTGCGCCGGCCGGGCGGCGCGAGCGTGTGATCGGGCGGGACCCGGCGCCAAGGGCCTCATCGGGCTCCGCCGGCTTCCTGTCGTCCATGCTCGGCTCCGGTGACTTGCGCTCGGATATCTTACGCTGCTCTACCCTCAAGCGCTCGGCGAGCGATAATTTCCGCTCGACCTCGGCGGCGCTATCCGGCTCAAGAAACGGGGCGTCTTCGCCCGCAGCTTTGCCGGTCGTGAGTGAAGCTGACGTGTCGGTATTCGTTCCGGTCTCCGCGCCCACAGGCGGCGACTTCGCTTGTTCCTGCGCCATCACGCGTCCCTCGCACAAACAAACCTTGAGAAAACTTGCGCCGCGCACTCATACACCGCCTGCAGCGGCGCGGGCGTCGTGCCGGATAAAGCTTTCTTCCGGCTTGATTTTATACCGGAAGCGGCCTCGAAACGCATTTTCCCCCGCACTTCTATCGTTAACGAATTTTTAGGCCTAGCAAAAGCTTATTCGCCAATTGTGCTTTACTCGTGACAAGCCCTTCTGATTACAGGCGATTTCGGCGCGAATCACCCCGGGGAGACGCTTCCGCAGCCGGCGGGGTTGCAAAAACGTGACAGCAACACGCCTCCAAGGCGGCCCACAGCCCTGATTTTGATCCTGAATTCGGTCGAGAACGCAAAAATTGAGCGTCCAAGCTCGTCCCAAGACGAGGTGAAGTTATGGGGACGGGGACGCGGGTACTCCGCCGAAGAATACCTCAAGGGACCGCCCCGCTAGCGTCAAAGAGCGCCTCGCACTCTTGCGACGCTCAGCGGTGAGGCCGTTGATCGCATCGGTGGGAAGGCGCTGGAGTCTCCTCAGCAATTGCCCTATAGAAACCCGCCACGCGCGGGGGCGATCCCGTTCGCGCCGGCGCCCCGCGGGCCCGGAGTCCACCGCCGTCCGTTCCCCAAGACTGGAACAGAACGTTAGCGCGCCAACTGCCATGGCCAGGATTACCTTTATCCAGCACGACGGAACCGAGCATGTCGTTGAGGCTGAGCCGGGCATGACGGTGATGGAGGCGGCAGTGAAGAACTCGGTGCCCGGCATTGCTGCCGAATGCGGCGGCGCTTGCGCCTGTGCCACCTGCCACGTCTATGTCGACGAAGCCTGGCGCGAAGCCACTGGCACCCCGGAGCAGATGGAAGAGGATATGCTCGACTTTGCCTTCGACATCCGTCCCGAGAGCCGGCTGAGCTGCCAGATCAAAGTCACTGAGGCCCTCGACGGCCTCGTGGTCCGTATTCCCGAAAAGCAGACCTGATATTCATGAACGACACCGCCATCAACGATACCGTGATCAAGACCGATGCCGTCATTATTGGCGCGGGGCCGGTAGGACTCTTTGCCGTGTTCGAGCTCGGCCTCGTCGACATCAAAGCGCATGTGATCGACATTCTCGATCGTCCCGGCGGCCAATGCACCGAGCTCTATCCCGAGAAGCCGATCTACGACATCCCTGGCCTCGCCGTGGTCACGGGCCAGGAGCTCACCGACAAGCTGATGGACCAGATCAAGCCGTTCGGGGCCGAGTTCCATTTCAATCAACGGGTGGAGAACGTGGAGCGGCTCGACGGCGGTTTCCGGGTGACGACCGACGCCGGCACCATGATCGAAGCCAAGGTCTTGGTGATTGCCGCTGGCGGCGGCTCCTTCACGCCGAAGCGTCCGCCGCTTCCCGGCATCGAGGACTACGAAGGCAAGTCCGTGTTCTACTCCGTCCGCAAGATGGACACGCTCCGCGACCGCGACGTGCTGATCGTCGGTGGCGGCGATTCAGCCCTGGACTGGACTTTGAACCTCGAGCCCGTCGCGAAGTCGCTGACGCTACTCCATCGCCGCGCCGAGTTCAGGGCGGCACCAGCCTCGGTGCAGAAGATGCTGGCGCTGGTCGACAGCGGCAACATCAGCTTCAAGCTCGGCCAAGTCACGGCACTGCACGGCGAGGGCGGTCAACTCAGCTCGGTGACGGTGAAAGGCACCGACGGTGGGACCTTCGAGCAGCCGACCGAGATCATGATGCCGTTCTTCGGGCTCACCATGAAGCTCGGACCCGTCGCCGATTGGGGCCTCGAGCTCAAGGACAATCTCCTTCCGGTCGACACCGAAAAATTCGAGACCAGCGAAAAAGGCATCTTCGCCATCGGCGACATCAATACCTATCCCGGCAAGCTCAAGCTGATTCTGTCGGGATTCCACGAGGCGGCGCTGATGGCGCAGCAAGCCCACAAATACGTCTACCCCGACAAGAAGCTGATCTTCCAGTACACCACCTCGTCGACCAATTTGCAGAAGAAGCTTGGCGTGAAGTAGCGCCTATCGTCAGGCGAGCGAGCGGTACGCGGTGATGCTGTAGGGGCTGAGCAGCTTCGCCCGCAAGCGTGGCCCCGGCGGCAGCTGCATCTCGCGGAACACGCCGGTTCGATGCATCAGTTCGCCAGCGTCCATGTCTACCAGAATTACATAAAGCCGCCTCGGCTTCGCGTGATAGGACGCGACGATGCCTTGCAGCACCTCGGCGAAGATCTCCGCCGAGAATGGGTTGAAGAAATAGTGCACGGACTCGCCCTCGATGGGCGTGATGTTGACCACGTCGTCGAGCGCGCATTCGACGTTCCGGCATTTCATTCGGCTGCGGGGAAATTGCGCGATGTTCATCGTCGCGTTGTCGTGCAGCTCTTCGGCAAACTCGATGCCGCCGACGGCGGCGAAGGGATGTTGCGACGCCATCAGTAGCGCGCGTCCCTTGCCGGCGCCGTAATCGACGAAGCTGAGCTTCGGCATCTCGGCCTCGTCGATGGCCGAGAGCGCCCATTGGAACACCTGATACGGCGTCGGCTTGTAGTTGTGGCCGCTTGCCTTGTTCGGCCCGCGCACCGTGAGGCCATCGAGCGCGATCTCGCCCCTGGTTGGAACGAAGAACAGCCGCTCGAAGGAATAGTCAAGCACGTTATCGTGCAGCCAGATCAGTGAGTCCTTGTAGTCCTTGGCGAGCCTGTCGGGCCGCGTGCGCTCCTTGAGCTTGGCGCCGGTGCGGCCAAGCTCGGGGATCACCGTGTCGCGGCCGATCTGCGCCGCCTTGGCGAGGCCAGTCTTGCCGGCGGTGGCGGCGCTCGTCGTCGCCTGCTTGGTGAGATTCGCGGTCTTGTCCGCAAGCCCGGCGATCCGCTGCGCAACCTGACTGCGCGTCACCTCGCGTTGCAGTTCCGCGGCTCTCGCCCAAGTGTCTTTGCTCGCCGCCAGGGTGCCGGCAGTCGCTTCCTTGGGCTGGGTCACGGCGGATTCGGCGGGCCGCTCGGGCGTCGCGCTCTGTTCGGCTGCCGATTCCGTGTCCTCGGCATTGTGGGGCACGGCAGACATGCTCAAGTCTTGCTCCGCTTCTGCGCAAAGATTAGGCGGCGGCACCGGCGACGCAAGCGCTTTTTATGCCGGATTAACGCTGCCGCAGCCGCGCTGACGTTGATATGATACTCTCCTGATTCGCCGAGGGAGAGGCCCCTCGGCGGGAAGTCGCCAGCACTCACCCAACGCGGCGGGGGATAGCGCGTGCAGGCAGAGACCCAACACGAGTCCGTGCGGCATGGCCTCATCGCCATGCTACCAAGACTGAAAGGCTTCGCCGATGTGCTCGTCGGCGACAAGCGGCAGGGCAGGGCGCTGCTCCGCCGCGCCTTGAAACGCATGCTTGCCGATCAGCACCGCTATCAGCGCGGGACGCCGCTCGACCGGTTCGCCTTCGCCGAGATCTATCGCCTATGGCTTGGCCAGCTCCGCGATCATGCCGATCCGCTGCGTCAGGCGAAGCCAAGCGGAGCGGATTTCGAACGGCTACTGCGCCGGGGCGGCGCGCCCGATTTCGACGCCGAGACCGCGAGCTTCCTCGGCGCTCTGCCGCCGCAACAGCGCAGCACGCTGCTCCTCGTCTATGGCGAGGGCTTCGCTCATGAGGATGCCGGCCTCGTGCTCGACACCGGCCCTGACACCATCCAGGCGCGCCTGATCCGCGCCTGCGCGAGTCTCGCCGACCGCCTCGGGGTGTCGTCACCGGCACCGGCAAGCGCGACAGTCGAGGCTCTCTATCCCAGAGAGGCAACGGAAGGACCATGACCGAACTCAGCGACGAATTGCTGGTGGCCTATGTCGACGGCCAACTTGCGCGCGATCAAACCCGCGCCGTGGACAAAGTGCTCGACCAGGACGATGTCGTCGCCAGGCGCGCCGAGGCCTTGAAACAGGCCCATAGCCGCTTCGAATGCGCCTTCGAGGCCATTCTTGCCGGCGAGGTCAGCGAACTCATGACGAATGCCCCGAGCTTGCCGCCGCCGGTCAGACGGCGGCGCGGGAACGGGCTGGCCAAAATCGGCGTGATCACTGCGGGGCTGGGCCTTGGGCTCTTTGCTCTCGTTGCCGGCTACGGTTGGCCACTCGCGCTTTCGGAACGCGCCACGCTGCCGCAAGCGGGTGAAATGTCATCGGCCATTGGCACCTGGCAGGACGAGGCGGTGCGGGCGCAATCGCTATTGAGCCGCGACAGCGTCGAGGTCGCCGCTGAGAGCCAGGGCAATTTCGATCTCGTCGCGCTGCAGATGGCTCAAGTCATCGGTCCGGCAGTGAAGATCCCCGATCTGGAGGCCCAAGGGTTCAAGTTCATGCGCGGTCAGCTGTTGCGCTTCGAGGGCGAGCCGCTCGCGCAACTGCTCTATCTCGGCGGGGGAACTGCCCCGCTCGCGCTCTACGCGCGCCGCGGGGAAGACGAGGCGAGGGATGGCTTCGCCAAGAGCGGCGCCATCGGCTCTGTCGCCTGGAGCGACGACGGCATCGCCTATCTCCTCGCCGGCGAAGAGGACATGGTGACTTTGCTTCGCCTCGCGGAGAAGATCAGGCACGAGCCGCCGGCGGCTGAGCCAGCGTCGACCCGAAAGCTCTCGGCGAACTGAGCGTCAGCGCGCGAGCTTCGCCGTCGGCGAATAGTCGCCGGCGAGATAGCGGTTCAAATCGACCCTGATCGCGTCGATCCGCGATTTGTTGCAATATGTTGGATCGGCGCTGATGGTTTCCATCACCGATTCGCGGGTGTAGTCGTAAGCCTTCGCCATCTTCTCGAGCTGATAGGGATCGAGCCCGCGCCGTCTTTCGTCGGCAAGGTAATCCGCCTTCAGCTTCTCCGGATCGAACATGAAGCCGCAGTGGGCTGCGCGCGCCGAGGTCCAGGCCACTTGGATCGGCCTCGCCAGCGGATCTTCGGGGCTCACGTAGCGCGCCGCCTTGTCGGTTGAGGCGCCTTCTTTGCCGGTGACGCGCTCGACGGTGCTGCACGCCGAAAGCAAAGCAACGGTGGCGAGAGCCAACGTTGCGGCTGCAAGCAGGGGTCTCAGGCTCTGATTCACGCGACTCTCTTAAGCTCCGGCGTCTCCATGCCATGGCTCGAATTGCGGCTCACGGGCCGGCATGGCGGCGCATCTTAGCGGAGCGGGAGCCCGACCGCTAAGGGTCGAGAGGGCGCAGGAGGAAGGGGGCTGAAAAAAGGAAAGGCGGAGCCGAAGCCCCGCCTCCCTGTGCGATGTCGAGGGTCACGCCCGTTCGGGACGATCTTCTCGGCGCCGCGAGACCTTTCGGTCTCTGGATCACGCGCTCAGCTTCATGGTTTCCCACAAAGCGGCCGGCGTAACCCTGGCCTAGGCCCATTATTTAGCGTCGCGTGGCTGCGACGTGGCCCCAACCTTGGCCAGACTGGAACCAGGGGTCAGCGATTGAGCTTGCGTCGTCGTGAGCCCTACCAACCTCACCCCACGGCATTGGCGTGAAGCCGACAGGCCGTGGCACACTCCGCTCGCTTACTCATCCGCCTTCAGCCGCTCTTGGCTAGAGCGACATTGGGCTTGCCTTGCCCTTCGTGAGCCTTGGGATCATCTCCAGCACCTTCGGGATTCCCCCTCCAGAGCCTTTGGATCGCTCCTCCGGCACCCTTTGGGTTTCCCCTCCGGACACCGGCGGGTCGCCCCTCCAGCGCTTTCGGAAGTTTCCTTGAGCGCCTTCGACAACCCCTCAACTCACAGGACCCATCCTACATGAGCGGTTGGCGGGCACGAGATGGTTGGCGTGCATTATCCCCGTTATCCACCGGGGCGAGAGAAGCAGGTTGCCGTCTCAGCGCAAACCCGCAACCTCAGCCACAAGCTCGCGAAAACGCGGCCGGGGCGCATCGAGATAGGGCAGCGGCCGGCACACGTCGATGGCGGCGAGGCCGATCCGCGTGGTCAGCGCGCCGTTGAACAGCCCCTCACCGAGACGCGCCGACAGCTTGGCGGTGAGCCCATGGCCGATGATCTGGTGGATAACGTCGTCGCCAAGGGCGATGCCGCCGGTCAGCACGATATGGGTCACGACCATGCGCGCGAGCTTGAGCAGCGACAGCGTGCCGGGGCGGGCGCCGTAGAGCGTCGCCAGCTTTCGCAGCATGCGCAGATTGACGCTTGCCACGAACAGCATGTCGATCAGCGCCGCCGGGCTCACCGCCGTCACCACCGAGACGCGCTTCGCCGCGGAGGCGACGATGCTCCGGGCGATCGGATCGAGCGGCGCGACGAGAGTGCGCTCCGACAGCCGCAACAGCTCGCTCGCATTCATGATGTCGCCTTCGTGCTCGGCGAGGCGCGTCATGCCCCAGGCGAGATCCTTGCGTCCGGCGTAAAGCCGCTTCAGCCGGCTGACGACGTCGAGGGCGAGGTCCTTGTCGTCATGCACGGCGGCACTGTCGGCTTCATGGCGGAGGCGTCCGAGCCGCCCAAGCCGTGCGAGCCCCGCCACTTCTCTCAGGACGATCATCAGGAGGGCGAGGCCGGCGACGCCGAGAAGGCCAATCGTGGTCCAACCGATCCAGTCCTGCCTTGCCATCATGTCGCGCACGAGGTCGTGCAGCCAGGTCGCCGAGGCGAGCCCGACCAGGCCTCCAACCGCAACCAGGAGGATGCTGCCCCAGCGCCAGCCGCGCTCGAGCGCAGGCAGCGCCCGCACCGTCGCCGGAAGCTGCACCTCGTCGGTGGCGATCAGGGGCGGAGGCGCCGGCGTCTCGGCGATCTCAACCTCTTCCAGTCGGAAGGACGTGGGCTTGCGTGGCTTCGTCATGCGAGCTTGTCTCCGATCAGCGCCTGAAGCGCCCGGTCCAGCCGGATCTTTGGGAACGGCGCGAAGCCGCCGGAAGGGAGCGGCACGGGATCCGGCGGTCGGAAGCGTACGAAGCGGACCTCGTCGCTCTGCGCCTCGGGATGCCGCAACGCGCTCTTGGGGTCGGCTGGGAGGTCGCCGGGGAAGATGGCGAAGGGCTCGCTGCCGTCGAAACGGCGGCGGCCGATGGTCTCGCCCGGCAGCGGATAGCCGACGATGCAGGGAAGCACTTCGCCGTTCCGTTTCGCGCGCCCTTCCTTCGTCGCCCGGATCGCGGCGAGCGCCAACGCCTTCACCTCGGCACCGGCATATTCCGCTCTGGCCATCGCTTGCTCGGTCAGAAGGGCGAGGATTGCTTCGAGCCGGTCATGGCTCGTGTGATGCAGATGGTCGGCCTTGGTCGCCGCGACAACGATGCGGTCGATGCGGGGGCTGAATAGGCTCGACCACAGGCTGTTCGACCCGGTCCTGAAGCATTCGAGGATCTCGGTCATGGCGCGTTCGAGATCGGCGATCGCGGCGCGTCCGCCATTCAAGGCGGCGAGCACGTCGATGAGCACGATCTGCCGGTCGAGGCGGGCGAAGTGATCGCGAAAAAATGGGCGCACGACGTGGGTCTTATAAGCTTCATAGCGTCGCTCCATCATCGCCCACAGCGAGCCGCGCGGAAAGCTCTCCGAGCCTCGCGGCTCGAGCGGCGCGAAGGTCAGCGCCGGCGAGCTTTCGAGTTCGCCCGGCATCAGGAAGCGTCCCGGCGGCAGCGTCGACAGTGCGTTGGGATCGGCCCGCGTCGCCCGGAGATATGCCTTGAACTGGGAGGAGAGTTGCTGTGCCACGGCCTCATCGGCTGGTGAGGCAGGATCGGTCGCGGCAAGTGCTGCGTGCCACTCCCGGGCCGCTCGTTTTCGCCCGCTTGCGCGGCTCTCTTTCAGCGCCGCATCCGACCAGTCGCGGTAGTCGAGCCGGAGCAACGGCAGATCGAGCAACCACTCGCCGGGATAGTCGACGATATCGATGTTGAGGCGATCATAGCCGAGCTGGCGCTTCCAGAATTTCTGCGGCTCGTATTCGAGCGCAATCCTGAGCTGGCTGATTCGCCTTGTGCTCTCCGGCCAGCGCGGCGGGTCCGCGGTGAGATCGGCGACATGCCGCTCGAAGTCGAAGCGCGGCACCTGATCGTCGGGTTGCGGCTCGAGATAGGCGCGAAGCACGCGCCCCTGCGCCGCGGCGTCGAAAAAAGGCATGCGGCCTTGGGCGATGAGATTATGCACCAGCGCGGTGATGAACACCGTCTTGCCGGAGCGAGCGAGGCCGGTGACCCCGAGCCGGACGGTTGGCTCGACGAGGCCCGCCGCGAAGTCGCCAACATTGCGGACGGCATCGACGGCGCCCTGGGTGAGGGTGGTCATCGCCACGCTTCGAACGGTCCTCCTTGCCCCTTCGCAGGA
>Ga0307428_1001198_pt1 | contig 13515 bp, 10 predicted proteins | sample SalMarWE160240MG_FD_202161 | JGI IMG/M metagenome (GOLD analysis project Ga0307428, IMG submission 202161) | Salt marsh sediment microbial communities from the Plum Island Ecosystem LTER, Massachusetts, United States - WE1603-240 | ecosystem: Environmental > Aquatic > Marine > Intertidal zone >...
TTTCCATAGAGCCCGTGGTAACTCGATTGCATAGGAATTTCCTTTTTTTCGGAGCGGCGGAGCCGCGTTCTATAAAATTGTGAAGCAATTTTATGACTCGACCATCCGGGCCCACCACCAGGGTGAAGACGACCTGGCCCTTTGGGCAGGATTGGTGCCCTGACGCCGCCCTATAACAGGTGCTGATAACAGGCATAGCTCTTTCTATCACGGTTTTCACCGAACGCTCCGAAAGTCCTTCCGAAACCACGATTTCTCTCACCTCCATATGAATCTTCTCAGAAGAGGCCTTGTCAGCGCTCAATTTTTCATCCTTGGAGCTTAGCCACCCCTTTCCAGGGGCGCCTTCTTCGGCCACGGTCAAGGGGGCGGCAGCTGAGGTTTGAGCTCTATATTTTGCGTGCATATGGTTCCCTACTGCCAGGTCGGAGACGCCCTGGGGTAGGGGAAGGGGCTGCTTGACCGTAACCGTCTTGCCGTCCGCCGCCCGAATCTGAGTGTCCACCGCGATAAAGGAGGTATACGCGGTCAAGAGGTTGTAGGTCAGGCCAAGGCTCGTCACCTCTCTCACCCGCTCATCTTTCGGGCTCAGCCTGTTATAATCAGCCAGCAGCGTAATCCGGTGCCGTGCCCAGAGGTAGCGCAGGGCCGAGTTGGCCTCCAGAGGTCTTACATGGGCCAAATCAAGTCTTTCCGTGAATGATTTGTTGCCGGAAGTGCCCAGCACTTTAATACTGCCCCGGGGTTTGCCGCGCCATTTCCCGAACACGATCACAGGGCGATCGGCCAGCACATCGGGGATGCTCGCAGGTTCAACGTCGTACACCTGGAATTGTCCGAAATCCACCGTAATCCCCGTAAGAACCGGCGACTGGATGAGTTTTCTGAACCTTTCCGCCGTTTCCGGCGCCTCTTGAGGCTTGGTGATGATAAAAGGTTCGCCCATACCCACCCGTGCCATGCCCTCGATGAGATGCCGGTTCACGGATGACCCGATCCCAAAGGTAAACATGTTGGCATTACCCAGATTATGTCGAATCAGGTCAAAGGCCTCCTCTTCCACGGACACATACCCGTCGGTGGCGATCACTACACTCCGTGAACATCCCTCAGCCTTGGGCAGGGCGAGTGCCTTCTTGAGGGCGGGCAGAAGCCTCGTGCCGCCTCCCCCATGCTGCCTTTCGATGATGGTTATGGCATGGCTGATATTCTCCGGGGTGGCAGGCAGAGACCGCTCCGACATGAGCGATGAACCTCCGGAGAAGAGCAGCACGTTGAACCTGTCCGTGGGGCGAAGCCTGCCGATGAGGTCTTTCAGGAGCTTCTTGGAGATATCCAGGGGGAACCCATGCATGGACCCCGAGACATCCACGATGAATATATACTCCCTGGGCGGAATCTGGCGTTGGCTGACCCGTTTCGGGGGCTGCATCATGAGAAGGAAGAAATTCTCTTCACCTCCCTCAAAGAGAAGCAATCCGGTTTCAATCCGGCCACCGGCCAGCCGGTACTTCAAGATGAAATCGCGGTTTCCGCCGTATTTCTCTGACGGGTCCAGGTGTACGCGGGACAAGGCAGGCCCATCATAGGCGATATCGACCTTATGGGAGGGGCAGGTCACCTCCCGAATGGGGAGGCCTGAGGAGAGATTCACGGCCACGTCAAAGGCATAGGTTGGCGGGGTTCCCTGATGAAGATAGGGGTTTTCCACCCAGTTCTCCCAGGGTTTGGCATCATCGGCCTTCTGCTCAGAGTAGCGCGGCCCCACCACCGTGGGATAGGTGAACTCATAGACGGCGTCGGTGGGCACCAACAGTTCGGTGTATCTTAGCTCCACCTTTATGAGATCCGAGGGCAGGATATTGGCCACGTTCATCCGGAACACATTGGGCCTGTGCTGCTCCAGCAGGGATGCGCTCTTGCCCGCCTGTTTTGCCTCCTCATATTGACGGCGGGCATCCTCGCGCCTGTCAATCTTGGCGGTAATAGTTCGCTCTCCTATGGTCATCTTCATCCCATACACGGCCGCCCTCGTGGATGCGGGAAAGACGTATACAGCCTCGAGCGGCCTCTTTCCTTCGTTCTTGTAGACCTGGGTCACCGACACATCAGCGATGACCCCCGAGATAGTTACCTCTGCAAATGTGGATTTCAGCGGGAGCTGATCCACCTCGGGGTCATCACTCTTCACGAGAAAATAGGGAGAGAGTGTTTTCTCCCCGTCTGTTTCCGGCTGCGCATAGGCGCTGAAACCGGAGAGAAGAATCCCCGCAAGTATCAGTGCTGCCGCAATCTTTGTTCTCGTTCCCATGTGCTATCCCTCCTTGTCTGATTGTTCGCTTTTGACACCTTAGACAAGGATGAGGAGCGAAAAGTTCCAAAAGGAGTTCGGGTTCAATGTCAGGAATGGATTGCGGCTTGGCAGAAAACCCGTTTGCTCGCCTCGATCGAGAAGAGAATCTCTGGAGCTTCTTATCGAGCAGGCGGGAGGAGCCGTATTCGAATCCGAATAAGACCTTGCTCGTTCCCGGTTACGTCCCTGGGGGCACTCAGGAGGTCGCCCAGATCACCTAACCGGTTATAGAAGGTGGTGAGATGTCCTGAGGGAATGTCTGCATGAATGAATTCCGGTCTGTTGGAGACCTTTTCGTATTCTACGGATACCACCGCTCCCCCGACACGCTCTACAATCCAGGTCAATCTGAGAAGAAGATCGTCATCCCTTTTATCAGATTCCAGCTGGGCACCTGGCGCAGCATCTTTCTTCGCCAGCGATCTTCTCATCTTCTCTTTCGGCGCCGGCGCAGCTTCCATGGCCGCGCCAGGAGCGTATGTTTTAGGGGGAATCGCTCTTTTCACGACAAGGGCCAATTCGATCGGCTCTTTTTTCTGAGGGGGCTTCTCCGCAGTTGCCGTTCTATAGGCACGTTGGGGCTTTACGGCTTCGTCTTTCAGGTCTTCATCCCAACTTTCCGGTGCACCTTTTTGGGCAACCCTCTCCTCTTTGAGATCCACAGGGGCTTGTGTCACTTTATAGTGGTCTTGTTGCACATATAAGATAGAAAACAGAAGGATTGCCACGGCAGCCGCGCCTGCAAATTCCAGGGGTATCTTGAGGCGTATGGGGACGAACAAGGAGCGGAGGATCTTTGAAAAGGCAGAGCGCTGTTCCATGCGTTCATGCAACTGGTCGAGGAAATCATGGGGAGGCGCAACGGATTCCAGGGAACCCAGTTCACGGACCAGGGCCTTCAATGAAGCGAGCTCTGCCTGACAGGCCTTGCAGGTGGAAAGATGTTCATTTACGAGGGCCTTGGTCTTCGGGTCCAGCACCCCATCCACATATTCGGATAAAAGCTCCCTAATCTCTTCACAGTTCATAATCTATCACGCTCCTTAGCCTGTTTCTGAGCTCCAGCCTTGCCCTCGCGATCCTCGACTTTATGGTGCCGGGGCTGGCGCCGGTTATCTCGACAATTTCCTCATACGAGAACCCTTCAATATCACGGAGGGTGACCGCCTCTTTCTGTTCCGGAGGCAGTGCGCTGATGGCCGCCTGAATCAGTCTCATCCACTCTTTGTTCTCAAGCTCCGTCGCAGGGGAACGGATCTCACCCTGAATCCCGGCGATGGAGCTGCTGCGGCCCGGTGAGACCGGATTGTCCAGAGGGACCGTGTTCTTTTTCCACCTGTATTCCCCGGACTTGAGCCTATTCTTGCAGGTATTGACTGCGATACGGTACAGCCACGTGGAGAAGGTGGATTCGAATCTGAATCTTTTCAGAGATCGATAGACTTTTATGAAGGTCTCCTGAGCGGAATCATTCGCTTCCTGGTAATCGCCGAGGAACCGGTAGCAGAGATTGAACAGTTTATGCTGATGCTTGAGGACCAACTCATCAAAGGCGGCCTTATCTCCACCCTGAAAGGCCTTAATCAGTATTGCATCTTCTCCGGGAGAGCGGGCAGGATTTTTGAGATCTTCATTCATCTCCATTAGACAATTTCTATCACGAAATGTTCCATCCGCAATTGATTTTGCAAAGGATCCTCGCATTGCCAGAATTCCAAAATAGGGCCGGAGCTCTGATGATTTTTACAATATCAGATACCGGGCCAAGTTCCAATCCTTTGAATTCATAAGATCACTATTTGGAAGCCTGTGATATAAGGATTTCACCTTTTGCCGGCTTACCCTATTCAACCGCAGAAAAGAACAGGCGAAATTGCCCCCTATAAGTAATGACAAATGCTCGGAAGCTGCTATAATATCGCGCTTGATGGCCTGACATTCTCGTTTGTGCCCATATATGCCGACATACGAGAAGAGGGGGCCTTGCATAGAGGGATTGCAAGGGTGTGTCGTTACTTAGTACAGTATTTCATACATACGCTCGCCTTGTAAAATTCCTCCCAACCTCCCTTCATGAAAGGGAGTAAGGGGGATTTTTTCAAGGAATTATATAAACCCGGTTTGCAGAATACGTCACCGTATTTACGGATATGTGTACTTAGGCTGCAGTAGTTATGAGAAGGAACTGGATTTTTCGGGCTACAAGGTTCACAGCGAGGATCATGCTGGCGCCCTTCTTTCGGCTGGATATACGGGGTAAGGAACACCTGCCTCCAAGGGGCGCCTTTGTTCTGCTGCCGAAACACCAGCGATGGGCGGATATCCCTCTCGTAAGCGTGGCTGTGCTCAAGCCACTTTACTATGTAGCCAGAGATGATCTCTTTGATGGGTCCGTGAAGAACTGGTTCATGCGATCCCTGGGGGGTATTCCATTGAACAGGCGGCGGCCCCTTGAGACCAGGGAATCCCTCAGGGCCTTGGAGGCATACCTGCAAAAAGGAGAAGGGGTTGTGGTGTTCCCCGAGGGGACGTACTACGTGAATGAAATGGGTCCGGGCCGTGTGGGTATGGTGAGGTTCGTTTTGTCGCGGTTTTCCCTCCCCTTTATCCCCGTGGGGATTCGTTACTCGAAGAGGAGGGTTCGGACCCTGGTTCGGATCGACTTCGGCGAGGCGCGGTACCCTGATCCCGGGATTTCTCCGATCCTCTTTCTCTCAAGTATTATGGAGGAGATCGAGAAGCTTTCTGAAATCCGTTAACCCTTGATCCGGGATCGTACGATACGTACATCACCGGCCGTTTCTTCATCGGGGAAAACTCGGAATTGAATATGATCGTTTGGGGGCAATTGAAACAGTGTGTTCCGGATCTGAATCGTGTCGAGGTCTATGACTTGGACTATAAGGAGTATGTATGAGCGGATCTGCTGACATATCGGGAGGGGAGTATCCGGCAGGACCGCGGACTGCGGTAGGCGCTATCGTTTTCAGGGATGAGAAGGTCCTCCTGGTGAAGCGTGCCAATCCTCCCGGTCAGGGATTATGGGCCATTCCCGGCGGACGGGTAGAGCTCGGCGAGACCCTGAAGGAGGCGGCAAGGCGGGAAGTGAGGGAGGAAACAGGGGTTATTATTAATCCCAAGGAGCCCGTCTATGTCTTTGAGGTGATAGAGCGCGACGATGAGGGAGGTATTCGCTTTCACTATGTCATCATCGATCTCCTCGCTGAGTATCTGAGCGGTGAAGTGAATCCTGGCGCTGATGCGAGCGAGGCCCGATGGATCTCGTCAGAGGAGATGAAGGAACTCCCGGTCACCAAGACCACGAGGGAGTTTTTGAAGAGCAGGTTCCGGTTCGGGTGATGAAAGGTATGGCAGGTTGAAGAAAGAGATGTATAGATCCGATATGCTCCTGTTGATCGCCGCGATTATTTGGGGCAGCGCCTTTGTGGCGCAGCGGGTGGGGATGAGCTATGTGGGGCCGCTGACCTTCAACGGCGTGCGCTTTGCCTTGGGCGCCTTGGTGCTGCTCCCATTCGCCTGGAAAGGAGACCGGCATCCGCTGGTCCAAGGCGGCGATGATCCGAAGAAACTCCTTTGGACAGTTCTCTGGGGAGGAGGCCTTGCCGGGGTGATCTTATTTTCGGGAGCTACCCTTCAGCAGGTAGGCCTTGTTTACACCACAGCAGGAAAGGCCGGGTTTATAACCGGTCTCTATGTGATCATCGTACCCCTCATGGGACTATTCCTGGGGCACCAGCCGGGCTGGGGAGGATGGGCCGGCGCCGGTATGGCCGCTGTGGGTCTTTATCTCTTGAGCGTGACCGAGGCGTGGACATTTGCGCCGGGCGATCTTTGGGAGCTTATGGGAGCCTTTTTTTGGGCCGCCCATGTCTTGATCCTGGGTTGGCTCTCCCCCAGGGTGGATAGGCTGAAACTGGCGTGGACACAATATGTGGTGTGCTCGGTCTTGAGCCTGATCGGCGCAGGTTTTACCGAAAACGTAAGTATCGATGGTATAAGTGGAGCGCTTATCCCGATCCTCTATGGGGGCGTGCTGTCCGTGGGCATTGCCTATACCTTACAGGTAGTGGCGCAGCGACACGCACCCCCGACCCATGCCGCTATCATTCTGAGCCTGGAGGCCGTGTTTGCTGCCCTGGCGGGCCGGATCGTACTGGGCGAAATACTTTCTCTCAGGGCCTTGATCGGTTGTGGATTCATGTTTTCGGGAATGCTGAGCGCCCTGTTGTGGTCATAAACCCTTACGGTTATCCTCAATTTTTTTAGGGGTAAGGCCGGGACCTGGGGCAATTAGGAACCGTTCGTTTTATTCACCCCTACCAATAACTGCCTCAATTCCTCTGCCGCGTCCTTGCCGGGCTTTTGCAGGGGAGCACGGGGCTCTCCCCCGTAGTAGCCTGCCAGATCCATGGCGACCTTGAGGCCGCCTATGCCGTATCGGGCCGTGACTGCCTTGGCCAGCGGAGTCAGGCGGTTCTGAAGCTCCCGTGCCTCTTCAATCCTGCCTTGGTGAAAAAGGGATTGGATCTTGCAGAACTCCTGGGGAACTACATTCGTCGCCGCCAGGATCCCGCCTACGGCCCCGACACAAAGCGCTGGAAAGAGAACGGGCGCCGAGCCCGTGAATACTGCAAAGCCCTTTTGACTCAGATGGACGGTCTCGCTCAGCTGGCCGATGTTTCCTGAGCTGTCCTTGACTCCCACGATGTTGGGATGTTCGGAGAGTCTGGCAACCAGATCCGGCTCCATATTGATCCCGGTGAATTTCGGTACGTTATAGACCAGGATACCGATCCGGGATGAATCCGCAATGGCGGTAAAGTGGTCGTAGAGGATCTGGGGCTTCATGGAGTCCTTAAAGTATGAAGGAGTAACCACGAGGGCGTAATCAGCCCCGATTTCCGCAACTTGATTGGAGAACCGGATGGTCTCCCGGGTGGATTCCATGCCCGTTCCCACGAGCATGAGGTTTGATGAAGGGATTGCCTCTCTTGACACTTCAACCACGGAGAGCCTTTCCCTCTCGTTGAGATAGACGGACTCCCCGTTTGAGCCGAGTACCAGATACCCGGAGAGCTCGGTCTGATTCCATTTTTGAAGGTTTTCCTTAAGCCTATAGAGCGCCACTTCCCCGTCTTCAAAGGGCGTGGTGATCGGCGGTATAACACCTGCAAGTTTCATAGGTTTTTTCCTCCTGCCTTATGGTCTGCTTGAAATGAGAAGGTGACTGGCGGTGGTTACCGTCACAACCTGGTCTCATCTATTATTACCTATCACGGTCCTTCCATGAGATCAAGCCGTGCGTATAGGAAGAGAGTCCATGCTTAGAGCATGCGGTTTTGTTGAGAGGCCCATGAAAGGGATCAAATATGTGCACTCAGATCATGTTGTTATTGGAGTGTTGGAGTGTTGGAGCAATGGTCTCAAATAATACTCCATCACTCCGTGCGAAGGAAAAGACCATGGCCGGCAGGACCTTTGTCTCTGGCCACAGCCGGAGAAAATAGCTACTTGATACAATAGGCCCCGTTCTTTAGAGGTATGTACGGTGAGACTCGTATTTATGGTAGATCTATCCAGAGGAAGCTCTTATAATAAACAGATATTGCTTTGGGATGGTATCGAGGCAATCCACTGCAATTCGAGGATGAGGTGATCTGCTATGAGAAAGATATTTTTTTTCATTGTCTGCATCGTTGCCGTCTTGGCCACTGGTGCACAGGGGCAAAACATGGCGGCGGATGAGATCCTGGGCGAGTGGCTGACCGATAAGGACGAGGCCGTTGTTGAGATCTATCGGTGCGGCGAGCTCCACTGCGGCAAGATAGTAGGGCTCAAGGAACCGGCAAACCCCGACGGCACGGAGAAACAGGACACCGAAAACCCCGAAGCGTCCAAAAGGGACCGCCCGATTATCGGCCTTGTTATGGTGTGGGACTTCCGTTATGGTGGTGACGGCAAATGGGTCGATGGACGGATTTATGACCCGGATAACGGCAAGACTTACGCCTGCAAGATGAGTTTAGAGGAGGACAAGCTGAACGTTCGGGGCTACATCGGTCTGAGTGTGTTCGGCAGGACAACAGTATGGACGAGGAAGCGCTGAGGCCGTTGAAGGCGCCTCCATTATATTGACTTATGTTTCATGGCGGCTGTATGTTCTAGCTGATTTTGGCAGATTTATGGATTTCCCCTTATCGCCATTGCCATGAAAAGACACTCATATGCTGCAGCTGCTCTTCTGGGTTTGATTATTGCACAGATCCTGGCGACTCTCCAGGTGCATCTCTCCAATCTTCACCTCTACCGCAGCCTTCTAGCAATAAGCGATGCCGGGTATCTGCCCATTCCCAACCAGAGGGTCATGCACACCTTGCCGGATTTAGCGCCGGCGTTCTTTGGAGGCCTCTTTTTTACCGTATCCGTGGGCGCATTCATTACGCTCTTGAGCCTTGGCGCGGTATGGCTATGGGACCGTATTTTTTTTAGGAACAGATACATTACCATGTTGCTTATTGCGATATGGGCAGGCTGTTTCCTCGCAGCAAACATCCGGGGCCTTGATCTCATGGTATCATCGTATTTTATATTTGTTCCCTGTGCAGTCCTTGCCCTCACTTTGCGAACAATTTCTCCGGGATCAAGAGAGAAGAGATGGAGCAAAGGGATTGTGCACGTTGTCCCTGTTTTGATTCTCGCACTCCTATGGGTGACGCAAATGGACTCTCACCTGTTCCTGGATGTACGAGATCATTTGCTCTTATCAAATCGATTGGGCACAAAGATCAATGACTTCTACTATGCTTATACCCTCTATCCGGCAGAGGTTTTTAAATCTCTGGATCAGAAAACGGTAAAGACCTATCGCTTAGAGCATATTCAGGATCATGCCATCACGGTATCCATTGAGAGACGACTGATTAATTATGACTACCTCCGGGTCGGAGGAGATTCGCCGGTCGATCTGACCATATCGCAAAAGGGAGAATTCCTCGTCTTGAGCCATGGGCAAAGGGATATTCTCGAGGTATCACCCAAGGCCTTTCTCTCGGGTACGGGCAAGCTTTTGAGGGAATTCTCGGAAAAAAGGGACAGGCACCGTTTTTTCCGGCAATTCACCTTTTACTCCCTCTTGATGGGCTTTCCGGTCATCCTATATCTGTTTTTCCTTTTCTTATTCCGAGCCATTGCCGGGCTATTTCTGAGCATGAGAGCCTCTTCGATGTTTAGCTCTGCGCTTTGTCTGGCATTGGGCATAGCCTTGTTCGCCTTCTTTGTTCAAAGCAGGGTAACGACTGCTGAGATAGGGAATGCGGCTTCGGCCCTGGAACCTGAGCGGTGGCAGGAGAGGGTGGCGGGATTGAAGCTAATAGAGAAGGAAGGGAGGGAGATAAGCAGTTTTCAGGCCTACCGCAGTATGCTCACAAGCCCTCATATAGCTGTTCGCTACTGGTTGGCGAGATCCCTGGGGGCGAGCAGGAAGCCCGAAACCTATGATGATCTCCTGAAGCTCCTCAATGACCCTCACCCGAACGTGGCTTCAATGGCCTTTTTCGCACTGGGCAAGAGGAGGGATACTAAGGCGATCAGCATAATCTTAGAGAAAATCGATGCATCCGATCACTGGTACAGGCAATGGTATGCCTATAATGCGTTGAGAAGGCTGGGATGGAAACAAACCGTATTACCGGAAAAAACCTGATTATATCAGTCGGTGCAGTCCTCTGCATTGAGACAGCAGCAGGAGGATTGGGCGCAAGGATCCACTTAGACCCTATGATATTTCTGGGCGTGATCCGTCTTCTCGAGATAGCTCTGCTCGCGTCGGCAGCCGTCATCTACGGGAATGGATTGTCCTCTGTGGGGTTGGTTCGATCCAATGCGTTTCACGGATTTGCCCGGGGATTGCTCTGGTCATTCGGCTTCGGCATGAGTGCGCTTGTCGTCTATCTCATCTTGTATGCCTTCGGCATAAACGGGATGAGCCTTATTCATACCCGCCTCCCGGGAAACCCCGGCGCTATCGCCCTCTTGTTCCTGATTGGCGGGGTGGTAGGGCCGGCAGCAGAGGAGCTCTTTTTCCGGGGCATCATCTACGGATTCTTTCGGAGGTGGGGCGTGTTCGTGGCCCTGACCATGAGCACCCTTGTATTTATTGCGGCCCACCCCGGGTTTCCCCACATCCCTTTTACCCAGGTAGCAGGGGGGATCGTCTTTGCCGCTGCCTATGAGATGGAGGGAAACCTGATGGCGCCTCTCACAATCCATGTGCTGGGAAATACGGCTATATTTGCGCTCTCGGCGATATACTCGTGACATATCGGCTGACCAAGATATGCCGGTTCACTCCCTTTCATGGCTCTATTCCCCTTTGTCCAATGTCTATTGGAGAGCTGAAAGGATTCAGCTCTTAGTCGTTAGAATACGATCTCAAGCCCGGCAAGCCAGTTTCGTTCCGGTTCGGGATAGAAATGCCGTTTTGCTCCGCTAATAACCGCGTAACTTGCGTACTTTTCATCGGCAAGGTTGTTCACGCCCAGAAACGCCTTGAGCATCTTCCATTCATAGCTTAATCGTGCGTTTATGGTGTTGTATGCGCTCACTTTATCAAATACGTTAGCCTGGTCGCTAATAGCATAACTGGCGCCTATATAATTATAGTCGGCTGAAAAGATGAAACCCGGCACAAAATCATGGATTCTAAATCCTATATTCGCCTTGTGGTTGGGTACTGCCGGGATCTCGTTATTCTCAAAAGGGTCTCTTTCAAAAGTGGCTTTTTCGTATGTATAGTTTCCGAAGAGGGTTACCTTCGGAGAGACCTTTACCTTACTTCCGATCTCTATGCCCTGATGAAGGGTTTCCGGATGATTTTCATTGGAAAATACGGGCGCCGGATAAAAGAAGATCTCGTCTTTTATCGCTGCACGAAATAGGGTCAGCGTGCCTTGAGCATCTGATGTGAAAGAATGCCGCACTCCCACCTCATAATGCTGGCCACGTTGGGGCTTGAGATCTGAATTCACGCGAATTTTACCGGCAACGTAATCGAAGACAACTATTTCATCGGTGAGAGGAAATCGAAGGCTACGGTTAATCCGGACAAAGAGGGAGGATTGTTCGCTGTACAGCAGAGTAAGCCCGGCACTGTAAGCGCTCTCCCGATCAGTCACGGTTTCATCGAGGGGGGCAAGGGGGAAAGCGCTCAGATCTTGCTGGTTGAGGTCGTATCGAACTTGTTCGCTTCGAGCTCCCAGTGAGAGAAACAGATTATCAACTAGTGCAAATTCGTTATTGAAATAGTACCCTCGAGAATCCCTTTTGATATCTGTGATGCCGGTGAGAGAGGCGACCGGAGAAAAGAAGCCGGAATATGAGTTTATATTTTGCTGGGATCGGTAGAAATCGATGCCCGCAATGAAGGTGTTAGCATGGTGGGCAATTTCCCCCTCCCAAACATACCGTGGAGTAACAGCCCATGTATCGGTTTCACCTTTTGTCGCAAAAGGGAATGACGGATCAGGAAATTCGGCCTCGCTTTCTCGATCCCGGTAGGAAGTATCGGTTATCAGGCTGCCGTTTCTTCCAAGCGACATTTCGAATCCCAGCTTTAGATAAGCATCCTCGCTTTCCCCCTCATCATTAGGGTTTTTGGTGGCCCTCCGATCGACCGCCAATTGATCCTCGGGAATCGCCCCCGGCAATCCATATTGGTCGGAGTGATATGATCCACTTAAGTCAAGACTTAAGCTATCCGAGGGGGTCAGGACGATCTTTCCTCCTATATCCTTCCTTTTGAGTTCACCATTATCCCTGTAGCCATCGCTTGTATCATGGCTTGCAAAAAGGGATGCACTGAGATGATCAGAGCCGCCGCTGACGGAGAGGTGTTCCTCATGTCTGCCGAAGCTCCCAGCGGTGGCTCCTGCGGTGAATGCAGGCCTCACCGACGGCATCTTTGTAATTATGTTGATGACTCCACCGACGGCATTATCACCGTAGAGAACGGTCCCGGAGCCACGGACGATTTCTATTCGCTCTATTTGTTCAAGGGAGATCTGGGTCCAATCAACACCACTGATATCGATCTCATTTACTCGACGCCCGTCAACCAACACCAGGGTATTGTACGGTCCTGTTTCACCGAATCCCCGTAAATCTACTTGAGAAGTCTTGCCGTTGCCCAGGAAGTCTCTCACTACGATTCCCTCTTCTGAGCGAAGCAGGTCTACAATATTTTTTGCATTGGAGTTTTTGATGTCCACCTCGTCGATCACGGTAACATTGGCCGGAATCCTTTCTATGCTCTGTTCCGCCCTTGTACCTGTAACAACCACGGTTTCTAATGTAACAACTCCTTTGTCTTCTTCCGCGTACGAACGATTGATCATCAAACCGAGCGAGATCAGTCCAAAGAAAAACACAATCTTCCACTTTTTCATCTGTTCAACCTCCTTGTACTGGTTCTAAGATTTGGTCCAGGGCATAAAAAAATCCCCGGACCGAATGAATCGATCCGGGGATTTCCCTTTTTTATCCTCAAGATCCTTATGCGCCACCCCGTCCGCGTGGGTTATGCACTTGCGCTCAGGCAGGTCTTCTGACTCCCCCGCCCTTTTAGCGGCCTTCCCATTCCGAAATACCGAAACAGTGGCACATCATGGCTAAAAGAGTTCCCTTTTCACTAAGAAAAGGGCGGGGTTACAGCGGCGGGCCCGTCCCCGATTTAAACGGGGTTCCCTCTTAGGCTCCTATCGAGCACCTAAACGCATACTAGGTTTCTAGTGAAACGGCTGGTAAAAGTCAACAAAAAATTTTCCCTCCTATTATCTTAAGCTCGGTTCCATCCCGCTCCATGAGTTATTCACCGGCCTGAGGGTTATGCCACCTTCAGGTTTGATGAGCTCGTAAAAAGTCTTTCTACCCGTCATTGCGAGGAACGGAGTGACGAAGCAATCTAGTAAATTCAATTAGTTACATCGACTTAGATTGCTTCGCTTTGCTCGCAATGACATCGATCTCGACTTTTTACGACACCTTCAGGTTTGCACAAAAAAACCCATAAAATTTATTTGACTTCTTAATGGGGTAAGTTCAAAATAAACATTATATAGGATTTTTATTATATATTCATACTACAT
>Ga0307428_1001199_pt1 | contig 13512 bp, 9 predicted proteins | sample SalMarWE160240MG_FD_202161 | JGI IMG/M metagenome (GOLD analysis project Ga0307428, IMG submission 202161) | Salt marsh sediment microbial communities from the Plum Island Ecosystem LTER, Massachusetts, United States - WE1603-240 | ecosystem: Environmental > Aquatic > Marine > Intertidal zone >...
ACAACGGCAAGTACAGTCGCTGTCAATTTCATGGATCGTGCCTCCACTCAGGCGACGTCGTTCGACCGTTGCCGAAGCCTTGCAGTGTCAGGCGTGCACAAGCCGGTCGGGCGACTTCAGATATTTGTTCCGGATCGCGTCGGCCAACCAATAGGCAAGCGCACCAACGGGTCCGGTCGGGTTTTTGCCGGCGTTCTGCGGAAAGACGCTTGCGCCGGTCACGAAAACGTTCGGGCAATCCCAGACCTGGAGATATCTGTTGAGCACGCTCGTCGAGGGATCGTCGCCGAAAATGGCGCCGCCGGTATTATGCGTGCTCTGGTAGGGCACGATCGAGTAGGGGATAGGCGGCAAAATCCGCTCGACGTGCCGCGCGCCCATTTCCTTGGCCATGCGCACGCAGACGTCCGCCAGAGCGTGCATCTGCTTGATCTCGTTTTCCTGAAAGTCGAAGGTCATACGCAGCAAGGGCTGACCGAATTCGTCTTTGTAGGTCGGATCGAGGTCCAGGTAGTTCTGGCGATAGCCCATCACCGACCCCTGATTTCCGACGCTGGCCGTGTGGTTGTAGTGTTCGACCACGGCCTTCTTCCATTCGGAACCCCAACGCGGCGTTCCTTTCGGAGTCGGATGATAGCCGATCGGCCTGCCGCCGCTGTTGCTGCAGCTGATTCCGCCGCCGCCAATAAAGCCGGCCTTGCCGAAGTCGTAACTGTCACCATTGAAATCATCGATGACCGAGCCAAGCGCGCCGGCGCCCATGAACGGGTTGATGAAAACGTCCCCGCCGAAGAAGGCCTTGGCGCCGCCATGCGCCTGGTAGGCATAGTTTCGCCCGACAACGCCCTTGCCCGTCTTGGGATCGTATGGCTTGCCGATGCCTGAAGTTAGCAGCAGGTGCACATTGTTTATCGCGAAGGCGGAAATCAGGACCAACTCTGCGGGCTGCTCGACCTCGTGGCCGAGCGGATCGAGATAGGTGACGCTCACGGCTCGCTTGCGGTCGGAATCAAGATTCACCCGTAATACCCTGCAACGGGTGCGCAACTGGAAATTCGGATTCTTCATCGCCAACGGAATGACGGTGAAGTGCGGGCTTGCTTTGGCATTGGCCTCGCAGCCGAACCTTTCGCAGAAGCCGCAATAGTGGCAAATGCCAAGGTTAATCCCGTCCGGGTTCGTATAGTTGCGCGACGAATTTGATGCCGGTTGCGGGAACGGATGGTAGCCAAGATTGCGCGCTGCCTTCTCGAACTCGATCATCGCATGACTGGCCGTGAGCGGCGGGTTCGGATACTCGCTCTTCCGCGGGCCCTCGAACACGTTGCCGCCGGCGATCTTTTTGCCGTTCAAATTGCCCGCTTTTCCCGAGGTGCCGCATGTTCTCTCGAATTTCTCGTAGTACGGCTCGAGCTCGTCGTAGCTGATCGGCCAATCTTGAAGTTGAATGTCCGTGCGGATGACTTTCGCGCCAAATTTCTCGATCGTGCGGCTGTGCGCTTTGTGGTCCCACTCCAGCCAACGCCACGTGACGCCATTCCAGTGCACGCCGGCGCCGCCCAGTCCTTCCCCCGGCAGAAACGAGCCGAGGCGCCTCATCGGCAGCGCCGTTTGCGATGACTGATTCCTGAAAGTCAGCGTCTCGCGTCGGACGTCCTGCATCAGATCGGTGCGCTGCGCATAGCGCAGTTCGTCCCAACGCTGCGGATCGATGAAGTCGGGATTGCTGTCGCGGGGACCACCGCGCTCCAGCGCGACGATTTTCAGCTTCGTCGGCGCCAACTCCTTGGCGATAATGCCGCCGGTCCATCCAAATCCAACAATAACTACATCGACAGGGGCGAGTTTCGTGGCCATGATGAATCTCCTACTTTCGCCCCGATCAAGACAGATCTTGAATATCGACCGGTTCGACGTCGTATCGCTTGTTGCGATACTTGCCGATGAGGTCGGTGAAGATGACGCCGGCGCCCGGGAAGCCGATCATCTTCCAGGCAGCCTTGCCTTTGTTGCCGCCGTGGATCGGATCCGAAAAATAACCCTCGACCGTGAGCTGCAGCAGCAGGCTGAAGAACGTCGCATTGGGCACAGTCGCAAGACCGACCCTGCCTTTCTCGATATCGCTGAGGACGAGCGCGCGCTCGTTCGGCTTGAGATCGGAGAAATTGCTGTTGTGCTTGCCCCGAACGTAGGCATCGACGTCGGCGATGCCCGCCTTCATCAGCTCGGCAGGCGTCAACTTGAGTTGATAGCCCTGCTCCGGCGTCCCCTCCTCGAAGGGCCCTTCGAGATAGAGGCGATGGCCTTTGCCATAGGCGCCCGCCATTTGTCGATCGAGAAATGTCGCGACGCCAAGTTCGAACGCCCCTGGACCGATATGATCCGAGGGGATAAGCGTGTCGACGACGGCTTCGATGAATTGCGCTTCGACAGAATTGAAGAATACGTAGCCGCGTACAACAGCGCTGTTCTTCCCGGCATCGGGCGTGACGAGAGCAGGAGCTTCGCCGGCCACCCGGGCTTGCGCCACGGTCGGAGTTTCTGCCAAGGGCAATGCACTTACCGCAGCACCTACGCCGATGACCTTGAGAAAGTCGCGCCGAGGAACCTCGGCTAGTCTCTTTGGGCTCGATGGCATGTCGGTCCTCCAGCTCGATCGCTTGACCAATTGTTCAACAGCGCCGGCCCAACAAAGAGCGCTCACCTCACCGTCCTGCGCAAACGACTTGATAGCGTCCCTAACGCCATGGAATCCCGTGCAGATGAGGTCGCTCGGAGTTGGCGATGCCTTTCAAACGTATCGGTGCGTCTTGGCGCGATATTGCGCGAATGGCGCGAGACTTATCGAAAGCGATCGCCATCGTTGATTGGTCAGTTGACCCAAAGACAACGCCCGGCCTTGGGCGGCCTGGCGCGGGCCGCCCCAATGCCGTCGCAGGTATTTGTTAACGCGGCGGAGGCGCCAAGCCGACGTTGGCGATCGCAAGGCGCTACGTATTGGTTTTGAGAGGGCATTGGGTGGTTGTTAGACTTCGATGATGGGACTTTACTAAACCAGCGGCGAAACGTTACGACGCGAGGTTCCGGTTGAAATAGCGTCGCGCTGCATCGTACGCAGTCGAAGACGTGGGCGCTTTTCGAGGCACCTTCGAATGGAGAACGGTTGGACGATGCCACAGAAAGCGGTCGAGCTCGCATCGATCCCGGTCGTCGATGTCCGAGACGGAGGGCCCGCACGCCATGCCGCTAAAAATCGGGGACGGGCGCGAGCGCTACGTGACGAGTGCGTTGGATGGCTGCCGCAATTTGCGGCGAGAGTCCTGCCGGCGCTCGACTCGGTGACGCGCCGCCGGCTGCTGCGGTCACGCTCGCTCTATGCGGCGGAGATTAGAAACATCGCGACCGAGCTTGGCTTTCCAGGAATCTGGTTTCTCAACGGATGCTACCAGTGGGGTTGCACAGCGCTTGCCTGCGAGCAGGCTGGCGCTCCCTGGCTCGTTCGCACGCTCGACTGGCCGTTCCCTGGCCTCGGCCGTCACGTGGAGGTGGCGCGGATGCGAGGCGCCGCGGGCGAATTCTACAACGTGACTTGGCCGGGCTACGTGGGCGTCCTCACGGCGTCGGCGCCGGGACGCTTCGCGGCCTGCGTCAATCAAGCACCGATGTGGCGGCGCACGCGGCAGCCCTGGCTCAGGCCCTATGACATCTTCTTGAATGCAATGCGAGCTTTGGGCAATCGCGCGGTCCCGCCGGATCACCTGCTCAGGGAGGTGTTCGAGACCTGCGATACCTTCGACGAGGCAAGGCGCCGGTTGGAGACAACCCCCATCGCGCGCCCGGTCATCTACCTCTTGGTCGGCTGTCGACCGGGCCAGCAGTGCGTGATCGAGCGCACGGAAGACGCCTTCGACAGCCGCGATAACGAGACCCGAGCAGCGAACGACTGGCTACGAAGTCGGGCGCCTTGGGAGGCGCGAGTCGGAACCGAAGTCCTCCTGACGCGCACCGCCGACGAAGCCACCGAGAACAGCCGCGTTAGAAGCGAGTACCTTGCGGCCTGGTCGGGTCACTTTACGGGGGGCTTCGAGTGGGTATCATCGCCAATTCTCAACTCGCAGACGCGTCTCGCGGTCGAGATGTGTCCCGCGGCCGGCGTCCTTCGCGCAATCGGTTACGAGCAATCCGCTGAGCTGGAACCAGCCCAGCAAGTAACACAGGTGACGACGGTGTTCGAGACAAGAACGCCGGACGCGACTGCAGCTTCGCGATCTAAATCATTGTCGAAACACGTGGAGCCAAGTTCGCTATCGGCAGGCCATGCGTATCGGCCAGCGCATGAACTTCACTAGACAACCGACCTGGTGAATGACTCGTGGACTGCTTGTTGCGAAGAAGACGATCCTGCAGCGCAATCGGCGGGTCCGAACTGCCGTTCTCGAAAGCAGTCACAGTCCCGCGGCCCTGCCGGCTAATGCGACCCCGTCCGCATCTTTAACATATTCGTCGACATTGTCCCCTGCACCCTGTCGACTCCGGCTAGCGTTTTGAACGACGTTCGCTCGACTCGAGGCGAATCCTGCGTCAATTTACAAACCAATGATCGCTTCCTGAAAGAACGCGGTGGCTGCCGGTGTTTGGTTCCGGAACTGTGAAATCCTGCTTCGCGCTGGAAGCGGGCAGAGTTTAGTCGGAAGGGGCAGCATGTTGGAACAGCCATCGGGTATACAGGTGACCGACACTCATTCAGGAGCCGACGGCATCGAAGCGCGAGTTGATGATCTGGGTCTCGCGGGCATCGTGCACGACCTCAACAATCTTCTGACGCCTGTCATCTGGATGCTTGATTCGCTGCGGGAAAAGCAGGCTGGCACGGCTGTACCATGCGAACGGATAGAGGGCGCGATGGCGTGCGCTGAGCGCGCCCGATCGCTGGTATGTCAGCTTTCGGATATCCAGGCGAGGCGGCAAACAGATTCTACGATTGTTCGGATTCCGGAGTTACTGAAAGAACTTGAAAAATTGTTTCTCTGCGCACTCGGACCTCGCATCAAGCTTGTTTTCGACGTGGCGCCAGCGTTTCCGGTTATCGGGATTGACCGAGAACGAATCGAAAGAGCATTGCTCAACCTGATCGTCAATGCACGCGAAGCAATGCCCAATGGCGGAACCGTGACCGTTGGCGCCCATACGGAATTCCGGTCGGCGGCACCACTGGGTCGAGCCGAAATAGGGTTACACATCACCATCTCCGACACCGGGACTGGCATGGACACGATTACCTTGCGCCGCGCAGCAAAGCCGCCTTTTTCCACTAAGCCTCATGGATCCGGCTTGGGGTTGGCTGTCACTCGCGATCTAATCGAACAACTCAATGGAGACATGGCGATAACCAGCGTGCTCGGAATTGGTACAACGATTGACGTCTGGTTGCCTGCTGCCTAGCCGCCCCGCCTGTAGCGGGCTCGATCACGCCTAAGCGTCATCGTCCCGATGAAGGAAGCAAAGCGATGAGTGATACTGCCATTAAACTCGACCGAAGCGCCGCGCTCATGACGCGAACGACACTTTCAGCCGGCGCAACGCAGTCGATCGCCGGAGCAATGAACGCGATTCTCGCTGACGTGTTCGCGCTCTATCTCAAAAGCAAAAATTTCCATTGGCATATGTCCGGTCCACATTTCCGCGACTATCACCTGATGCTTGACGAACAAAGTGACCAGATCTTTGCGATGACCGACGCTATGGCCGAACGCGTGCGCAAGCTCGGCGAAACGACTATTCGATCCATCGGCGACATCGCACGGCTCCAGAGCATACTCGATAATGATGCCGAGTTCGTCACACCGGACGACATGCTGGCTGAACTGCGCGACGACAATGTGCAGTTCGCCAAACGGATGCGCGAGCTGCATGGCATCTGCGAGGAGTGTGGGGATGTCGCGACTGCGAGCCTTCTTGAGACCTGGGTCGACGAGGCGGAGCGGCGCGCCTGGTACTTGTTCGAGGCGACCCGCAACGTTGGAGCCGGTAGACAATGATGTCGCGCGCCTGGCAACTGAGTAGAGTTCGCGCCTCGGTGGGTAACTGCCAGGAAGGGGCGTTAGCGAGACGGCCCATCGTTACCGAGGCGGAAAGAGATATTCAGAATGACGAAAATTCAGGCGACCGAAGTCGCGGCATGGAAGCCCAATGCTCACATTAGAAGAAGCCAACACGATTGTTCGAGCTGCTATTGCCTGTGCAAAGCGGTTCCAAATACGCGTTGCCGTTGCGGTGTGCGATCAGAGCGGATATTTGATCGCGCTGAATCGCATGGACGACGTCTATGTCACGGCGGATCACTTCGCGTTCGGAAAGGCGGTTCTGTCGGCCGGAACTGGCGCTCCAAGCAATGCGAGCGCCTCTCTGGCTATTCCTTCGCCCGTTGGCGTTGTTGTAGCAGGCAGTATGCCGCCGATCAGAATTCGTGGCGGACTTCCAATCATCCGGGCTGGCATGATCGAGGGCGCTTGCGGCGTCGACGGCTCGCTGGTGACCAATCAAGATGAAGCCTGCGCCCGCGCAGGGATCGCTGCCCTGCAGTCAGCGAGCTCTGCAATACCGGAATGAAATTGCGGAAAGCGTTGGCCCGCTATGGACACTCGCGCGATAGGGGTTTCGCGGCGACTCGCGTGTCGCGGTAGTCTATGCGGGTCTTGCCTCGAGCCGTGTTAACCGGCGCGACAGGGACGACGAACGCGGGGATTTTTCCGGCTTTGGGCCGTCGCCGCGCCCCCGTCGCAATCGTCGGTGCCTTGTCGCCCGATTCTATTGGAAAATCGTTTATGCAATTGCTTCATAACGGTCACGTTAGCGCCCGGCAGCACGCAATGCGAACGCGTGCTTCCGGGGCCACGATGCCCCAAAGAACCGATCGGGTCTGGCGAGCACGCTTTCGTTGACGGCCTTTGATATGAGCGCAAGTGTGCGGAACCCGACCTCTATTACAAAGCGATACCAAGGTACCATAGACGCCGCTAATCCGATGGCGTGTAGTGGAAAACGCGATGATCGGGCCGAGACTTAGCCTCTCATTTTCGGCAGGCCGAGTTGGATCATTCAGATAAGGTACGGGCGTTCGGTTTGCATTGGCGCATTGTGTCTTCAGGCCGGCTACATACGACGAATAGCGACAAAAAAGAGTCGGGCTGTATGCGAGCTACGTCAACCTCGCGTTAACATGATGCTTTCTGTGCCGGCTGACAACTGTCGCTCCCGGTTTGAATTTTTCCTCTGCCGATTGTCGTGAACGAGCTCATGATTTTCACTCATGACGCGGTTTGGAACGCTTATCGGGCTGTTATGAAAAGAGCAGAATCCAGCCGTCCACTTGTGTCGATCGTTGACGATGATGAATCTGTCCGCGAGTCGCTGCCGGATTTGCTGAGGGAATTTGGTATTGCGGCCGAGGCCTTTTCTTCGGCCGAAGAGCTTCTCAAATCTGATTCTTTGGAACGAACGAGTTGCCTGCTGCTCGACATCACCATGCCGGGAATGTCCGGCCCCGCGCTGCAGGAGGAGCTGAAACGACGGGGTCATAAGATTCCGATCGTTTTTATTACCGCCCACGGAGACGAGACGACTCGTTCGCGTCTGTTGGAAAAAGGGGCCATTGCGTGCCTATCAAAGCCCTTTAGCGACACGACTCTTCGCGACGCGCTCAATTCGGCGCTCAAGATTAATTGAGGAAAAATAGGGAAAAATGCAGAAATTGCTTTTTTGAGAGGAGAAACATAATGTCTACCCCGATTGGGGCGATTCAGGTCGGGTGGCGAGACCGACTGATGTCGCATGCGACACCACTAGTATTTGTTGTTGACGATGACGTTTCGGTGCGCGAGTCGCTCGAACTGTTGATTCGTCATGCAGGGTGGATGCCGGAGACCTTTGCGTCCGCGCAGGAATTTCTATCGCGGCCGCGGGCAGCTGTTCCCAACTGCCTGATTCTGGATATTACATTGCCGGGCCTGAACGGCCTCGAGCTGCAGGAACTGGTGGCTGCCGATCGGGCTGACATGCCGATCATTTTCATCACCGGTCATGGCGATGTGCCTACTACCGTCCAGGCGATGAAGGCCGGGGCCATCGAGTTTTTGATGAAACCGTTCAGCGACGAGGCGTTATTGAGCGCCATCCAAATTGCCATCGAACGTAGCGATGCCGCTCTGCGCGTTGGAGCCGAGATTGGAGCGTTACGGGAGCGCTATGGGTCACTCAGTCGACGCGAGCGTGAGGTCATGGGGCTGGTCGTTCGAGGTCTATTGAACAAGCAGGTTGGTTTCGAACTTGGCATCAGCGAAATTACGGTCAAGGCGCACCGAGGCCGTGTGATGCGGAAGATGAAGGCGCATTCTCTTGCAGAGCTCGTGAATTGCGCAGCGAAGCTGGGGCTCGAACGCTAGTGTGCGCTAACCACAGCCGCGCCATGGGTTACACGATTTCACTATTTGATGTGAACCATTCGCAGGGCGAGGTAATCGGCAATCAATTGTGACCGCATTGAAAAAGCGGTTTGCGAACTTGGCAAAAAGGTGTGCTCTCAGGTGGCAGAGGATTCCAAGTATGCATTGAAGGTGCTCAGCGAAGGGCCCGAATTCACGCTATACCGCGGCAGAGATTGCGGCGATCAGACATCTATCTTGGCGGTGGCCGCTGTTTCCGAACAGCCGTCGCCTCAAAGTCTTCGCCGGCTAGAACACGAATACTCTCTGGCGACCGACCTCGATCCAGCATGGGCGGCCCAGCCCATCGCACTGAGTCGTCACCGAGGGCGACCCATTCTCATTCTTAGAGATCCAGGCGGTGAACCACTGGATCGGGTGATCAAGCAGAACCAAGAGAAACCGATCGATCTGACCAAGGCCCTGCGCATCGCCATCGGCTTGGCGTCCGCGCTTGGCCACGCCCATCGGCAGGGCCTCATTCACAGAGACGTCAAGCCTTCGACCACTCTGGTCGATGATTCGGACGGCGTGTGGTTGACCGGCTTTGGCATCGCTTCGCGGGTCCCTCGCGAGCGCCTGACGCCGGCCGCACCCGAGAGCATTGCCGGCACCTTTGCCTACATGTCCCCCGAACAGACCGGGCGCATGAATCGCTCGGTCGACGCGCGTAGCGATCTCTACTCGTTGGGTGTCACCCTGTACGAGATGCTCACGGGCATGCTCCCATTCGCCGCGGCTGACCCGCTGGAGTGGGTACATTGCCACATCGCGCGTCAGCCGGTGGCGCCGATGGATCGCCACGGGGTCCCGGCGCCGTTGTCGGCCATCGTCATGAGGCTCCTCGCCAAAAATGCGGACGAGCGCTACCAGACCGCCGCGGGCCTGGAAGCCGATCTTCGGCGGTGCCTGTCGGATTGGCAGTCGCATGGCCGGATCGATCCGTTCCCTCTGGGTGCGGGCGATGCGTCGGACCGATTGATGATCCCCGAGAAGCTGTACGGGCGGGAACGCGAAATCGATGCGCTGCTGGCGGCGTTCGACCGGGTGTTGGCGCACGGCGCCGTCGAACTGGTGCTAGTATCGGGATATTCCGGCATCGGAAAGTCTGCTGTGGTCAATGAGCTGCACAAGTCGCTTGTTCCTCCCCGCGGATTGTTCGCATCGGGCAAGTTCGACCAATACAAGCGCGATATTCCATATGCCACGCTCGCACAGGCATTCGAGAGCCTGATACATCCCCTGTTGAGCAAGAGCGAAGAGCAATTGCGCATATGGCGCGATGCCCTTCACGAGGCTCTGGATCCAAATGGATCGCTTATCGTTGAACTTGTCCCGAGTCTGAAGCACATCATAGGTGAACAGCCACCGGTCCCTGAGCTTCCTCCGGAGGAAGCCAAGGGCCGTTTTTTGTTGATATTTCGACGGTTTATAAGCGTCTTCGCAACGCCCGAACATCCGCTTGCGTTATTCTTGGATGATTTGCAATGGCTTGATGCAGCCACGCTCGATCTGCTCGAAGATCTATTGTCGCAGACGGATGTTAAGCATCTGCTCTTGATCGGCGCCTACCGAGACAACGAGGTCAACCCCACCCATCCGTTGATGCGAAAACTGGGTGCGATACGCCGCGCGGGATCGCTTTTGCAGGATATCGTACTTACTCCACTCGGCCGTGAAGATCTAGAGCAGCTTCTCGCAGATTCACTTCGTTGCGAACTGAATCGCGCCGTCCCGCTGGCCCAATTGATTCATGACAAAACTGCCGGCAATCCCTTTTTTGCCATTCAATTCCTTTCAACACTCGCCGATGAAGGCTTGCTCATCTTTGATCATAATGAAGCCCAATGGTCTTGGGACTTGAACCGAATCCAGGCCAAGGATTACACCGACAACGTTGTGGACTTGATGGTTAGGAAGTTGCAACGCCTGCCTGTCGAAACTCAGACAGCTCTCCAGCAGCTTGCCTGCATGGGCAATAGCTCAGAGTTCGACATGCTTCAGATGGTGTATGAGAGTTCGATTGAGGAAGTACACGATCAGCTATGGGATGCAGTCCGCGCGGGTCTCGTTTTTCGCTCGGAAACGTCGTACCGGTTTTTGCATGACCGTGTCCAGGAAGCAGCCTACTCGCTGATCCCGAAAGAGCTCCGGGCGGAAGCGCATCTTCGCATCGGAAACCTCCTCGCCGAAAATACCTCTGCTGAGAAACTGGAAGATGTAATATTCGAAATTGTCAACCAGCTAAACCGCGGTTCACACCTTATCGCCTCAGTCGAGGAACGCGAGCGAATTGCGGAACTCAACTTAATTGCGGGCAGGCGCGCGAAAAATTCGACGGCCTATGCCTCTGCGCTCAAGTACCTCAGAGCTTGCAGCGCTGTATTACTGGACACAACTTGGGAGGAGAACTACCGGCTAATCTTCTCGATTGAATTCTTAACGGCCGAGTGCGAGTTGCTGACTGCCGATATGGTCGCGAGTGAAAGCCGGCTTTCAATGCTGTCGCGACGCGCCAAAAATCGCCACGATTTCGCGATCGTGACGCGCTTACAGCTCACGCTCTACACAACTTTGGATCAGAGCGATCGCGCTGTCGACGTATTCCTCAAATATCTCCGCTGCACGGGGACGAATTGGACGCGGCATCCAACCCACGACGAAGTCTTACATGAGTACGATCGAATCGGGGCCTTGGTCGGAGAAAGAACGATCGAACAGCTCGTCGACCTGCCCTTGATGACCGATACTGACGTCCTCGACATGTTAGATGTCTTCACCGAAATTGTGACCCCCGCGCTGTACTATGACGAGAACCTATCGTCTCTCGTGGTCTGCCGCATGGTAAATCTCAGCCTCGAATATGGGAATCACGACGGTTCGTGTTTCGGCTATGTTTGGTTCGGCGTCATCGCTGGACCGCGCTTCAACAACTACAAAGATGGATTCCGGTTCGGTCAGCTTGGCTATGATCTGGTCGAAAAGCGTGGCTTAACGCGATATCAAGCCCGAACCTACATGTCGTTCGGCAATTTCGTCGTGCCGTGGACCAAACATGTGGCAACTGGGCGCGAGTTGGTGCGCCGAGCCTTCGATGCAGCGTACCGAATTGGTGACCTCACATTTGCTGCGTATAGCTTGGCCGAGTTGATCAAAAACTCTCTAATGGTTGGAAGCAATCTGGCAGACGTACAGACGGAGGCTGAAAACGCCCTTGAGTTTGCCAAGCGAACTCGATTCGGCCTCGTGATTGAGGTCGTTGCTGCACAACTCGGCCTCGTCCGGATGCTCCGTGGATTGACCCATGAGTTTGGGTCTTTGAACGACGGGGATTTTGACGAACTTGTGTCCGAACGGCTTCTGGCGGGCAATCCGGTGCTGGCGTTTTCCGAATTCTGTTACCTAACGCGAAAGCTTCAGGCTCGCTTCTTTGCCGGAGACTACGCGGCAGCAGTCGACGCTTCGCAACGAGCGCATTCGTTGCTCTGGCCTGTGGCATCGCAAATCGAGACGGGTGAGTTTCGCTTCTACGCCGCCCTGGCACATGCTGCTGCCTGGAACTCGGCTTCTCCCGAAAAAAGACAAGAGCATTTGTCCTCTCTTGCCGACCATCACCGACAGCTTGAGATATGGGCACTCCATTGCCCCGCAAATTTCGAAACCAAGACCGCGCTCGTCAGCGCGGAAATCGCGCGCATCGAGGGCCGGGTGCTGGACGCTGAGCAGTTTTACGAAGCAGCAATCCGTTCGGCGCGCGACAACGGTTTTACACATTGCGAGGCGGTCGCCAACGAAGGTGCTGCGCAATTTTATTCGACGCGGGGTTTTACTAAAATTGCGCACGTCTATTTGAGAGACGCCCGCGATTGCTATTGTCGCTGGGGGGCGGACGCGAAGGTACGACAGCTTGAGGAGAGGTATCCGCAGATCAAGTCGGAGAAGGCGCCATCTGACACCGGCGCTATTCGCGCTTCCGTACAACAACTGGACCTGGCGACGGTCATCCGCGTATCGGAGGCAGTGTGGGGTGAGATCGAGCAGGAAAAGCTGGTCCGTACACTCATGCGTACGGCCATCGAGTATGCGGGTGCCGAGCGGAGCCTGCTGATCCTGATTCGGGACGGTGAATCTAGAATCGAAGCGGAGGCCACCACCGGGCCCGATAAGATCGAGGTTGCGACTCGGCACTCGGCTGCCATCACACCGTCCGATCTGCCTCAATCGGTGCTGCGCTACACGATCCGGACACAGGAGCGCGTGCTCTTGGATGATGCCCTGTCCGATAACTCGTATTCCGAGGACGAATATCTGCGCCTGAAGCGCTCAAGGTCGGTTCTGTGCCTGCCGATCGTCAAGCAAACGAAGCTTTTCGGCGCACTCTATCTGGAAAACAATCTCACGCCGTTCGTTTTCACGCCGGATAGGGTTGCCATACTGCAGTTACTGGCTTCGCAAGCTGCCATTTCACTCGAAAATGCCGCCCTTTATGCAGAGGTCCAAATGAAAGTGGGGCTTCTGCAGCTTCTTCCGGTATCCGCTTGGACGCTCAAGCCTGACGGAACACCAGATTTCGTGAATGATGTTTGGCTCGAATTCTCAGGTCAGACCCTGGATATCATCCGGTCGCATCCGGAAGCCTGGATGACCGTAATCCATCCTGAGGATCGGGAGATGGCGGCCAAGACCTTCCGGGATGGTGTGCATTCCGGACAAGGTTTCGCATTCCAAACCCGTTCTCTCCGAGCTCGGGACGGGACATATCGCTGGCTCCTCCAGCAAGCCGTCGTCTTGCGCGATGCCGAGGGAAAAGTCCTCAAATTCGTCGGTACGACAACCGACATCGATGACCAGAAGCGCGCCGAAGAAGCTTTGCGCCAGATGCAGGCCGATCTCGCCCATGTGACCCGGGTCGCCACACTTAACGCCATGACCGCGTCCATCGCCCACGAAGTAAGTCAACCCCTTTCAGGGATTTTGACCAACGCCAACACCTGCATGCGGATCCTCAATTCCGATCCGCCCAATTTAGCTG
>Ga0307428_1001201_pt1 | contig 13504 bp, 26 predicted proteins | sample SalMarWE160240MG_FD_202161 | JGI IMG/M metagenome (GOLD analysis project Ga0307428, IMG submission 202161) | Salt marsh sediment microbial communities from the Plum Island Ecosystem LTER, Massachusetts, United States - WE1603-240 | ecosystem: Environmental > Aquatic > Marine > Intertidal zone >...
ACTCTTGCCCACCCCGCCTTTCAAAGCGACTACGGCTATCTTCTTCATCATCTTCTCAAAAAATAGAGGGCACACCTTTCGATGCGCCCCCGTTTTCTTTGTACTAGCATACCCGATGGGGAGGGGAAATGTCAACAGCGATGTTCCAGGCGGTTTAGGCTAATCACCTTAATTTGGCACATCGTCAGACAGGGGCAATATTGCAATTGGTTCCAAAAGGTGCTATAATTGCTGCGCAAAACTTAATAAGAGGAAACGGGGGCGCTATGAAGATAGCGCCCCTTTCTTTTTTGGAGGGGACCACTATGGTTATTGAAAATGCATCCGGAGCGGCAGCTGAAGAAACCGGTGAACAGGGCGAGTACGGCCTCCACATAAGGCTGTCCAGGGAAATGCAGCCGAAGCTGAAGGAAGCCGCTGAGCTGGCCTATAAGATGGGGGATATCCCCAAGGCGGACCTGGTCGACCTGATGAACCTCTACATTGTCTGGGGGCTGAGCATCCAGAAGAAAAAGTGGCTGGACCGGATGGGTTACCGATAACCCTTTCTTACCGTTCCCTTCCGCTTAGAAGGTTAAACTTTAAGTTAAGTTGAAGAAAAAAGCAACAAAACTGGATGTTCTGCTGTTTATAAAGCAAAAGGAGATTATCAGCGCTTTTGACCTAGTTGAACGATTTGGCTACACCAGCGACGGTGCCGGCTCGATGCTGAGCTGGCTCAAGCGAGAAAAACTCGTGATAAACGGGCGCAGGGGTGAATGGGAGCTGACCGACGCAGGCTTGAGCAAGTTAATCTACTACGGGAGGATATGATGGCAGACCAAAATGAAAACACGCAATATACGGATATACAGCAGCAGTTTCTTGATCTTCTCAAGAAATACCCTGTCAAGGGTCCCGAGCTGATTGTGGACTATGTCACCTCTCAGGGTGAGACGGTGTTGGAAGATCCGGAGAAGATGGCGGTAGCCATTTCCGAGTGCGAGATTACACCGGTGAGAAGGCGGCAGATCCTGAAACACTGGTTTGCTGAGAAGGGCGTGACGGTGCCCGATGAGCTGCTGAATAGGGTGGGCATGCCTCGGGATAAAGCGAAAGAGGCCGAGGAAAAGGCGAAGGCCGCGGATGATGATAAAAAGTCCAAATACTCAGTTGACGAGGATACCGGTGCCATCAAGGTAGCCGGCAGCGGGGAAAAGGCCCTGACCTGGACAGAGGCCGAGAAGCTGTCAAAGACGATAAAGAAGGAGATAGCCGAAAGGGATAAGGGGAAAGGGTTAAAGTATGTCTATGACCCCGGTGCCAATGCGGTGAGGATGGCCAAGCAGGGCGAGATAGGCGGCACTCTAGAAGAGGCGAAGGATCTGAAGCAGATGGCAGAAGAAGGCAAAGGTAAAGACGGGGGGGAATCCCCGTTCATAACGGATAGTGAAGGCAACTGGACGCTCAATCCCAAAGCCAGGGTGACCGGCCTGGAGCTGATGGCCATGGACGCAATAAGAAAGGCCCAAGAGAGGGGGGAGCCGGTTGACCCCATCGAGGCTCTGAGCCAGGCCTCGGAGAAGATGAAGTCCCTCCGGGAGGCCATGGGCGCCACTGGCCAGCAGCTGCCGGACTGGATGACCGACCCGCTCAAGTTTATCGAAACAATAAACACGCTTTCCGGCGGAGGCAAGGTGGATGAAGCTCTAAAGCAACAGGTTGCCAGCCTGGAAAAGACCCTGGCCGAGTTAAAAGAGGAAAGGTTCAAGAATCAGATAGAGGAGCAGAATAAGCATATTGTAGCGTTGGCCGGCACCATCAGCGACCTCAAGGAACAGGTGGCTAACGTGGGTAAAGGAGCTAGCGGCAAAACCGAGATGGACATCCTGCACGAGGTTGCCACTGAAGGTATAGGAGTCCTCAAGACCGAGCTACCCGGGTTTCGCCGGGACATAAAAGATGCGCTTGCCGGGTCGAGGCTGCCCCCACCCAAGACCACCGAGGAGCGAAGCGTGAGGACGAGACAATTGAAGGAAGCGGTTCAAACGGACAAGGAAATAGAAGAGACAGGGCGCAAGCTCTTCTTCAGTTGAGGTTGGTGTCGGGTCGGCCAGGGATTAAAATTAGTATAGATATTAAGTTGAGGTAAGAGTAATATGAGTACAGGACCTCCCTTCCCGAATTTACCGCCGAGACCCCCCAGCCCGATAAAGCCACTACGGGACATAATAAAGCAGGGGCGCGAGCAGGTGGGGAAGGCCAGCGAAGATATCCGTTCCATTGCCGATGAAATCCGCGGCGGCACCACCGTCTCTCCCCCCAAGGAGACAGGGAACGCGGTTAAAGAGGGCACCGCCTGTCTACCCTGCTCACGCGACCATCTGTCTGTAACCTCATCAGCCCTATCCGAGGGTATAAGATTTGCCCGGGAGAAGGGCGTCAAGGACCCCGAGGTAATGAGGCGAATCCGCATCGCCCTGGATGAGCTCAACATCATGGAGCGCATTGACCTGGCCCCGGAGGAGATTGCCCAGCTCAAGGGGGCGGAGAAGGAGCTTGCCGATTGGACCCTCAAGCAGTCAAGAGACCTGAGGCATGCCATCACCGCCATAAAGGACGTTGAGACAATGGAGCAAACTGCGGCCAGGGCAAGCCAGGCTACTGAGGGGTTTATGGACAGGCTGTGGTCCATTCCCTCTGGGGAATGCGAAACCTGCAGCGAACTCAGGGAAAAGCTCAGTGAGTTTATTGAGAGGCGGAGGAAGGAGAAGGCTAGGGGAACTATTACCTAGCCTTCAAAACCGCTCAGATTTCAACCTGGTGGGCTGTAGTGATAGCCTGGGGGGAGATAGTGAAAACTGACGTCGATACCTGCCTCAAAGAAATAGCCGACTGGTATGTCGAGCATAGAAGGGAGATAACACTACCCGAGCTTAATCCCATCCTAGAGAAGCACTGCGAGAGCGAGGCGGAAATTAAGAAGTTTACCCAGTTTTTGGCCACAGAGCCCGGGCAGTTGAGGTTCAAGACGCTGCTGAGGGAGAGGAAGGAGGCCAGCGGGAGCCATGGGCTAACCTATCCATCCCCGCCCGGCCGAGAAGAGGTGATTGAAGAAAACCTGACCCCCCTGGCTATCAAAGAGGGCAAGCACCCTTATCATCCTCCGGAGGGAATCCCGGCTGAAGTCTACCCTGTACGAGCTTCGACCGGTGAGGGATATTCGCTTTTTGATACAACACAGGGGGTATGGTTTGGACAAAGGCGAGGGACCTATGAAGAAGCGGTCACAGCGGCGGACAAGGAGAATCGGCGCCTATGGGATGCATCGGCCTGGCGCCGCAAGCAGAGGTGAATTATGGAAGCCACAACTACATTAAACAGGATATGCCAGGAGGTCGGGGTCTGCCCGGGCGAGCCCTCCGACCATGAGCTTCTCTTCCACTTCGGCATCGAGGAAGTGGGCAGCCCGGGAGTAGTACTCGACGAGGCCACAGCCAGGGCCACGCCCTGCTCCTGCTTTGCCTACAAGGGAAAGGATATGTGCTGGAGCCGGGGCATAATCGGGATGCTTGCCCAGCCTCAGCAGGCGGTCTACTGCGTCGCCAGCAAGACCTATAAGACCCAACCGGCGCTCACAGAGCGCTACAACAGATTTGCCGAGGCGGCCGAGGAAGCGCATAAAAAGATAGAGGCGATGCCGAAAGGAACCGAGCGGCTGGAGACGTGGCTGGAAGAGATGGGCAAGTCACTGTCCAAGCGCGGCATCGAGGTTTAAGGAGGCCGAAATGGAAATAAGCAGGGCAAAAAAGGTCGTAGAGTTAACCAAGGACAACCGGAAAATCCTGGTTACCTTCTTCGAGGGGGACCTAGTATCGAACTGCGTTGAGGAGGAAACGAAGAAGTCATGTGAAACCTGCCAGTGTGATAATGCCACCTGTCAAGAATGGATAGAGAGCTTAAAGGGCAAGGGATATGAGGCCACTGAAGTCGAGCTTGGGGAGCTCGGCATTGAAGAGAGTCTCCCCAGGTTCATGGCAGAGAGGGAGTCGGCAGCCGAAACCGAGGAGCCGGAGGCGGCCCCAGCTGCCGAGCCAGAGGTAAAACCGGAAGAGATGGGCGATGAATCATAGCTGAGATTGAAAAAAGGGGGAAACCAATGTCGGAATGTCCTGTTAAAATCAAACCTATGGCGGAGTGGGTGATTGAGGAGGACCCGCGGGGGATCTGCCGGGAATGCCTTCTGGGGCCGGTCCTCCAGTGGTACCACGAAGAGCTGGAGGCAAAAGGCTACTCCGAGCAAGCCCAGGACCTGGAGAAACTGTCCCGACAAGCCGAGGAGCTGCCCTTGCAACTGTGCGAGCAGTTTGATAAAATCAAAGGTGAGGTGGAGGAATCATTAAGGGAAAGGCTTTTGGATTTTGATTGTGCCGTTCAAAGCTACGAACCCGAGTGATTCAAGATTGATGATGAAGTCTTAGCAGGAGGTTTACAGTGGGAAAGATTCATATGGCCCAGGTAGCCGGGCTTCCGATCCGAACCCTCCGCCGGATGGTGGGGATTCCTGCCCACAGACCCAGCGCGTTCAATGCTTGCATTGGCGCTTCGCTGAGAGGGCAGAAGTACTCCAAACCCGCTCCGGGGATGGGCGGACAGAAGGACGTCCGCATTCAGACCGCCTTCACCAGCGCGGTGCATAAGTGCGCCGGCATGAAGGCATGACACAGGCCTCCACTGAAATAAAAAAAGCCCCGAGACCTTTCCCCGGGGCTTTATTTATATCCAGAGAGTACTCTAACCTGGCTATTTATCCCTTTGCCTGGCTGCCATGCTGTAAAAGCACCCCTTGTTGTGGCATGACTTCCACAGGTTGCAGCCGGTGACTATTTTCATCTTGCTTTCACTGTGCATCTCCACCTTGACCGGCGAGATAACGACAGAAACCTCCGCCTTTTCACCATTCTCCCCGATGAACTCGGAGCACACCCCCATATAAGCTTGAACCTTTACTTCGGTTGTTGTCATCGCCGCTTCTTCTCCGTTGTAAGCGCCCATGCCCTGAAACAGGGCTCGCAGACTCCGGAAATGAGCTTGGAGCACGCTGAATGGCAGACCTGGCATTGAAGATTCTCACCCTCTTCAATCGGGGACTGCTCCATAAGAAGCCCGACATGCTCGTCGTCGTCAATGATATCGCCCCCGCCATCGAGTGACCTATGGTTGTGGGAATTCCGCAGTGTCTCGAGCTGCGTTGCGTCCTCACCTTTACCCTTGAGGTTGTTGATTATTACATCTAGGTCATCAATGCTTACCCTGGCAAGCTTCGCCATAACAGACCTCCTGCCGAATTATACCACATAGCAAGATTCTTGACTAGAGAGAGGGGGGGCTTGACAGAGTTCAAATACATAGGTATAATGGTTGTGTTAGGAGTAGAATGGAAACAGAAATCGAGAACCTCAAGCTCATATTGCAATCCCCCAGGGAGCGAGCTCCGGGGACAATAGTTTCATACCTCCAGACAGCCCGGACATTTCTCACCTGGCATGGTGATGGCGAGCCACCGACCGACAAGGATTACCGGCGCTATTTCATCTATAGAAGGGAAAAGGGTGTTTCCGAGAGAACCCTGGCCAAGGAATTTGTACAACTCAATAAGTTGGCGATTGCCAACAAATGGCCCTGGCCCTTCACCGCAGATGATAGACCGGTGGCAGAAGAGGAACCCTTTGCGCCGTCGTTTACACCCGAGGAAATCGAGACGCTTATCCTGGCCAGGGATAAATATTCCAAGAGTGAGGCGTTTTACCTAGCGGTCTCGACAATCTGGGGGCTGAGACGCGAGGAGATGATTAGGATTAGAAAGAGGGATTACAGCGAGCAAACCATTAAGATTAAGATAGCAAAACAAAAACACGTGCGGCGGGTGGAGCACCTCATACCCGACGAAATCAATCAGATACTCCAGAACTACCATCCGCAACTTGTTGACATAAACTCTCTCTCCTATATGTTTTACCGGATTCTTAATAAAGCAGGATTACCGAAAAGAAAGGGGTATGGTTGGCACTCAATAAGGCGGATTTTAAGGACCGCCTTAGAGTGGAGCCTGGCAGAGAACCGCCTGCCCCTCTCACTCGTTGCTGACTATATGGGCTGGTCTAAAGCCCAGAAGGGCATTGTCTATGGCGGTGCTCCAATGTTGGGCGTCTATTTCCATCCAGAGGCGATGTCCAGCGACCCCTACGCTATTGAGCGTAAAATGCTGGAAATTCACCCATTCCTGAAGTTCTGGAGACCGGCCCCGGAAGCTACCAATGAGCAGTTACCGGAACAGATAGAGACCGCACCGGCCACCTAGACTCCTGCTCTAGCGTGGTATCCCCCAATTGATACGGCGTATAGCCGTATTTTTTTGTCTTTGAAGCTGTTTCAATACGATTTCTATGAATTTTTGAAAATTGGCATCAAAACTACTTGACAAAATTCATATTGATATGGTAAGCTAAATTGAAGCTATATTCATAGGTATTATGATACTGTTGAATGTAGCTCGCACCTTCAAAAATGACGGATACTGATATTAGGCAACCAGCCTAGTTATCGGGACAATGACCGCCGTTATACGGAAGCCGAATAGTGCGACCACTACCTATAATGTAGGTAGCCACGAAAGGCAACGGCCAGCCGTCTATAATGCCTCTTGTGTGCGGTTGGGTGTGCCATAGGCTAAATTCAAAAAAGGAGTTGAGTTTAGCAAATGGGAGATACACCTACCTATATCAAGTCACTACTCACGCCCAACGGCAAAAAGCCTGCTGGTCGGCGTGTCTGGTCGTTAGACCTTGAGACTATCTGGCTACCCTTCTTTATGGCTACCACCCTTCAGGGTGATACCGCTATCCCGATTGACGCTTTAGGCGCACCCCTGCGGTTGGCCTATAATCAGGACGGGTCGGTCAAGTTCAGCAGGACGGGACGGCCTGTTATCAAGGTAGTCAAGCCCATAGCCGACAGCGTGAAGCTGGTCAGGGAAAACTTTGCCGCTAACCTTATGGCCTATTCCTTTGAGGTAGCACAGAGTAACCCGAAGGGCTTTGAAGCCTTACAGCGTAACGCTGTCAAGGCGGGCAAGCCGATAAACACGGCAGACAGGGAAAACTTACAGAGGGCGATTGCCGAAGCTCAAGCGAAAGCTATGGCCGAAGCTACCGCCGAACCCACCGCCGAACCCCCCCAAAAGGTCGCAGTTCCAGTGTAATCATTCTAGCCTATGGCACGCCCCACCGCACACAAGGCGGAAAGTGAGGTGTAAAATGGCAAAATGGCAAACGCCTATCCGCCAGCTACACCTAGCTAAAATTTTGACCGACTACCTTTTGTCAAAGGGCTGGAGAGTTGACTTAATCACTGGGGAGATTTACCACCCCGACTACGAAGCCCGTATCAAGGGCATAGTGGCCGACTGGAAAGCCGATGACAGGGAAAAAGATACCGCAGAATGGAAAGCCGAACAACAAAAGCTACACAGTCTAGGCGAGAGAAGCTACCCCATTCGTGGCCAGTTTAATAACATCAGCCGTGACATCTTTTTCAGCAATCAGCCCGTATTCTATCTGGTCGGCGTGGGGGTTAGCGGTATAACTCTCACCCCCTTTGCAAAAGTGAGGCTGTCCAGTAGCTACGCTAACCTTTGGGTAGAATTGGGCAACACTCTCAAAGGCATCAGCAAAAACCGAAAGCGCAAAGCTATGCGATACGGCAAGCCCCTGCCCCCCGAATACAGAAGGGCAGTTTGGCTAGTGTGTAGTGAAGCGGTAAGGCACTATTTAAGTCACTAGGCAATAAGAGGCAAAAAAGGGAAAGACACCCCGTTACTGGGGTGTCTTTTTGCTTTCAAACCGCCCGTTAAGGGCGGTTGTTTCCCCCTCTCCTTCAAAGGAGAGGGGGGCTTTTTTTACCCTAATTACCCCCCCTCACGCAGGAGAAAGGAGGTCAAAGCGATGGCGGACAAATTCCCGACAGGACGCCTCGTTACTACCGCCGGTGTTATGGACAGGGCATCCTCCGACGAAGCCTTCGCCAAGTTCGTGCGAAAGAGCCTTGAGCGCCACTCACAAGGCGACTGGGGCGACTTGAGCGCCGAGGATAAGAAAGAAAACGATTATGCCCTGGGCAAGTATCTGAGGCTGTTTTCAGCATACGAGCACGACGGCCTGCCGAAAATCTGGATTATCACTGAGGCCGACAGGTCGGTAACTACCGTTCTTTTCCCAGATGAATATTGAGTGTGGAGGTAATCAATGAAGATGATAGCGCCAGATAGCACCTGGAACCTACCGCCAACAGTCAAGCAGACCAGGACCATAGCAAGACTCTGCCGTGCCAGAGGAATTACTGAGCCACTGGAGGAGCAGCCTAGCAACAGGCTGGAAGCGAGCCGCTTAATCCGCCAGCTAACGAAGCCAAATGGCAGGGGGTGACTCTATGGCAAGCGCTAAAGAGGTGGTCTTTATCCTTACCCGGGAAGACGTCTTACTCTGCGCCCAGCAGATGGGCATACCTGAGGAAGCGATAACCGACGATGTATTCAACCAGGTTAAGAAGGGCGTGGAGTGGGGGCTAGAGTCCTGGCACGAAGTAATGCGTGAGGCTATTGACTTCGCCCTGAAAAGCTAAAACGAAAGGGGAAAAGATGTCTGGAGAAAAGGTAGATTTATCTGGCAAGAGTGTCTATTACCTTGACCAGGACCAGTTTGAGAAGCTCTTTTGCCGACACTGTAAGGAGTCGGAATCGTGCGGGAAAACCCCAGACGCCATCCACAGCTGCATGGGGCTCCTCGATAGCGGCGTTTGGGACGCAGCATTCCGCAGGCGAGAGGGAGACTAAAAGAGGGGCGAAGCCCCTCTTAGAAAGGAGGTGAAAGCCGATGGAATATGAGGCACAAGGAGGCATCAACTGGACATGGTTCAAGGTTCAGAACGGAAACCTCGTAGCAGTCTTTCGTTTGCACCACGGCGAAGAGCAGATACGGGCATTCCGCAAGCTCACCAAGAAGATGGTCGAGGTTGAGAGCATCAACGTCCCCTTTGCTCCCTGGCGGGAGAAGTGCAACGTTGTCGCCGACCATGTCAATAAGCAGGGCGGGTATTCTGACCCCGAGGTAGTCAAAGCCTTCAGCTGGCTCAACGATATGTTCCGGGAAACCGCAGGCGGGTTCGAGCTGAAAACGTGCGCCGAAGGCTCATTAAGCCACTTGGAGTACCACGGAGTTTACATAGTTAGGAGGTGAGCTATGGCAGAGAAGCTAGTCTGTGATAAGTGTGGCGCAACCTATACCGACGATAAGAGTATCCAGTGGGCAAAAAGCGGATTTAAAGACTGGGAGGAGAGATGCAAAGAAGATGGCACCACACCCCGGGGGCTTGGCCCCTGCCCGAAAATACATTGCCCAGGGGAGCTAATTTTAACGACAGAATAGTATCAGAAAGGAGGTGACCTATGAGCAGGGTTTTTGTCTACGACGGACGGGATTTTCCTGACCCGGACCCGAACCTCAGCCCCGATGAAGTCAGGGCATCACTGTCAAGCTTCTTCCCCGAGCTGGCCAACGCCGAGGTAACGGAGAGCGAGCGCGACTCCGAATCGGAACCCGGCCAGAAAGAAACCGTCTACGAGTTTCGTAGGCGGGTCGGCACAAAGGGCTGTCATTAAGGGAGCTAGGTATGGGAGAAAAAGAAGACATAGAGAAGGTGGTCAACGCTCTCGAAAAGGTGCCGGCTAAGCAGCTTATGCTTGTCGAGCTGGCCAACAGCATCCCTATTACAAACGGGAGCCTGGATGTGCACGCCTTAGTCGAGAGGATACCGGAAATCAACCTGGCCACCGCCGAGGCCGTGGCTTACGGGAATCACACTATCCAGGCGGTCGACGCCCTGGTCAGACTGCAGGGGCAGACTGAAGAGGATTAGCCATGTGGGACCTGGACACTATCATTGCGCAAAATAACCAGGCTGCCCTGGAAGCCATGATGCGGCCGCCGGAAGTGGAGGCAGCTCAGACGCCGCGGCCGGAGGCTTGGCCTTTATCTACGCTTGCGAAGAAACTGAAGGTCGGCCCTCCGCTGCTGGAGGAGCTGCTGAAATGCTTCACGAACATCGACGATATCCAGAAGTTCGTGGCCATCATCCGGGAGTTCCTTCCGGAGCACGAAGCCGACATATTGACAGAGCCCAGGTTCGGCCGGCTTTACAAGTTCTGCTACCTCTTCGGCAAAAAGTATTTCCCTCTGCCGATATTTACCCAGGAAGCCGAGCTGAGTGGTTTCGTAGCCAGCCTGCCGGTAGAGTTTATGGGCATGTCCTACTCGTCTTACCACGACCTTGGTATGAGGCTGGGGTACGCCCTGCTGCTGGCTCTTGTCGTTTACCCCTACCAGGGGGACTGGAGAGACGAGGAAGATGACAGTGTGCCCTTTGACCCGGCGAATTTGCCAGCTGAAAAGTTTAAGCCTTCTGCCAGTGATATCGCCTGGGTGGAAGATCTGGTGGCATCCCTGGCGATCGGCGGCCAATGGATTGCACCGGTGGGCTTTAGCATGGTCAAGGTGGCAGAAAACAAAATCCTATTGAGAGACGCTAAAGACACCCCCGAAGCAAAAGAAACCATACGCCGCACGCTCTTGATCGCAAAGAGAGCGGGAATAGCGGCGGAGTTCTCCAGGACCGGCAGAACAGCCCAGGAGAAACTAAACGGCGCCAAGGTGCCGCTTTTTGACATGATTCAGGGGGTTGTCGGCCAGCAGCTGGTCAATATGATACCGCGGGAAGGCTGGGAGCCTGATACCCTGCACAAGATGACCGACGGCACGCCGTTTGACGGAATCGGGCATTTTGCCGACTGGGTGTGCTCCAACACCGGGTGCGTCGTGCTGGATACAAGCTACGGCGACTGTGAATATATAGAGGGCTACGGCGAGCCTTTATTCAAGTGGTCGCGGCTAAATGTTGACAGGCTGACGGAAGACTACCCGAAGGTTCAAGAGATCCGCGGGAGGATAGCCCGTGTTATCGATTGGCTGGAAGTAAACCCCCCGGTTCGCTACAAGGAGCTTCTAGATTTCTTGTTGTCACTGCCGGCATCAGAGCGAGAGCCTGCAGACCCAGCGCGGTGGGCGACGGTCTACGACCCGACCGAGCACTGGTGCCCTTTGGAGCCTGAACTTAACCTAGAGGAGGACGAAGACGATGGCGAATGAGAAGCCGGACAATTTCGTGTGGGCGGTCCCTGGGGAGCTGGGGATACCGCCCGACCCGCTGAGGCTGAGGCTGGACTTTCACCACCAAGCCGTGGTGATGACCAACTTCAACGGAGAAACCGTAACCCAAAAAGTCGTCTCGGCCATGGATATAGCTCACTCCCTGGCGGGCGAGCTGTCTTTCGGCTCCGGGCTATTACCAGACCGGACGCTCTGGTGGCGGAATACGAGGGGCGGGCCCGTGGTTGCCATCTACGACCAGCCGCAAGTGAGACTGCTGGCGCTGCTGGTGGATGTAGCAAAGCCGCCACTCCGGTTCAAAGTTCCGTTGCCCGGTATGATTTCCCTCTGCCGGCCCGGGGCTCCACCGTGGGTCTATGCGGTCAAGAAAAAGCCAACGAAAGAAACGGACACCGTCTACAAGGCGCCCCTGGCTAATGTCTTCGCTAATGGCCGGACGTGCCCGGGCAGCCATGAATTCCCTATGAGGATTGCTGACATCGTGCAGTCCTTCTATACGTCATTCTTCAGCGCGACGGCGGACCTCCGCAATCGGTCTAGCAAATTCCCCCAGAACGTAATTTACCTGTGGGAGCATCTCAACAATAAGAAGCGGTTCCCGATGGGGGACCTGGTCAAACACGGCACCGTGCACGACTTGATGGAGATGGAAATGTGACATGAAACCTGTCGGCTATTTACTCAACCGCCAGGAAGGCCTGGAGGGAGAGCGGGGCCTCTATTTCAACTATATCGCTGCTTCTAACGGGCTTTTCATCGAGGCGGAAAATAAACTGCTGGAGGCCCGAATCCCCATCGCCGATTGTGAGATCCGGGGCCTGGCGCCGCTTAAGACGAAGTTCGTCCTTACCTTCGGGAGTATCCCGCAGCGGTTCTTCGACCTGGCGCTGGACATGTTCCTGGCCGATACCACGCGGGAGCACTATGTCGCCGTTATCGGCGATTCCGGGTATCACTTTTATGTCCCGGTCCAGGAAAAAGAAGAGGGCCAGGTCGTCTATGAATGCGGGGACCGGGTGGTGCTCGACCTGCATTCTCACGGCACCATGGGCGCCTGGTTCAGCAAAAAAGACAACGAAGATGACACTGGGCTGAAGGTTTACGGGGTCATCGGTAGCCTGGGGAAAACGCCGGTAGTCAAGCTTAGGCTCGGTGTCTACGGGTATTATATGCCTTTAGCCTGGAAGGAAGTCTTCGACGGCGCCCTGACGGGCGCCATAGAGTATGAAGAAGAGGAGGTTATAGGCGAGGATGAGCTACACTGTGAGGCTGGGGGAGAACCTGGGCCGCCCGAAAATCGTGGTGGTTGGATGCGGTGGTACAGGCGGCTTCGTGGCCGAGGGTCTATGCCGGATCCTGGTCAACAGCAATCTGGACCTTCTCCTGATTGACCATGACCGGGTGGAGCCACATAACCTGCGAAGACAGAGTTTCTTCGAGGGGGATGTCGGCAAGTTCAAGTCTCAGGTCCTCGCAGAGCGCCTGGCACGCCAGTACGGCCGGAAGATAGGCTACAGTGTCTACCCTTATGAGCGCGGCCTGCTCAATGAGCCTGGGGGGCTGGGGGTCAGGATGGTGCGAGGTATAATAATCGGCTGTGTCGACACGGCCCATGCCAGAAAGACCATCCACGACTCTATAGACTGGGGCGACTGGTGGCTGGATGCCGGTAACGGGTATCAATCAGGGCAGGTCCTTATCGGAAATACCAGAGATGTTGACGGTTTGCAGCAGGCGTTTGACAAAGCCACCCAGACCGTTGATAAGCTACCGCTGCCCTCTCTACAGCTCCCCTCGCTCCTGATGGCGCCCACTTCGCCGGCACCAAGCCAGCAGGACTGCGCCGAGGCGGTAGAAGAAAACACACAAAGCCCTGTAATCAACCAGGCGATGGCCACCCTGGTATTAGATTTTGCGTTCAAGCTTCTGACAGGTAAATTGACCTGGATGGGCGCGTATCTAGACCTGGAAACGGGGACGCTGCGGGCAATACCAGCTGAACCGGTAACCATCGCCCGAATGTTCAGCGTGAAGGTCGACACGCTATTTTCCGAGCTCAAGTGCCCAATAGGTATGAGATACCATTTGACAGAAAGGAGGTGAGCACAAATGGCAAAGGCCAAAAACAAAGCACCACAGGCTGAAGAGCAGGATGCATCACAGGATGCATCAGAGGCTGAAGAGCAGGTTGAAGAGCAGGCTGAAGAGCAGGTTGAAGCAGAAGAGAGCGAACCCAGGAAACCAAG
>Ga0307428_1001204_pt1 | contig 13489 bp, 9 predicted proteins | sample SalMarWE160240MG_FD_202161 | JGI IMG/M metagenome (GOLD analysis project Ga0307428, IMG submission 202161) | Salt marsh sediment microbial communities from the Plum Island Ecosystem LTER, Massachusetts, United States - WE1603-240 | ecosystem: Environmental > Aquatic > Marine > Intertidal zone >...
AAGGGGAAGGCTCTACGCATTAGTGGGCCCCAATGGTGCGGGGAAAACGACATTACTCCATATCATGAGCTTGATCTTACGGCCGGATCAGGGGGAGGTATTCTTTGAGGGAACGCAGGCAGGGAGGGCTGAATCAGAAAGGGTTCGTGCCAGGCGTTCGATGACCGTGGTACTCCAGAATCCCTACCTGTTCGATGCCACGGTCAAGGCAAACGTCGAGTATGGGTTGAAGGCGCGGGGAGTGGATAAGAGGGAACGGGAGCGGCGTGTGGGGGAGGCCTTGAACCTGTTCGATCTCTCAGGTTTTGCAGGCAGGAGGGCACGGCAGCTCTCCGGGGGGGAGGCACAGCTTGTGGCCCTGGCACGAGGGCTGGTCCTCAAGCCTTCGATCCTCTTTCTGGATGAGATCACGGCAAACCTGGACGTCAAGCACGTGCGCCAACTGGAGCGGGTGATCGGAGATATTAACCGAAGCCGGGGAACCACCACGGTGATGACTACCCATATTTTGCCCCAGGCCTATCGATTGGCCGACCGGGTTCTCTCACTATTTGAGGGGCGGATCGTTCCCTCCGGGATGTACAATCTGTTCACGGGGAACTTCAGGCATCATGGCGAGGAGGTCGTCTTCGATACGGGAAGGATTCGGATTCATGTGACGCAGGAGATAGAAAGGATGGACAAGGGATATATCTCAATCAATCCAGAGGATATTATCGTCTCTAAGGAGCGGCTCTTCTCGAGCGCCAGGAACGCCTTTCCGGGAAAGATCGCCAAGATCATAGAGCAAAATGGGACGGCGCACCTGGAGGTCGAGGCAAAGGAGACCTTCCGGATTCAGATCACAAAAGTCTCCTTCCATGAGATGGGGCTCACCCTGGGAACTAAGGTATTTCTAATCTTTAAGGCCTCATCGGTTCATGTGCTCTGAGTTTCTATTATGACGCGGAGGGAGTTGCTGAAGTAAAGGGTTAAAAAAGAGGGATTAGGTAATGGAAAAGGAGATGCTCACCGTCAGGGAGCTGGCAGAGTACCTGAATCTGAACGAGAAGATGGTCTACCGGCTCGTTCGGGAGGGCAAGCTTCCGGGGACCAGGGTCACGGGAAAGTGGACGTTTTCGAGATATCTTATCCGGAACTGGATCGAGTCCCATTCCCTGGAGGGGTTTTCCGGATGGCAGCTTCCGCCGCGGTCATCCCCATCGACCGATCTGTTCATCTCGGGGAGCGATGATTTGGTGCTCGATCGCGTCCTCTCCGTTATCTTAAAGGCAGAGGCCCCGGACATCCTGGCCTACTTCTCCAACACTGGAAGCATGGGAGGACTCAAGGCCCTCCGCATGGGCAAGGCGCACTTGGCCGGCATTCACCTCTACCACCCGGAATCGGGGCAGTACAACACCCCTTATCTGGAGGAGCACCTCGCACGGGAGAACATCCTCCTCTATAATCTCGCTTACAGGACCCAGGGATTTATCATGAAGAAAGCCATGGGAGTCACCACGATCTCCGATATTGCGGAACGAAGCCTCCGCTTCATCAACAGGGAGCCCGGGTCGGGAACAAGGCTCCTCCTGGATCTGCTCTGCAGGGAAGAGGGAATTGATAGAATGCAGATCATCGGATACGGGGATGAGGTGTTCACCCATTTTGAGGTGGGAATTGCTATCCTGAAGGGGGAGGCGGATGTGGGACTTGGGATCCAATCCGTGGCGGAATCCCTGGGACTTGACTTTCTTCCCCTCCGCAAGGAGCGGTACGATCTTGTGGTGCCCGCTGAGAACCTCTCACTGCGCCCCGTCCAGATTCTCTTCAACGTGATCCATTCAGGCAAATTCCGTCATCTCGCCAAGGGTTTGGCCGGTTACGATCTCAGAGACTCCGGAAAGCTCATTCCCTCCAAGAAGCGGGGCCACGAAAGCCCGTAAGCGTTAGCAAATTCGTAAGACTTTAGCTCTTTGAAACCAGCTGGCGAATGGGCATGGGGATGCCTTTTTTTGTCTCATGCCCTCTGCCTCATGCACCGGCAGGCCCTGATACATCGGGGCGCCAACCGCCATGTCGTATCATAGTCAAATCCGCGTTGCGCGTGCGCCCCGATGTATCAGGGCACGCTGAAGCCCTTTATTATAGGGCATGAGACAAAAAAAGGCATCCCCATGCCCACGGGTCTCAACAAGGGTGCTTATTTGGCCTTAAGCAATGGCCGGTCGTAGTTTTCAAAGAGCTAAAATGTTACGCAAATTCATATTTTCCCCGACGCTTATCGCTGGTTTGGCTATCTGGAATTGTAAGATACCCGCTGAAGCACCTTTTTACGCGGGTTGAGCCGCCGCATGATCCATTAATTATATTGCCCGTATAGACCCAGGCCTATCAGCACAGTTCCGTTCACTCAATATATTACCCAATAATGAAAAATAGGTAAATTACCTGTTGACATAAAAAATTATTTATGTCAATAAATACATATTTCATAATTGATATAAATTTGTTTGCTCCATTTTACAGCTGAGTGGTAACTATATAACGAAGGAGAAAAAAGAGATGAGGGCAGCGATTTTATTCAGGTGGACGTGGTGTGCGATGGTTGCAATAATACTAATACTGACCCAGGGGCAGGCCTTTGCCGAGGTTTCCGGCAAGATCGTCATCTTCAATGCCGGAAGCCTCACCATCCCCCTTGCCCAGATGGAAAAGGAATTTGAGGCAAACTACCCCCAGGTGGATGTGCTTAGGGAGGCAGCCGGGAGCCAGAAATGTGCCCGAAAGATCTCCGACCTTAAAAAACCCTGTGACATTATGGCATCGGCAGATTACAAGGTGATTGACAAACTCCTCATCCCGAACTATGCAGATTGGAATATCCGTTTTGCCACCAACCAACTCGTGCTGTGCTACACGGATAAGAGCAAATATGCGGGTGAAGTGAACGCCAAAAATTGGTATGAGATCCTGGCCCGGAAGGGAGTCATCTGGGGGCACTCTGAACCCAACCTGGATCCCTGTGGGTATCGGGCGCTTATGGTGTTACAGCTTGCTGAAAAATATTATAAGATACCAGGCCTCTACGCACGGTTGGTTGCGAACCGTCCCAAAGAGAACATCCGGCCTAAATCAGTGGAATTGGTTTCTCTCTTGCAGACGGGAAACATGGACTATGCCTGGGAGTACCTCTCGGTGGCTGTCCAGCATGGGCTGAAATACATCCTTCTTCCCGACCAGATCAACCTGGGGAATTACCGGTTCGATGAGTTCTATTCCCAGGCGGTGGTGAAGGTCACCGGTAAGAAACCCGGGACCTTCATGGACATGAAGGGGGGCTCGGTGACTTACGGAATCACCATGATCAAGGATGCCCCCAATCGGGAGGCGGCCATTGCCTTCCTGAAGTATATGCTCGACCCGCAGGGCGGGCTTAAAATCTTAAAAAACCAGGGGCAGCCTCCTTTTGTCCCCTGCAGGGTGCCGACTGGGGCAATGAAGTCCTCACTCCCGGAACCTCTCAAGGATCTCGTAGAGGTCAAGGACTAATATGAAAAGGGAAAGGCCATGAAGCGCGAGCCGTTTTTCTGGGTATCGATCTCCTGCGGCATCGTGATCATGGCCTTTATCCTCCTGCCGCTTATACAGCTGCTCACATCCCCCTCCGTGGGGATGCTCAGGGAGTCAATCGGCGATAGAGATGTGGTACGGTCCATCTGGTTGAGCATATACACCGCCGGGTTGGCCGCCCTGATATCCTTTGTCTTCGGCACCCCGCTGGCGTATCTCCTGGCCCGGTACGATTTTAGGGGAAAGAGGCTTGTGGAGGGCATCATCGACCTTCCCATCGCCATTCCCCATCCCGTGGTGGGCATTGCCATACTGAGTGTTGCAGGAAAGAATCACTTCTTCGGGCAGATCTTGGCAGAACTGGGTGTACGGATCATGGGGAGCGTTACAGGGATTGTGACCGTGTTGACCTTTGTGGGGATTCCCTTCTATCTGAATGCCGCCAAGGCCGGATTTGAGGCTGTCTCCCCTCGCTTGGAGAGGGTATCGAGGAGCCTTGGTGCCTCGATGTTCGGCACCTTTGTCAGGATTACCTTCCCCCTGGCATGGCGCAGCATGCTTATCGGCATTATCATGTGCAGTGCACGTGCTATCAGCGAGTTCGGGGCCGTGGTCATCGTGGCCTACCATCCCATGATAGCCCCGGTACTGATCTATGAGCGTTTCGAGGCTTACGGCCTCAAATATTCCCAGCCGGTCGCTGTCTGGCTGGTCTCCATCTCCCTCATCCTGTTCCTTCTGCTGCGAATACTCACGCTCCATAAGGTTGAAGAGCAATGATCGCTATCAGAGGGCTAACCATAGATCTTCGGGATTTCCATCTTCGTGATATCAATCTCGAGATAGCCGAAAACGAGTTCTTCATCCTCATGGGACCGACGGGCGCGGGAAAAACCGTCCTGCTGGAGGCGATAGTGGGGCTCATTCCCATTAAAAACGGCGCGATATCTATCGACGGCAGGGACATCACCGCATTACCCCCTGAGAAGCGCGGCATCAGCATCGTGTATCAGGATTACGCCCTCTTCCCCCACCTTACGGTCCTGGACAATATCACCTACGGTCTGCACTTTCACAAGATCGATAAGAGGAAGGCGCAAGGGAGGCTCGCTAAATTGCTGGAGGTCTTGAACCTCTCCCATCTGCAGCACCGCCTTCCGACCAATCTCAGCGGCGGTGAGAAACAGCGGGTTTCCGTAGCCAGGGCCCTCATGGTTGAACCCAAGGTGCTGCTCCTCGATGAGCCGCTCTCCGCCCTTGACCCAGGGTTCAGGGAAGAGGTGAGGGGATCTCTTAAGAAACTCCATCAAACCTCGAGCATTACGTTTCTGATGGTAACCCACGATTTCTCCGAGGCCCTCTCCCTTGCCGGGCGTGCTGCGGTCATGAACAACGGGAGGATCGAGCAGGTAGGCGAGATAGAGGACATATTCAAGAGACCCAACTCCGCCTTTGTTGCGGATTTCGTGGGTATGAAAAACCTCTTTCATGCCGAGTTTAAGGGGACAAAGGCCCTTGTCTCAGACCTGGAAATCGAGCTGGGAGTGACCCCGCCCAACAGCCATGGCTATATCGCGATCAGGCCCGAGGATATCGTTATCAGCAGGCGTAGATTCTCATCGAGCATGAGGAATGCATTCTCTGCGGTGGTTACTGCTGTCATCGATCAGGGATTCTATTACGAGGTCCGCGCCCAGAGCGGAGAGGTCGGCTTCGCTTCACTCATCACAAAAAGCTCGCTCATCGAGCTCAAGCTCCGAGAAACCTCGGATGTCTTCGTTTCCTTCAAGGCGACTGCAGTCCATTTTTTTTAGGATTATATTTTTGTACGTTGCATATAAGGTATACGATATAGTTTTTTGTCCATATACCGAAAACCTGAGAAAAGAGTGCGATAAACCCCTACTATAGCAGGAAGGGGATCAGCCTCTCGCAAGCCTGATCATAGTGGGCCTTGGCTGATCCGGATCTCGTTTTTTATCCGACCAATGAAAGGAGGCAGTAATGAAAAAGGTGCGTTTGACAATAAACGGTATGCCGAAACAATTTGTGGTCGCCACGGATCGGGTTCTACTGGATCTCCTGCGCGATGATCTCCACCTGACCGGGACAAAACAGTCCTGTGATCGGAAAGGCCAATGCGGCGCCTGCACGGTGATCGTCAATGGAAAGGCAGTCCACTCTTGCCTCACCAAGGTCATCGATCTGGATGGCGCCGAAGTGATCACCGTGGAGGGCTTAGGCACCCCGGATAATCCTCACCTGATTCAGGAGGCGTTCGTCCTCGCCGGAGCAGTCCAATGCGGATACTGCACCCCAGGAATGATCATGGCAGCAAAGGCCTTGCTCGACAAGAACCCGGACCCTGACACCGCGAAAATCAAGCAGGCCCTCTCCCACAACCTGTGCCGGTGCACCGGATATGTAAAGATCATCGATGCGGTCAAGCAGGCCGGTTTCTCCGCGGGGAAACGACTCCCGACCAGGTACGGCCCGATCCCAAAGGCGGTATGCTCGGGGTCTCCCATCCCAGGCCGACAGCCATGCTCAAGGCCTGCGGGCTGGCCGATTTTGCGGCCGATATACACTTGCAGGATGCCCTTGAAGTGGCTGTGGTCAGGAGCACCGAATACCATGCTGTCATTAAATCCATTGATACCCTGGCAGCCGCAACAATGCCAGGCGTGATCGGTGTCATGACGGCCAAAGACATCAAGGGGACCAACCGGCTCAAGATGATTTTCCCCGACCAGCCTGTCCTCTGCGAAAACAAGGCCCGAACCCTGGGGGATCCGGTCCTTGTGGTGGCAGCCGAGACCAAGGCCCAGGCCCAGGCTGCTGCCGCAGCCGTTACCATAGGGTATGATCCCCTGCCGGCCATGATGACCCCGGACGAAGCCATGGCAGAAGGGGCAGTCCGGATACACGATGAATTTCCCAACCTATGCTTCAAACAACCGCAGGTCAAGGGAGACGCTGAAAAGGCCCTCACCCAATCAGCAGTCATGGTCGAAGCCGAATTTCACACCCAAATGAATCATCAGGCCCCCACAGAACCTGAAGCATGCGTAGCCTATCTCGAAGGAGAAGGAGAAGACGCCCAGCTTGTGGTCATCGGCCGCAGCATCGATATTCACACACACAAGGCCATGCTGCAGGAGGCCCTTGGATGGAAAAACGTGCGTTACGAAGAGGCCTTTGCCGGGGGGCAGTTCGGCATCAAGGCCGCCATAACCTCCGAAGGGATTGCAGCGGCAGCGGCCCTTCATTTTAAGCGCCCTATCCGGTATATCCCCGGCCTTGCTGAATCCATGCTCCTGACCACCAAACGCCATCCTTTTGGCATGGAGGTCAAACTTGGAGCCGATAAGGATGGAAGATTGACTGCCTATACAAACGATTTCATTGTAAACAGCGGCGCCTATGAGACCCTCGGCATTGTCGTCATTACTCGGGCTCTTAAGATGCTATCAGGATCGTACTATATCCCCAATATCAAAGCCATGGGGGAGCTGGTGTACACCAATAATGCCCCTGGCGGCGTAGCCCGCGGGGCCGGACCCCCTCAGGTTGCCTTTGCCCTTGAGTCGGCTGTGGACATGCTGGCTGAGAAAATGGGGGTCGATCCCCTGGAGTTCCGCCGGATGAACTCCCTCAAACCTGGCGAGAGCGTTTCCACCGGCGCGGTGATAGAGCAGTGGCCGTTTGAAGGGCTTTGCGATGCGATCCGGCCCCACTACGACCGGGCAAAAAAGGAGGCAGCCGCATTCAGGGACGGCCCGGTGAGGCGCGGCGTGGGCATTGCCTGTAATGCCTTTGGCATTGCAGAGCCCGGAGACGCAGCCACGGTAGATGTGGAGTTGGATCCCGACGATGGCATCACTGTTTACGCTGCGGCTGCCGATCCCGGAGAAGGAACCGATTCTATGTTGACCCAGATTACATCCCACCTCATGGATCTGCCCATGGAAAAGGTGCGCCTGGTTACCCGCACTACAGATCAGACAACAGGAAGCGGGCCGGCAGCTGCAAGCAGAATAACCTACATGGTCGGCGGCGCCCTGGTCAATGCCCTTGAACAAATGAAAGCAGCCATGGATGAGGCCGGCGCTGCGAACTATGAAGGGCTGAAAAAAGCAGGAAAGCCCACCCGCTACACAGGGAAAAAGAATGTGCCAGGGGGTCCTCTCGACCCCAAGACCGGTCAGGGTCCTACCTTTGAATCTCAGGTCCACAACATCCAGATGGCTGAAGTGGAGGTCAATACCGAAACCGGTGAGGTCCGGGTAATCAAGATGACCTCGGCTGTCGATTCAGGCCCGGTGATCAATCCCAAAAATCTGGAAGGCCAATTAGAAGGCGGTATGGACCAGGGTGTCGGTTATGCACTCAGAGAGGAGTATATCCATGGCCGGACCAAGGACTGGGTCACATTCAAGTTCCCCACCATGAAGACCGCCTTTGACGCGGAGGTGATTACCCGAGAAACCCCTCGTTTAAAGGGGACCCTGGGATCAACGGGCATCGGTGAGATGACCATGGTTTCCACGGCGCCGGCGGTTACCAATGCTATAAAGGACGCATGCGGCGCAAGGATCTATGATCTACCGGCAACGCCTGAAAAGATTAAAGCCGCACTTGCTCAAGGGAAATAGGTGCATCGCAGAATCCGGTAGACATCATAGACCTTTCGGGGGTCCTTAACACCGTCATACCAATGGATCCCGGCACAATTATCAACATGAAATGGGGCTGCTTGCCGGGATCTACATTGGCTTACCTTACTCAATGGAATGGAACCCTACTGCTTAATCAGGTTGAATGAAGTAAAGAATCCCGCGCAGAGCACACGGCGTTAGGCGCCCACTAGAAAGAGACCAAAGGTGTAGGTGTGCCCTCAACTCCCGGTATTGTTGCAGGATTGGAATTTCAGTGCAAAGGAAAAACATGAGCGGCAGAGACATCATCTCTGACCCTGTACAGAAAATCTGGTCTTTTGATATGAGATAGAACACCCCTGTCTAACGAGGCTTCCCATTGCCCGATGAACTCCTCCTGCGCAAGGCATGAAAACTTTTTCACCTCCTTTTTATACTTTCGATTCAGCCGGCGATAAAGTTTACGGGAGAGAGTGTTTTCGTCCTCAATGCTCTCTACCGCGAGGGCGTGGCTCTTAAAATCGGGATTGTCCTTAATGCAGATCCTTTCTTTTCTAAGTATCTCCCTCTGTTCGGCAATATCCAGACACCAGCCGATGGCCGGGCATTGAAAGAAATCTTCAATCTCCCAGAATCTCAAACGGGGAGAATCGAGGCTTGAAAAGGGCATAGCCTCTATTGACGTCAACGGGCTGAGAGTTGCCTCTGCAGACAACAGGGAGGGTCAGGTTTATCTATCCATCAGACCGGAAGATATCCTGGTGTCGCTGAACCCCCTTGAGTCAAACGCCAGAAACTCCTTTCAGGGAAGAGTGCAAGACATCTCCGATGCAGGTGTCATTGTACGAATCATGGTGGATGTCGGCGTTCCCCTTGTTGCCGCAATCACCAGACACTCATTTCTTGATATGGGACTGCAACAGGGGACGGATGTTTTCTTGACCTTCAAGGCTGTTGATGTCCACATCTTTTAGATGAGGCCCTCACAAGCATCCCGGCGCATATTCTCATACCAAATTGCATTAAAACGCATATTATCGATGGATGTCATTGCGAACGAATGTGAAGCAATCCCTGGCCCAGACCTGGTTTTCGAAGCCATGAATAGAATACTATGCTCTGGAAATGATTCACCGTATATCCTCGCCGATTAGTATCTCGCACCAGGGCAGGCTCAATATGATAGATTGCCACGTCGCTTCGCTCCTCGCAATGACATGATTGCAATTTAGTGTCAGCTTTTCCCAGGAATAGGCAATCGACGACCGATAGAGCTTTTATACCGGAAGGCGGACAAAGAAGGTGGAGCCGACCCCTTCCTTACTTTCAACCCTTACGGTTCCATTGTGGGCCTCCAGGATGCTCTTTACGATGGGAAGTCCTAGGCCCGTTCCCACGATATGTCTGGTTGTCTCGGTCTTCACCCGGTAGAACCTCTCGAATATCAGGGGAAGATGATCAGAGGCAATGCCGTAGCCGGTGTCCTTTACCCGTATCTGCAGGAAATCCCCCTTCAGCTCGGCTGCCACCTTCACCGTTCCCCCTTCAGGGGTATAGATAATAGCATTGGTGATGAGATTGCTGAACACCTCTTCCATGCTCTTCGGGTCGGCATTGACGAGGGGAAGGTCTGATTTTTCAAGGATGAGACGGATATCCTTTTCCCTCGCCCTTGATTGCATGAATTCCACCAGCTTCTCGAGGATATCCATCAACTGAACCTGTCCCTTGTCCTGCACGATCAAGCCGGCCTCTATCCGGGATAAGTCGAGAAGATCGTTGGTGAGGTCAACGAGTCCCTCGACCTTGCGCGACATCTTTTGGAGTATATCGGCCTGCTTGTCTCTCAGTTCTCCTGCGAGCCCGTCCGTAATGACCTTGATCTGGCTGAGGATCGTGGAGAGCGGGCTCCTGAGCTCGTGGGAGACCATGCTCACAAATGCGGACTTCATCTCGTCGAGTTTCTTGAGATGGGTAATGTCGTCGATGATGGTCACAGAACCGAGTATCTCCCCTGATCTGCTCTTGAAGGGAACGGCCTGTGCCCTAAGGTACAGCTGGTCTGACAATCCGTCTCCCTTATCAGGGGGCACGATCTCAGCACTCAGGACCTTGAACTCACCCGGATTCAATTCCATGATGCCATCGATGATACCGGTCAGCGCTTCATCGGAGGTGAGAGAGACGAGCGGCTTGTCGTTAAGCGGTTCGCCATCATAGTGAAGCATCCTCAAAAGAGCCGGATTGTAAAGGATGATATTCTTATTTCTATCGGTTACCAGAACACCGCCTGCCAGGTAGTTCACCAGTGTCTTGAAGCGCGTCTTCTCCGTGGCGATATCCTGGAGGGTCCGCGTCATCTCCACGGCCTTGCCCACAACGACCCTCAACTGTTCCGGGTTGAAAGGCTTTGGTATGAAATCAAAGGCGCCCTTTTTCATGGCCTCGATGGAATGCTCCAGGGTGGCAAAGCCCGTGATGACGATCACCACCGTATCGAGGTGTTGTTCGCGAACCTCTGCAATAACCTCCATGCCGCCTATGCCTGGCATCATAAGATCAGTGAGAATGATATCGTAGTAGTTTTCTGCGAGCATCTCCAGCCCCCGCTCGCCGCTTTCAGCAAGTTCAACCAGGCAGTTTTCCCTGGTAAGTATCTTAAAGCACCCTTCCCTGATCCGCTGCTCGTCATCTATCACCAGTATCCTCGGCTGATATGCCCGATCCTCTATGAGTGCCATAACCTCGTCTCCCTCTAGATCAGTGTTGCCTCATCTATCTTTACCAGAGGCAGTTCTATGAAAAAGGTAGTGCCCTCAGGACACGTAGACTTTACCGCAATATTCCCTCCGTGTTTCTCGAGTATGTCTCGCACGGTACTCAGGCCCAATCCGGTACCCTTGCCTTCCTCTTTCGTGGTAAAGAAGGGCTCGAATATCCTGGGTATATTTTCCTGAGGAATCCCGCATCCCGTGTCGCTGACCTCAGCATAGATCTTCCCCTTTCCTTTATCCTTGCCCGCGCGTATGGTGATGGCCCCTTTGCCGTCCATGGCCTGGGTTGCATTTATGATCATATTGGTAAATACCTGGAGGAGTTGGTTGTTGTCGCCTTCACAGATCAACATGGATGAGGAAAACTCCTTGTTGACCGTAATATTTTGGAGAAGGGCATGTTCTCTCAGAAATGAGAAGGCCTGCTCTATGACCCCGTGAATATTCAAGACCTCCTTTTTAAACTCCGTCTGCCTGGAGTAGGCAAGGAGGTTCTTCACGATCTCCTTGCACCTATTGGTATCAGTAATGATATCCTGCATCTGCTTGCGCAAAGGACTGCTTTGCTCTAATTCCTCGAGAATCAAGCTGGCGTCTATCAGGATGCCGGTGAGAGGATTGTTTATCTCATGGGCCACACCGGCTGCCAGGTGGCCGAGGGATGCCATCTTGTTTGACTGCATCATCTTAATCCGTTCGGCCTCTTTTAGTTTCTTCTCGATCGCTATCTTCTGTCTCAGGTCGGTATAGATACCCATAGTTGCGATCTCCTTGCCGTCCTGGTAGATGATAGAGGCGTTCATCTCAACCGGTATCTCTTCACCAGAGGAGGTGATGACCGTCATCTCCGTGGTGTGGAGTTTGCCTACCCCACCATAGTCAGGGCTCCTTAGTTTCTTCATAACGCTCCGGGCCCCGCCCGGAGTGTACAGATACTCGGCAATGCTTTTTCCGACCGCCATCTGATCGGTATAGCCGAAGAGCTTTCGGGCGCTTTCATTCATAAGCAAGACCACGCCTTTCATATCCGCGACAATAATCGCTGAAACAGAGCTGGCGATGATGCTCTGCAAAAAGTCATTCGTCTTCCGTAACTCCAGTTCGAGCAGCTTGGTCCTGGTGGCATCTCGCAAACTCACCATTACATAGCTCACATCCCCTTTGTCATCCAGGATGGGTGAGCATACCCTATCCTCATACACCTCTTGTCCGTTCGGCCCTTTAGTTTCGACGATCTCCGAGGCTCCCCTTTTTTCTTGGAGCACCCGGTAGATAGGGCAGGTTGGGTTTGGACAAGGCTCCTCGGTCTTACAGAGGATCTGGTTACATTGTTTTCCTATCAGCTCTTCCTGGCGGTAACCATACTTATCCAGAAATTTCTCGTTGACCGCGGCCACGACCATATCTGGGGTGATGAGCAAGGTGGGAAATGAGAGCGATTCAAAAAGGTTGTCACGCCAATCGGTTTTTTCCATCTCCCTTTTCCTATAGCAATTATTTCGCGACTTCGAAAGTCTCGGTCAATATCTGCTCTGCCCTATCAAGGTCATCCTGCGCCAGGATCAGGTACACAGAGGATGAGGCACAGCCGGAGGCGATGAGTTGTATACCCGCCTTAGAGATGGCTGAAAAGGCTGCCCGTGCTATACCGTAGCGGTCACCGAAGTGGGGGCCGTGGAAAAAAATAATACCCACAGGATAGACATACCGGTGAGATGTAGAGATGCCTGCTTGCTCCAGGCAGGCATGGAAAGCAATGCCTGCCTTTTCAGGGAGGCAGAAAACGAAGGAGAGCTCGCGATCTGCATCCTGACCTGCTATGAATGGCGCCTGGAATCCTTGGATGTCATGGCTGGTAAGTATCTCGCCCAGGGATTTGATTGCATCGATCGGCCATGACAGTTCAATAAGGGCCACCTCAGGGATTCTCTGAAAGCCATAGGTCTTTATCCTGGATTCCCAATAAACAGCGATAGTCTCCATGACACTCAGTTCCCCTTGCCCCGTTTGACCTCATCTCCTTGATAGTAGGTGAGATCGGGCTTTATTGGCGCGTGATCGTCCGGGAGCTGAAAGAAGTTCTGAACCACCTCAATGCCCTTGTCTAAGGCATGGTAATCGGTGATAAACGAGATCGCGGAGAGCGAGGTCGCTATCCCGTAAATCGGGATTGAGCTCGCCGCCCACGACACCATCACACAGCCGATTATCTTGATAGGAGAATGGTGGGGATAAACGGTAAGGATGCCCACATGTTCCCGTGACTGTAATGCCCAGCCCCTTGGCAAAGCACCTGTAGCACCGAGGATCCCTGATGTGCGGCTGAAGTCGGATTGGCTGGGGCACATGGTAAGCTGATGGAATTCGGTCTTCAAGTGGTTATAGGTAAGGAACGCTATATTGATCTTTTGAGAGGCCAGGAGCTTGCACACCCTCGGAACGATCCTTTCCGGGGAATCCGGGCCTCTCAGATCGAACTGACAGAGCTCAAGGCTCTGCTTC
>Ga0307428_1001206_pt1 | contig 13471 bp, 12 predicted proteins | sample SalMarWE160240MG_FD_202161 | JGI IMG/M metagenome (GOLD analysis project Ga0307428, IMG submission 202161) | Salt marsh sediment microbial communities from the Plum Island Ecosystem LTER, Massachusetts, United States - WE1603-240 | ecosystem: Environmental > Aquatic > Marine > Intertidal zone >...
CTCACATTCCCCACCCCTCACAGCTTCTCCCGGGGGAATTTCTGATGGCGTGTGGTGTGTGTTTTGCCCTTCCTCAGCAACGAGTCTTCGGTTAGTCCCAGAGCCCGAACATACTGCTGTTGTTCGGAGGATAATGGGGCAAGGAAGCACCACTCTCCATCTAACTCAGCTACCAGCACTCCCTTGAACTTCGTTGTCATCATGAACGATGTCTGTGTAGGCTTCCTGTCCCAGCCAGGGATGGTCGAATCAGTACGCTTCAGGTGCTCGCGCATCACACGCTCCATGAGATTCCAGACCAAGAGAGAAGTCAGCAGAATGAAGCCCAGTACTTCAATGCGATCCGGTCTCTTTACGAACATATCGTTGACGAACAGAGGATCTTTCAGGAAGCCGAAGTTGCGCTCGATCCCATGTTGTTCCTTGTAGGCGGTAAGCACACCTTCGTATTTATCCATATCGTATATTGATGACCTTCAAAGGACATGCTCGCACGCACTCACCACATCCTACACACATTCTGGTTGAATAAAGCATCGGGGGATCCCCTGGCTCCTCTTGTATCAAGAGATTGTGAGGACATGCCTGAACAGCTTTACAAATCCCTTGACGGGGATCACATTTGTCCGGTTCACAAACTTGGTAGTTTATAACTGCGTACTTTGTTCCTAGCTCCATTTTTAGACCTTTCTTTCTTACTGACTTAAGCAGTCACGGGTGTTTCCCTGAAAATATTCTTCAAAGGGTTAAAATGTATTAGATACGGCAACTTTTCTGTTCTTTTTCGATAAAAATGATCACATGCATAATTACTCCGCCAGTGTGCTTGGGAAAATTCTTGTTGGCTAAACATTTGTCGCATCCCTGATATAGACCCCCTCGCTCCATGCTCATCTTGTATAGACAACTCTCGATCTTGTTCTTTCTTCACTGATGGGACACAATAACTACGCCTCCTGGTGGATTGAGTTCACCCATTGGGTGATACACAACACAGGGTTTCGAATGCTCTGTATTGTGCTTGTGTACTACATTATACGTCAGGAGACACCTCTGTTCTAACAAGGGATCGCTCAACTAAGGTCAGACTAAATACCTGCACGGGCTCCTAGCAAGCAGAACACTTCTGGCGAGGGTAATCGATTCTTCACAAGTTTGCGGGTTGCTTCTGTTTGCAGCACTGTGAAGCGATCAGGCATTGAAACACACAGGCTTAGCCCTCCACCTTGTACTCCAAATCAAGAAGAGGTTCGGCTTAATCTTTAAGCCCACATAGGAAGTCCACCAGATCTTCGATCCCTTCAACGTTAAGGTCAAGCTCTCTTCCCTCTAAGCCGTATCGGAAGATCCGCTCATCCTGAGGGAGGGTCGCGATGATTCTGCTCCCATCCAGTGCTTCAAGAAGGAGGCCTTCTGTCTTACTATCGATTTTATTCAGGATGTAGTAGACCGGTTTGTCGATGCTCTTGGCCATTACGGTAATCCTGTTGGCGAGCCCGATCGACTCCTGTGAGGGCTCCACAACCACCAAGATGAGATCGCAACCCTTCTCCACGCCTCGGCCGAGGTGCTCGATCCCCGCATCGGTATCCGCAATTAGGAACTCGTCATCTTTAAGCTCCAGGATCTCCAGGAACCTGGAGGAGAGGGCGTTGATCGGGCAGGCGCACCCCTCGCCGAAATCGTAGATCTTCCCCATTGCCATGAGCTTCAGATTTCCCTTCTCCGCGAGATACTCTGCGGGAAGCTCATCTATCTGCCATCTTTTCTGAATGGACTTGACTTTCTCAAATAGGACTTTCTTGCCGCCGAAGTAGTTCATGAAATCCTCGGGCCGCTTTAGTCCCAAATGCGTATGAAGCCCGAAATTGGACTCATCGGTGTCGATCACCAGTACCCTGCTTCCTCTCTTAGCCAGTGCCTTGGCCAGGAGGGTAGAGACAGTGCTCTTCCCACAGCCGCCCTTTCCCGCGACGATGACCTTCATTTAATCCTCCTCGATGAGGACCGTGGAATTCATGAAGTCGATCTCCTTGATCTTGGCCTTGATGGCCCTCTCCTCGCCGAAGAGGGTTCTCAGAAGCAACTTCTTCCCCTCGAACCTTATAAGCGCTACCTCCTCTAGGAGGTTCTCCTTCTCAGTCCCCTTCCCCTTCTGAACGCTTGCCAGACACATCATAAACCAGGCCTCCTCTTAGCCGGAGATAGCCATCCCTTTTTTCGTATCTGGGGCACCCTTCCCCTTTGCCCGGAGCTTCGGCTCGAGCACCTTCAGGATGAACCTAAGCGCCTCATCCCGATCCCTATCCATAATGATAGTCTCCAGGTCCATTCTCTCCTTATCATCCAAACTTAATATCGTCGTTCCCATGATCTTTCAGATTCTTCAACACCTCCGTTTTTGTCCCGATCCGCTCCTCCAACTCCTCGATCGCCTCGAACTGGGCGGGGCGGACGGAATGAATGGGAAGGGCCGCCTTCCTCTCTCGCAACTCCTCCTCCAAGGCCGCGATCTCCTGCTCTAGCTCCTCCCTCGTCGGCATCCCACTCATACTTGCCATGGCTCAGGCATACATCACATCCTTGAGTTTGAGTGCGGCTCGTTTCTTGTCGATGTGGTCGATCATCAGATGGGCGGCCTTTACCGGGTCGGGTTCGAAGGCGAACTTTCCGCCGACGGTTCCCTCCAATTCTTCGGTCACAAGTCTGGTGAGATTTTCAGACCCGAGAACTGGGAGTGGCATCCCGAGGGTGGTGAACACCCCTGAAGCGACGAAGTAGAACCCAATCGAAACGGCCTTTTCACTCATCCACTCCGGAGCCGCTCCGGCAACCGGAAGATCGGATATGTCCTCGCCAAGACCTCCCTCGTTGACCACGTGGGCGAGAGTCATCAAGATCCTCGAGTTATCGACGCAGGAGCCTAGGTGCAAGACCGGCGGGATACCCACGGCCTCGCAGATCTCCTGTAAGCCCTTACCAGCAAGCTCAAACGCCACCTCCGGCCTCATCAAACCAGCCTTGGCATCGGCGATCGCTGAGCAGCCGCCAGCCACTACCAGGACATCGTTTTTTATCAATTCTTTTGCCATCTCTACGTGGCCGAAGTCATGGGTGATCTTGGGGTTGTTGCAGCCAACGATCCCCGCCGCACCGCGCAGTCGGCCATCGATGATCGCATCGTTCAAGGGTCGATATGTAGCCCGATAGGTCCCACCGAGAAAGTCAAACACCGACTCTGCAGTAAAACCACCGATCAAGTCCATCGTCTCCTGGGGAATGAACGGCTCCTTGTCGCGATTTTGGAAATTTTCTACCCCCATGCGGAGGAGCTGTTTAGCTATATCCAAAGCGTGTTCCTCGGAGAACTCGACGTGCTCCACCCCGGGGAACTTTGCCTTGGGTGAGGTGCTGACGAGCTTGGTGTGGAATCGCTGGGAGAGGTCGGATAGCGCGGGCATGATGCATTGCACATCGACCATCATCAGATCGACCGCTCCTGTCATCATCGCCAGCTCCTGCTGAAGGAAGTTTCCGGCGACAGGGATCCCATGGCGCATCAGGATCTCATTAGCCGTGCAACACATCCCGGCGATGTTGATCCCCTTGGCACCTACCTTGTCGGCGAGCTGCAGGAGTTCAGGGTCCTGAGCCGCCACCACGATCATCTCAGAGAGAACCGGTTCATGCCCATGGACAACGATGTTCACCTGATCCTTCTCCAGTGTACCCAGGTTACAGGTGGCCCTTATGGGCGCGGGAGTCCCGAAGAGAATGTCTTGGAGCTCGGTGGCGATCATTGACCCACCCCAGCCGTCGGAGAGGGCACAGCGCAACCCCTGCTTCATGATGTTCCGATAATCGGTATCGACGCCCATGTGAGTGCGGTGCATGATCTCGACGATCTCGCGGTCGATGCCACGGGGCATAATCCCCAATTCCTGCCAGCGCTCGACCCTTCTTTTGGGCGCGCGGTGTGCTAGCTCCAGCTCTCCTTCCTGCTGGCCAAAGTTGGCTAGGGCCCGCTCGGCCAGGGCTATGGCGATCTCTCGATCGCTGGCACCATTGAGCCCAATCCCGTAGACGTTCGCTACCTCACGGAGCTTAACCGGATCCTTAATCTCATAATCGCTTGACTCATCCTGGGCCGCCAACAGGAGCGCATGGGCTACATCTCGTCCGTGATCAGAGTGGGCCGCCGCACCCCCTGCGATCATCCGAATGAGGTTCCGCGCGGCGATCGTGTCCACGTTAGCTCCGCAGATCCCATGATCTGTTCTTCCCGGGATGATCCGGCAGGGTCCCATGCTGCAGATCCGACAACAGACCCCCTCTATTCCGAACTTGCACTGGGGCTGCATCGCCTCAAAGCGATCCCAGGCGGTGGTGTACTGGTTTTCTTCAGCGACTTTCAGCATTTGTTGAGAGGCTTTGTCGATGCTTCTTAGCCTTTCCTGCGTCACCTTCTCCTCCTTCTAAAGTCCACGCCGTGCCTGGAAGGCTCGCACGTAGGAATCGCTATAGATTTCTCTGTTTAGGATCAGCTCTGCCGTTACAATCGCCGCCATGAGCTCACCATCCATGACGTTACAGATCGCCGCATCGAGCCCTTGCCCTATTGCCATCACGAGGAAAGTACGAAGGATCAGTCCTCGCTCGGCGGCCTTGGAGGCGATATTAGACAGCCCAACCGAGATGTGCGGCGACGGATCGGAGAGGACCGTGTATTGACCGATTGCCTCCAGCACGTTCTTCGCCTGCTCCTGCATGAACTTAAGCGGCATGAGAATGGGATCGAGGATAATCTGATCCGGCTCAAGGCCGCCTTCCACGGCAGTCGCGAAGATCATCGCACCGTTCTCCACCCTCCGCTCGACGTCCGGTGGGCTCCCCCGTTCGTCCATTGCTACTCCGAGTAGGCTCACATCGTACTTCACCGCCAATGGGATCAGCCGTTCGAGCTTTTCGGGATCGGCAGTGGTTGAGTTGATCATTCCCCCGCGGCCGTCCATTGCCTCCAGACCGGCTTCGACGATCTCAAGGTTTGTAGAATCCACAGAGATCTTGGTGAGCACGGTCTCTTGCACCGTCTTCACTAGCCAGGCCATGTCCTCGGGCTTCCTGGATGCGGCCCCGATATTGACGTCAAGGTAGTCTGCCCCACGCTGCGCTTGCTTCTCGGCCCAGCTTTTCACCGGAGCTGGATCCTGTTCTCGGATCGCGCGGGCGATGTCTTTAAACCCGGCGTTGATCCGCTCTCCAATCAGGATCATGCTTCCCCTCCCATCAAGCGTTTGATTGTCTCTTTCGTCATTCGCACCGCCTCCGGGTGACGCATGATCAAAATATCGGCTCCAGCAAGGAGATAGACATAGGCCGTGGCAGCCTCCCACAGCGGGCCACGACGCTTTTCCTCCCCCCATTCAGGGACTTCAGTTTCAGGAGCCTTGGCCTCTTTCACCCCCCACACCTCGATCCCGATATCACACAGAATCGGCATGGCGACGACCTTGTCTCCTTTAAGGCCCGCGATCCGCAGCCGCTCCATGATCGAGTAGACGTACTCGATCCCGTAACCGAGTGCGCCAGTGCTGGGATAGATTAGGATATTCTCCGGGGGGAACCCAACATCCATCGCGAGGATGTTGACCTGCTTGGCCAAATTTATGTCCACCGGTGATTCGGCAATCAGCTTGTGGTTGTACGCCGTGCCAACGGCGGTCAAGGTCTTGTAGTTACCCTCGGTAATCGTTCCAAGTAGGCAGTTCTCTTGGGAGACCGCCTCAGCCACCGCTGGGAAGACCTCGTTGTCCTTATCCGCATTGCTACAGCCCCAGAGGATGAGGGGAACCCCGACCGATTCGAGAACGCGTTTGGCAGCCTTGGTCGCCTCTGCGGGGGACTTATTTTTTCCGTTTGGGTCGCATCCTTTAAGACGCAGACAAATGAGTTGAGCGCCGTACTCATCCACACATTTCTTTGCCCACGCGCCGGGATCCGCCATTACGTCCGCAAATGGTTCTTTAATCGGGTCGGGCCAGCCCTCTGCAGGGATGTCCCACACTTCCATGCCGATAACCGGAGCGTTCGGCATCTCCCCTTCGAAGTGGTGGAACGGGAGTGTGGTTTCACCTCCCACCGTAACGGTGGAGGTCCGCGTGCCACCCTCTTTAGCGGTGGCTCCAATCGTGACTGCATGGATGGGATTCGTCCAACTTTTCTTCACATCAGGGATTTCCATTGTCAAACTTTTTCCTCCTTCCGCAACGCCTTTCCGAGCATCGACTCCATCGCCGATAATGCCCTGGCCACTGGCAGCAAGTCACAAAGAGGCCGTGCTTCCAGATTGAGCCGCGCTAGAGCCTCATCATGGGGAATCTCCCCCAATACCTCTAACTCCGAGTGGTTGATCTCCTCTTGCACCCGCTCGGGGACCTCGCCGCGTAGATTGTTCAGCACCAAGTAGCGTTCTTTTATCCTCAAATTCAACTCGCTTGCCAGGGCATTGATTCGGGCTGCAGAGCGGACCGCCACTGGGTTTGCATCACTTACGATGAGAAGCAAATCGACCCCTTGGGTGAGGTGTCTAGAGAGGTGCTCCATCCCCGCCTCGTTGTCCAGGATCACATAGCGATAGTTTTCTTGGATCTTGTCAAGGTAATGCCGCAAGATATGGTTGACCACGCAGTAGCAGCCGTCCCCCTCCCCACGGCCCATCACCAAAAGATCGACGCCCACTCCCTCCACCAGGGCTTGGTGCAGCTCATATTCCATATAGCGGTTCAGGGGAACCCCGGCGGGGAGATCGTGGATCTGGTTGAGCGTTCCGGCTTGCAGGCCACCCACGGTCATTTCAACCTCTAGCCCCAGCAGGTCGCCAAGGTTTACGTTAGGATCGGCGTCGACCGCGAGGATCGGCCTCTGACCTTTCTGAAGCAGGTATTGGATGAGGAGCCCGGAGATGGTTGTCTTACCCGTTCCCCCTTTTCCTGCCACTGCGATCGTAAACGGCATCTAGTCCCTCTCCTTCAACGGCAGTTCTTCAGTAGCAATCCGGTCCTTTTTTAGCCAGCGAGCAACTGTTGGGAAAAGGTCGAGATTAGTGTGTGGCAAGAATTTTGCCGACATGAACTCATCATAGTAATATGGATAGGTTATAAGGTCATAATATGTCGTGTTATGAGAAATATCGATGCTTCTATCTAAAGCCTCACTGGACAGAAGAGCCATCTTTGCGCCGATGATCGAGGTATTCCCCACAAACCGGATCCGTTCCAAAGGGATGTCGGGGATCAGCCCAAGTATGATTGCCTTTTCGCGGTCAAGGTAGTTACCAAATCCTCCGGCAATAAGCAGTTGCTTGATGTTGCTGAACTCCATATTCACCGACTGGAGAAGGATCCTCGCCCCACTATAGATCGCTGCCTTAGCGCGGAGGAGGTTCTCGATTCCCCGCTGGGTTATGATGATCTCCTTCCCCGCCTCAGTGCGCCCCGGCGGGACCACCGTAAACTCCATTAGTCCGTTCTTATCGCGTACGTGAGGGGAACGATCCGAGAGGAGCTTCCCCGAGCGGTCGACGTACCCTGCCTTGAACAACTCAGCCACAACATCGATCAGGCCTGAGCCACATAAACCCTTGGGAGCAGCATCTCCAATAGTGCTATACTTGATGTGTCCCGCTGGGGTGATCTCGACTCGCTCAATTGCACCGCGACTCGCCTTCATTCCACACGCGACTCCACTTCCCTCAAATGCCGGGCCGGCCGATGTGGCACAGGCAATCATCCACTCACTATTTCCGATGACGATTTCTCCATTGGTTCCTATGTCAACAAGCATCGTCAGCCGATCGGTCTGATAGAGGCCAGTTGCCAAGATGCCAGCCGTGATATCTCCTCCAACCCAGCCACCGATTGAGGGCATCGCGTAGAGTAAGCCACGAGGGTGAATCTTTATCCCCACTTCGGCAGCGCGCACGGGCGGCGGAGTGGTTGAAGCCGCGATGTAGGGGCTCCTACGGATCTGAGAGGTGTCAAGCCCCAACAGAAAGTGAAGCATCGTCGTATTTCCAGCGCAGCAAAGAGTCGACACATCACTGAGTTCCACCCGATTTCGCGAAATGAGGGCCGAAATCAAATTGTTGATATCGCCAACGACTGCTTTACGCAGCTCGTCTGCCCCTTCGCGCTCAGCATGGATAATCCGCCGCGTTACCTCGGCCCCAAAAGGTATCTGGGAGTTATAGCAGGCCTCAGCATCCATTGTTCTTGACGTAGTGAGATCTACGAGATGAGCCACGATTGTAGAGGTGCCAACGTCAACTGCTACGCCATAGTTCTGCTTGGCGCGGTTGCCCATCTCTACCTGAATCACCTCGGTTGTATCGCCGCGCTTTCCCAGGGTTGCGGTCCCTTTCCACTCGGTTCTGCGATAGAGTCCGCAGAGTGTCCGGAGAACCTTCAGTCCTATCTGCATGATCGGGGCTGAGATTTGCCGACGGATCCCCCTGAAGAGCCGTTCCCGACAAGCAAGGTTGTCCTGCAAAGTTGGCGCAGGCAATTCAAGATAGAGCTTCCTGACAAGGGGATCGTGGTCAAAGAATATCTGCTCGTCCGACGGGGCATACAGCGCGCGGAACCGCTGAGCGTCTTCATCAACGAGGATCTGAGCCCCCTCAGTCCGCGACTCGGGAGGGATGAGCACTTCAACGTCCCCAAACACCCTGGTCTGGCAGGCGAGGACGTAACCGGCTTGAATCTCCTCACGGCTAAGATGGGTCGTGGGACTAGCCTTGACTTCGCCATCCTTGATGATCAGGCGACACTTACCGCAAATTCCGTCCCCGCCGCAGATTGAGGCGATGAAAATCCCCGCATCCGTAGCGATCTCAAGCAAGGTCGTCCCCCGCTTTGCCTCGACGACCTTACCATCAGGATAGAATGTGACCTTGACTGCATCCATCTTTTGTCTAGTTAGAATTCCATTTGGTCTTTAAAAAGTGAGGGATCCCGGCGGCGTCCTCAGGACCGACGATCACCTCCCACCCAGAGTCCTCCTCAATTTCCATTCGCAGCACAGCGACCAACCCAGGGATAATTAGCCTGTTGTGACTGACCTTCTCCATCGCCCCTTGTTCTTGAACCGTCTTGATCACCTTCTCTGCGGTCAGCTTGTCGTCGGCGTAGGCGTTTAAAACCCCCAGCCCTTCCGTATCAGCCACGCAGATGTAGCTCGGGATTTTGCTGTTCTCCACCTCTCCAGCCACACTGAAGTAAGTAAGGGCGAAGTTGGTCGTGAAGAGGACCGGTGCATCACGTCCTGGCTCGCCGATCTCGTAGATCTTGGCCTCGATGGCGTTGGGAACCTGAGGGTCGGTATAGATGTTCTGGCGGGCGGTGAGGAGCGGAAGTATCTCCCAACTCTCCGCCCCGTTCATCACCACAATACCTGCGTAGCGACAGATGTAGGCCGTTGCTTCGCTCGCCTCCTCCGATGGCGAGGTGCTATCCGTGAATACCAGCGTCGGATAGCCAAGTGGCCGAAAGACCTTCTCTAGGGCCAGCCGCCGAAGATTGGTAAGATTGGTAAGATTGTCGAGGAGATCTATCCCGGCGGGCTCAATCACCAGATCCTCCACCCCTTTCCCCCTGATCTTTCCTGTCAACTCGGCTAATCCCTCCAGGGTCTCAGCACGGACTGCCAAAGGGACCTTGAACTTTCCGGCAAGATCGGCCATTGCCTCCCAGTTCTCCTGCGTGGCGGCGTAGACCAACGGCCGGGTTCCAGCGGCGATCTCAAGAGCCGGCGCTAGGACCTCTGGATCGGGGCAGATAAGGACCAGTGGTAACTCTGTCTTCTGCTTGATCTGGTCGACCACTTCTCCAAAGCGTTCCGCGTCCGTTCCGTCGTGATCGACAGCAGCCAAGTTCACTCCTATAGTCTCTCCCACACGCACGAAGTGCAGCGAATTAATCCGCTCAATGCGCTTGTCCAACTCCTCCGGCGAGAGGCTGGCAGCTACCTTGATCGCGATACCTGTGGGATTGTAGAACTTCTCCTCATGACGGAAGAGGACCGTCTCGCCACCAGTGACGAACTCTTGCTCACCAGTACCGATCTTGACGGTCAACATCGGCGGAGCTTGCGCCTCACCCAGGGCAGACTGTGCCTCTTCGGAAACGTGAGGACACTGATCGAGAGCGGCTTTTTTCGTTGCCACCTGCATGGCAAAGGCCATGCACGTTGGAAAGTTGCAATCGCCGCAGTTAGTCTTCGGCAGAAGTTTATAAATCTCGATACCGGTCAGTTTTGCCATGACGCGATTTTCCCTCCTTTACATCATTGGTTCCATTTTAAGCGCCGGATGGTCCACCTTTTGCAGGAACTCCACGAGTTTCTCACTTGTTGCGGCGTTCTCCTCGGTGGCGATTTTGTCGAACAGATCAGGCTTTCCAATCTCTTCGAGACGCTTTGCCAACCGCTCGGAGATCTCCTCCTTGAGTTGTTTGGGCATCCACACGACCCGTTCGATTCCCCCATCCGCGGAGATGAATTTTCTACTTGTGATGTAAAGCTTCCCCATCCCGATGAAGCCAGGGGTCTGGATCCCGCCGCCAATCTGGCCGGCCATGGTGGAGAAGCTCATCCCGATCGGAGTCATCTCCGTGTACTCGCGGTTGACGATCATCACCCCATTTGTCTCGGGAAGGATGGCGGTGATGCATTCAAAACAGCCGCAACTGGTCATCGGATCCTCCATCATCGAGTAGGCATTGAACCGCTTCAGGTTCCCGTTGGAGGCGACTTCGAGGTACGCATTGACTCCCTTCCACTGGCCCTTCACCGAATCGATCACTTCGCCTTTCTTCACTGGCTGGTTCGGCCCGTGGGGGTTCATCTCATAGCTTGCGGCACAGTCAAGCCAGGTGTAGGCCCCACAGAGCCCAAGCCGCTCCGGGGTGACGATGCAGACGTGATCGGGGGCATATGACTGACAAAGGATACAAGAGTAGAAGGTATCGATGTCTTCATCCTGCATCCCCATGATCCGCTCGTCCCGCTGGTGGTAGATCACTCTTGCCTTCTCGAGAGGCTCTCCCAGCTTCTCCGCATCGGTGATGATCGTGACCTGAAGCTTATCGAGGATCCCGGAGAACTCCTCGTGCATCTTAGCCACGAGGATTTCACCGTAATGGGTAAGACGAAAGCCCTTAGCGAAGGCCTCCTTGCTGATCCGGGCCCAAACGATCGCTCGTTGGCCCATGTGGAAGACACCGTAGGCCCAGGAGGTGAACTCGTGGATTCGCCGTTCGAGGACCGTTTCGAAGTCTTCCTTGAAGTCCCGGCCAGCGACCTCCACGATGACACCTAACGGAAGCGCGCTCCCTTCTTCGACCTCATCGATGTCCGGACCGATCAGTTCAATCTTGCCATCTTCCACCTCATCCATTGGCCTACCGCGCACTAGCTCAAACGCATCCGTATACTTGCCGCCAAACTGGACGTGCATCTGCTCCTTGCGCACCCGCTCGCCCTCAAAGCCAGCACCGTAGGGGACAGGGATAGGGATTTCACTTATCTTGAGTTTAAGTCCGCGGACCTCGACGGCCCTGTTCACAATCGCATCTCGCGGAATGCCGGAGACGACATGTTCGTAAGTGCAGATTCCCCGCGGCAGGATCTGGGGGATCTCGACATCGGAGATGATGGGGAAGCCAAAGTTGATCGCCCCCGCTGCGGTGGCATATTTCTCGTCGGTGAGGAGCTGGCCACCGTTCTCCTGCGGATCAAGATCCGCTCCCAGAGCAAGGACAAAGGCGTAAACGCGATCCTTGTTATAGAGCAGGATCTTCCGAGCCGCATTGAGATCTCCGGGCTTGATCCCGCCAAAGGTCATTGCCGCACGTACGGCGAAATTCAGCGCGTGCACCGAAGCGGACGTATCCTTGCCGTAGGGAACGAGGAACGTGTCCCAGTTCATCTCCACTCCCTCTTCGGCCAGCTGCTCGGCCATCGAGTGCCCATTGGTGCTGGAAGCCATGAAGACCAAGATGTTTCGTTCTTGGAGGGACCTTGCAAGTTCAACTGCTTGTTCATTAGTTGGAAGCGCGCCCACACAGGCGGCAAAGCCAGGCATCCGCCCATCGACGAGCTTGATCCCCTGGGTCCTCAGGGTCGCATCGTCGGTGAAACCGAGCCACGGCTCCTCTGGCTCAAGACCGTTGACGCACTTCAGTGCCTCGATGATCTCCTCGGCAATCAGGGTGGCAATTCCTGCATCCAGAGTAGAGCCAAGATAGGGAACCCACAACTGGCTGGTCGGTACCGGCGAAAGGAGCCGTTCGGCATGCTCCAAAGCTTTTTGCGCGTCTCCTATGGTCTTCACCTCAAGACCCATGAGAGCTAAGATCATGGGGAGGTAGTACGCAGTGTTGGGAAACTCGACATTCTTCTCCGGTCCGAATGCCTCGATTGTCTTGTCGAGCTCTTGTTTTGCCTGCTCGACGTAGCTGTGAGCGCCTCGGATGGCCGCCGTCGCGATGATCCTCGACATAATCTATTACCTCCTAAAAGAAAATCCTTCCCCCCGGTGGCTCGCAAGCATAGGCCTGCACGCAGTCATATCCCAAAGCAATATAGCACATTGAGAGGATCCTGCCAAATTAAGACCGTGGGCCGTAACAGTAATTAGCACGAAACTCTGGGCTCTGACGATACGGTGGTGGAGCCCAGCCGCCCTTCCAGAAGCGTAAAGAGGTCTTGAACGGCCGGCGGGGAAGCCCCTTCGCGAGGATTACCTGAAAGGCCAGTCGCCCGGAGCTCTTCTGAGTAAGAAAGCACACTCAGAAGAGGGATGCCATCCGGGAGCCCTTCGCGGATGAGCGCTTCTTCCTCGGGCTGGCGGATCTTGTTTCCTACTGCGAGAATCCGATCAAGGCCAATCTCGTGGGCTAAGTGGACGATTCTCGCTGCTGTCTCCAATGAGCGGCGATCGCCCTCTACAACAACAATCAGAGCATCTACCCCCTGCACCGTACCACGGCCAAGGTGTTCGATGCCCGCCTCCATATCCACTAAGACGACCTCCCCTTGACGAAGGAAGAGGTGACGGAGGAGGGAGTGCAGGAGAGCGTTGGCCGGACAGGCGCAACCACCGCCACCTTGGCGGACGCCTCCGAGAACAAGCAGCCGGATTCCGTCCTGCTCAACCGAGTAGCGGTCTGGGATGTCGTCCACAGTGGGGTTCAATTTGATCAGCCCACCGGTGCCGGCCCGGTCGGCAATCAGATCCCACTCTTTTGCTAACGGAATGATCGGTTCGGGGAATCCCAGGGTCATGGCAAGATTGGCATCGGAATCGGCATCCACCGCAATCACTCGATAGCCACGGGTTACGGCCTCACGAGCAAGCAGTGCCACGAGAGTAGTCTTGCCCACCCCGCCCTTCCCAGCTACGGCAAGCTTCATG
>Ga0307428_1001207_pt1 | contig 13469 bp, 23 predicted proteins | sample SalMarWE160240MG_FD_202161 | JGI IMG/M metagenome (GOLD analysis project Ga0307428, IMG submission 202161) | Salt marsh sediment microbial communities from the Plum Island Ecosystem LTER, Massachusetts, United States - WE1603-240 | ecosystem: Environmental > Aquatic > Marine > Intertidal zone >...
CGAGTCAGTTTATGTTTCCCTTGCCCTTCTGCCGTTCACCGCAAAAATTGACGCCGAGGTCAAGCGTCGAGAGCAAAATCGAAACAGAAAGGAGGCTCAAAAATGAAACAGTGGAAGTCAATTCTTATCGAGTTCCTGTTCTATGTTCTGGTATCGGCGGTTGCTATTTATCTGGTCGTGCTCTTTGTTGAGCATTTAGGTTAGCCCGCGAGCTGACGGAAAGAAGAAGGTAAGTATTATGTGTGCAGGTTTATTGGAAAATCTGAAGTATCTTGATGCTGACGTGCTGCGCAATGTGCAGCGCGAACTACGCGGCGTCGCCAATGGTGCGACTTATGTCACTACCAGTGACGTAGCCGATAACGCGGCTGACTTGATCGCCGCCGAACTCACCCGGCGTGAGAATGAACAGGCCGACGAGAAAGCGCACCTGTTCGAGGCGGGCAAAAATCTCGACCGGGTTATCGGTTGGTCGTTGTCTACGTTGGGATTATCCGAGGAAGCAACCGGCACCAAGGTTAGTACCGAGGTCAATTTTTACGACGAAGGTGGCGACGGTATCTATCGCGCCGCTTGGCTGCTGGGTAAGTACAGAGCCGAATATAACGAAAGCAAAGTAACACCCTGGGTTGAATATCACCCCAACCCGCACCTTGATATAGCACAGTGGATTAGCAATGACCAGGTAGAAACCGTAAAAAGGCTGGCTGAATTATGTTCCAGGTAAGCAAACTCAAGCAAGTCAAAACGCTGGAAAAGCTCAACCGGGCGGGCGAGGATTGGGCGCACTTTGCCCGATTATATGAGGCGGGTAAGGACGCCAAACGGGCGCAAGTTGCGGCCAACATCGCATTTCTGTGCCATATGCGGATAGAGCGACTATTGCGGCCTATCCTTATCCCTGACACGGCGGCTCACCTCGCGCCGCACCTTTACCGGAACCCGCCAGAAATACACACGTCAATTACAGGGTTGCGCGGCTGGCGTACCGCTTACCCTGACTTAAAATTACGCTAGAAAGGAATAACAAAATGCCAGAATTTAAACCAAAGTGGGTACGCACGACCGTACACCCTCAACTGCACGCCAAGGTCAAGGACGTGGCGCACGCTCTCGGTATGCCGCTAAATGAAGCCTGGATGGTGCTATTGACGTGGGCATATTGGGATATGGAACCCGACACGCTCGCTATGGTCTTGCAGGAGTACCTCGAAAGCGGGGCCGACGATGCCGACGAGAATTAGCGAAGGAGAGAACCACTTGTCCGTGTATTACCGTTTTGATTTCCCAAACGGTACCCGTTACATTATCGAGGCCGAGCCGCTCAGTCCAGAAGTAGCTAGAGACGTGCTGGCCAGCACGACCGAAGAATATACAATGGTAACACCCCACCAACCGGTGGGCAAGCCCGCCTATTTTTTGGCGGGCGTCCAGGCCAGCTATGGTTTCATCGTAGACCGGCTGCAAGTTGACCCGACCTGTACCAGGTTCCTTTACGCGATTATGCCGCTAATTACTCGCATTGCGCCGCCAGATGACATTCTAGCGGCGGCGGACTTGTGGTATGCAACAGAACAGGCCAACCTTGTGCAGCAAACCTTATAACCTTAATTTAACTTAGCCCGAAAGGAAAACATTACAATGAGTACCGAAGAAAACGCATTAGAAGTAAGCCGCGGCGGGATACTCTCCCTTTTCGATAGCATCGGCCACGGGATGAACTTCACCAACCTTGACCAGGCCAGAGTGTGGGCCGAAGTGCGCGAGGAGTTCGACCCGAAAGGCGAAAACCTGCCCGCTGCCGAGCTAGTTGACCGCCCGTTCACCATCAAAAAGATCAAACCGGTCAAGTCAGCGTACCCGAACGGTCCCGATCATTTCTACTTCATCGTCGGTATTGACCAGGACGGAACGGTGTTCAATACCGCGATGGGCGGCGTCGCTGTCGTGGAAGAACTCGACGGCTGGATGAGAGCCAACTATAACTGGATGGTAGCGGTTGACGCCAACGACGAAAATGAGGCCCAATTTTGGGCCAGCCAGGGCGGCGGGCAACCGATCACCGTGACCCTGCGCGAGAACGAAGGCGGCGAGTTCGGCCACTATTACACGCTGGACTAGGATGGTATGCTATGCTTACAGGCAACAACAGGATTATTGTATGTTATGATGAAATGAAAGAAGCAGTGCAGTACTATCTTAACAACATAGTGCTGCGGTATCCGGTCGTCGTAACTGGGATAACACAAGAGAAAACCGACCAAACGTTCACCATCCGCGTTACTGAGCACCCGGACAAGGTTAACGCCTTAAACCAAACTATAATTGAATAGCATAAGCGGGAGTGGTATAATATCATCACTCCCGCTTATTTAGCCAGGAAAGGAGTACCCCTATGATCTGCGAGAAGTGTTGGGCGGAAGCCTACACGATGTGGATGACAACAGGCAAGCCTCAGTATGAATGCTACAGAGAGCTATTAGTCCAGAACGAAAGGAAGCACGTTATGACCACCCCCAATAATACCCAAGTACACAACAAAATTGAGCCAACCGGTAAGTGCAATTATTGCGGTACAATATGCCCCATAGATGACCTTGACGCTATCGAAATTGACGACAGCGGTAAAGTTGGGCTTATCTGTGTGACCTGCCAGGCCGAAGCATCAAAGGAGATGAGCGAATGACAACCCCCAATGACCCCCACGGATTTATGATCGTTGACGCGCACGGCAGGTTGTTACGTTTCGCCTACGACGGAAAGTATTATATCCGCACCTGGGAGAACGCGCCCGCTATCGCTCTCGACAGCGAACGTAAGAAATTCGTCAGCCGCCGCGCCTACGAGAACGCCCTCAAAAAACGCAACCAATCACTCGAACCATCGCCCGACGACTTAACCTACCGCGAAGCCAAGCGTAAGCTCCATCGCGGCGGGCGGATACCGGACGAATGGTTCCAGGAAGATAGGAACTAAATTATGCCGCAACCGGGAGACGTATACTACTCAGAAGCAAGCGGCAGGTTTTACCAGTACGGGCGGCGCGGCGCGTTAAGCCGAGACGCGGCGGTTCGTAACCTTGAGTACGACGCCGAAACCAAAACTTTTATTGATAGTCGAGGCCGTACCATTACCAACGACTTACTTACGGCGTCCAGCCGAACGGCCCAGCGCTACACGGCGCAAACGGCGGAAGGGCGTATTTTTATCAGCGCGGAAGTCAAGTCGGTCGGTATCACCGAAGCTCAAGCGAAGGTCGGGCAACTGAACCCGAACCAGGACATTACCGTGCGCACGGTTGTCACGACAGCGGACGGTAGGACACACGTCTTTTACCGTTCGTACGGCCTGGGGCGTAATGTTGATCCGGAAGAGGCGAAGCAACTCGCCAAAAGTGGGGCGACCGCTGCGCTCAACAAAACCAAAGACGCGGCGGGAAATTTCTACAAAGTGACCACGCCAACCGTCAACAATAGAACGGTCAGGCAGGATTTCTACAGGCGCACAATTCAAGCCACAGGAAGGTTGTAATTATGGCCGAGCACAACAACGACAACAATGAACTAGGCCGCGCGGGTGAGGCGCGCGCCTGGGTTAAGCTAAGTACCCTCGGCTGTGATCTCAAAAAACCACACGGAAATTGCCCGTATGATCTCGAAGTCGGGCTACAAGACAAGCTCTTCTTTGTCGAGGTAAAAATAGCCCGCCCGAAGTATGACGAAAAGAAGAAGTGCTGGCAGTACAAAGCCACTCTGCGCAATCATAAATTTGATATACTAATCTTTTTCTGCAAATTGGCCGACGACGAATATCACCCGTTTATCATCCCCGCGGCGGAACTTACGGACGTAACCTCTATCTGTATTACCTCTTTGCTGCCCAGTAATTACACCGGGAAATACGCCGAGTTTTATCAGGCCTGGCACCTGTTCAGCAAGCTCGACCCCGTCGAGTTTTAGGAATAAAAATGGAAGAAATTGAGAAGAGGGAACACTTAGAAGAGCGGCTCGCCAGAATAACGCGCCTTATGAGGCGAGTACATAAGGCGCACAAAAAGAGCAAGGACGGAAAGCTAACCCTTGAAGCTTGGCGCGACATAATCCTAACCCTGGATAATGATGACAAACAATAAAAATACCTACTTTTTCCCCTTATCCTCCAAGCCACGACGACACACTATTGCCACCTTTGACACCGAAGGAAACGGCAGCCCTAACGGGTTCGTCTGCGCGGCGGTCTGCTCGGACGGTGGCGATTATTCATTTTCTACCCGCTCCGAAACGCTGGAATTTCTAATCTCCGCCCGGCTACGCAATAGCTGGATTGTCAGCCATAACCTGGAATACGACTTGGGCGTGCTCACGGCGGGAGATCTCCGCCGCTTTCGTTGTCTGTTTGTTAACTCGCGTATCCTCTACGCTGAATATCGAGACGAGCATAACCATACCTGGAAATTCGTAGACAGCACTAACTTGTTTCCGGGCGCGTCGGTCAAAGAGTTGGGGGAAATGGTAGGCACGCCTAAGCTGGATTTACCGCCCCACGTGCAGGCCCACTTGAACGCGGGGCGACCGCTAACTGACCTTGACCCGCCAGACCGTTACCTTGTCACCCGCTACAATCTTATTGACGCGCAGATTTTACGGGAGGCTGTTGGCGTATTGCAGGATGAACTCCACGCCTTGGGCGGCGAGCTTAAAACCACGATCTCGGGCTGTTCGATGGATTTATTCAGGCGTAAATTTATGAGACATCCCTGGTCGGTGGTTCCACCCGAAATCAACGCTATGGCTCGGCAAGGATATTACGGCGCGCGGGTTGAACCTTATGCTATCGGGCGAGTAAGCGGCGTCAACGGGTATGACGTGTCCAGCCTGTACCCAAGTATTATGTCCACTGCAAATTACCCGCACCCCGGCGCGCTATCGTTTGAGACGTACCCGTTCAACTACTCCCGCTTGCTGGACAAAGAGGGCGTCGCTATGGTGCTAATGGATATCCCCGAAATCGACCCGCCGCCGTTACCGGTACGGGTCAACAAGCACCTGTTTTTCCCGACCGGGCTAAACAAAGGGGTCTGGACAACGGGCGAGATACGCCACGCGATAGCCAACGGCGCAACATTGTTAAGTTGTGACTGGCTCTGTTGGAGTGGGCTGACGTTCAACCCGTTTGAAGAGTTTATCAACACTTTGTACAATATGAAAGTTTTGTCGGCCAGTGACAGTCCGGTCAAAGTCCAGGTTTACAAGGCGCTACTCAATCACTCTTATGGCCGCTTTGGGATTAACCCAGAGGGCGGGTTACAGGAACTGGTCAGTATTGACGAGGATACCGATCTATCAACGATGCAAGGCGGGGAATTTTACCTCTTGAACGGTTGGCCGTATATCCTTAATCGCCTTGCGCAGGACGAGCAGCCGCCGTATGCTAATGCCTTTTTTGCCGCCCAAATTACAGCGAACGCCCGGATTAAAATGCACGGGCTTATTAAGGAGTATTTAAATGATCTTATCTACACGGATACGGATAGCCTTTGGTCAACCGATACGATCAGCACATCGCCCGGTCTGGGGGAACTCAGGGAAACACATTCAGCGCTCGATCTGTTGGTTTTGGCCCCGAAAGAGTACGCAGTGTTCAGCGGTGAGCATTTGGTTGAAGTACGTGCCAAAGGCATACCCCACGACCACAAGCTTGAGTACATTACGAATGGTCAAGCCACGTTTGAGCGACCAATTAAAATACAAGAAGCGCTAAACACCGACCAGCAGTTTGCCACTTGGCGCGAGGTACACAAGCAGCGTCAGGATAGCTGGCCTAAGCGCTCGCCTGTCCTGGGGTCAAAGGCGCAGTTGGGCTACTTTCAGACGCGCCCGTGGTCGTCGGCGGAACTGAAGTATTTTCTTCAGGGTTCGTCAGCGCGGGAGTATCAAAATCAATTACATCTTGAGCAATTAAAGCGCTGTTAGGCGGGATGTACCGCTTGCGGTCAGACCGCACCAGTTGCGTGAGCTGTTTCAACATTTACAATAATCCTTCCTCTGCCAGGTTAAGGAAATTCTCAATTTCCTCCAGTGAAAAACCCAGATCACCTAACAATATAATCGCGTTCCCGACCTCGATAAATCCACCCAGGTACGCCTGACCAATCTCTGTATCTTGCGGCAAGTTGTTTTCAACCGCAATGAGAAGTTGGGCGTCGGGTGCCGTGTAGCCTAAAATGAGTAGTCGCTGCAAAGCGTTTTGACGGCTGATGTTACCCCCATTGTACAGCTTGATAATCTCCGCCTTGGTCAAGTTTTTGGGGTCAACGGGCGCTTGATATTGGGCGTTAAACAGGTAAATCTCGACCGCGTCGGGGCTGTAACCTTGCGCGGTGAGACGGTCCCGGAATTGCTGTTCGTCAATCAAACCCCGTTGCAAAGCTAACTGCATTTGGCTGGGGTTAGGCTGGCGTAAGTAAGCGGGCGTAAACTCGCCAAACACAAGCGGATTCTCAAGCTCAAACGTGCGGATAAGCAGTTCAACCTCATCAGCCACAATACCGCGCAGCGTTAACCGCTCCGCTAACTCTTCTCTGGACAACAGGCCAAACAAGTAGGCTTCGAGCAAGACGCTCTCATCAATAGCCAGCGGTTCCAATGGCTGCACTAGAAACATATTATTGACAATGACCAGGCGGTCAGCGTCGGAGAAGCCAGCCAGTTCAGCGCGGGAGAGGATTTCCTCACGGGTCATCAGCCCGTTTTGGGCAAACTGGTTAAGCATAGAAATGGAGATAGCGGGCGCGGAGGTTAGCGCGGGATTATCTTTATTTTCTAGCTGTGCATCTTCCAGCTTGAGCAATAACTCCGCCTGTTTGTCGTCGTAGCCACTTTCGCTACGCAACATTGACTTGGCTTCGTTGCGCGATAAAACGCCCCAAAAGTAGGCTTCGGTGATGGTACCTCGATTTATTCTGACCGCCTTGGGAACGGACTGTTTGTCCCATAACTCGATCAGTTTACTTGCTACATCGGCCGCGTAATCCAGTTGGACAAGGTTGTGGATACTCTCATCTTTGCCCAAAATTCGGGCATCATAAAGCTGTTTGATCTGACCGGTTGACAGTTCCCGCGTTTCGGTCGCCTTTTCGGTGGTTAGTAGCGCGACTTGCAGGTCAATTTCACGAGGCGCGTAGCCCATCCCGTCCAGGATTTCCCGGAACTCAGGTTCGGCAATGAGGCCATCCTTAAATGACTTCTTAGCTGTCGAGGCCAGGAACTTGGGCGCGTCGTCGGTATCGTCCTTTTCGTTGGCTTTGTAAAGTAACGGAATATCGACCGGATTATACCCTTGCGCCCGGATAAATTTGTCCATCGCGGGTTTATCCACTTCGCCCTTGTGATACAATTCCCACATCGCGCCCTCGCTCAAGGTACGATAAGAGAGGTCAATCCAGGTACTTATATCCGTATCGCGCCAACCTTGCTCGCGCATAAAGTCCCGCATCTGGTCACCGGTAATTTTACCCAGAGCGAACAGGTCCCTTACCTGTGAGGGCGTAAAACGAGTAGGCCGATAGAGTTTGTTATAGTACCTCTCCAAATTAGGCTGCAAGCCCGCCGACAATAGCGGCGCGAGCGTTTGCCAGCCCAAAAAACCCAGGCCCAACGACCAGTACATAGAATTGAGGGCGTCGCCAACCTTTGGGGCGCGTGTACCTAAAGCTGACTTGAGGCCCGCGTCAACGATACCGCCCGCCCAGCCGAGAGAAATCATATAACCGTGGAAAGCGCGAGAGAACTCGTGTACGTCTGGATTTTCTACGGTGGCGTAGTGCTCAAACAGCGTCAAGACCGGTTGGGTGATAGCCGAGCCAACGACTTCAACCATTTCCTGTACTCCCTTGGATTTCACCGCCTCGTCTATTTTTCCAGCCAGGTACAAGGAGGGGTCAACTTGAAATTTCTCAAACTCGCCAACTGTTTGATCTTGGAATTTCTTAAGAGAAGCGGGCAGCCACAAACCACCACCCGCAAAAACATACGCTATCCACGCCCAGGAATAAAACAAAATAGAATAGATGTCGCCCGTTTCAATGGCTCTCTTTATACCACTCTTAAGGTCAGGCAACATTTCCGCCTGTTTAACATTATACCTATCTACAAGCTCTTTTATCTTTTTTCCCCAGGCTGTCGAACGTAGCCACTGGTCAAACCTGTCACCAAGTCCCATTGTAAAACCTCTCTTTTTGCTTACCAATTTTCCGCAATAAGTTCTTCCAGCCACGCCAGAAACTTGTCACGTATTTTAGCTAAAATGTACACTACCGGGTCGTCCATAAACGACGCCAAGTCTTGCCTGTGTAGCGTCCAGGCATTATACCAAAATGGAACAGTATCTTTGAGGAACTTTACTATGGTGCCACGATCAAGTGTCAATAAATCAGCCAACCATAGCCACTTTTCGCCAAGATAGTACCTTAGCGCGTTTTGCGGGTCAGCAATAAACCATCTCAGCCAATCGTAACCGGTAGCGATAAACCAGACGATGTACGTGTACGCGGTACTGATAAGCCAAACGATGTACGTGTACGCCGTATTGATAAGCCAGGACACGTAAGTGTAAGCAGTAGACACAAACCAGGCCAGATATGTGTAAGCTGTCGTAACTAACCAGGATACATACGTGTACGCGGTACTAACAAACCAGGCCAGATACGTGTAAGCCGTTGTGACTAACCAGGATACATACGTGTACGCAGTATTGATAAACCACACGATGTAGTCATACGCAGTGTTAATTAACCACTTGATGTATGTTTCCGCGGTATTGATCAGCCAATTGATGATTGACTTGACGCCACTTATCCAACTGGCCGCGGCGTTGATGTAAGGTTCAGCCCACCCCGTCCAGCCACTTATCCAGGTAAACCAGGGTGACGCCCAGTCTCGAATAGCAGCATCGGCGGTTTGATACAAGCCGATAAGGTAATCCCGGAGTGAGTAAAACCACGATCTAAGCTCACTCTCCTTTTTAGAGACGTCCGTCCAACTCCCGACATTAAAATAGTATTTAATGGAGTAGTAAGCCAGATAGTACAACGTCCAGAATAGTGAGCTAATTGAGGGCATAAAAGTCTACCTTTACAACATTTGGGCGCGGTCGAGGTTAGCCGCTTTGAGTTCGAGGGCGTCGCGTAAGGCGTTATCGTCCATTGCCTCTAGCTGTTTGGTGGGCATCTTAAGTTGGCCCACATTGCCGAGGTCAGTCTCGATAGTGATAACGCTTAAGGCGATAATTTTACCACCCGCGTCAAGTTCCTGCCTCTCCTGCACGCCGAGCACACTAAAACCGTTCATTTTTGGATCTCCTTTCTAGGATTTCTTGCTATTGAGAAAGGCGAGGATACCATCAAGGCCGAAGGTTCCCGCCGTGCCGATCAGAATGACCCACCAACCCTGTTGTGGAATTTCTACCCGGTTCCACAACAGGACAAACATACCAATGGTAATAATCAAGCCCGCAAGACTACGGGTTACAGACTGGATAAAGATAGGGTTCGTGACAACCTGAATGAGGCCATCGGTTAAAGTCCTGCGTTGGATTTCTGTCATCATAGTTACTCCTTTCTGTTTAGGGTTCGTTGGCGGTAATGACAACATTGTCAATGTGACAAAATGAGGTAGCCGCGCCTAACTCCGTGTACCGTATCGTCCACACCAACTGATACGACGCAGCGGCCCCAGCGGAAACCAGGGGGTACTCGCTTAAATCAATACTAAGCCCACCAATGCTAAACTCTTTATACACCAGGTTCTCGACGTCAAAAGACAGTTTTACGTACTGATACACCTCGGCATAAACCACTTGTTTACCAGCGGGCCAAATAGACACCCACGCCCCGCCCGTGTATATCTCTACATCAGGCGCGGCGGCGGACATAGTCAATTTTACCCAGGCGATATAGCTGTTTTCGCCGTCCGCAATAATGAGCTTGATTTGCAGGTCGCCAGAATACCCTGGCGTAAAAACGGCGGTACTTATACCATATGTGGCAGACAAGGGAGACGGTGATTTACCAAGTAGCTCCGCAAAACTTCCAGCCGCTGGACCCGCCGTCAGTTTACAGGCGAAGGGCGCGTTGACAATATAGTCAGCCGTTAGGCCGACTTCGCTTGTCGCCCCAGCGGTGGTAGGGTACAAACCTTGAATACCATACTCGAAACCGTACTGCCAAAAAACAGACCCGCGCCGATCTAAAGCAACGATTGACCCCAACCGAACCGCAAGCTCACCCATATCGAAGAGGGGATAAAACTGCTGATTATTATACTGCCCACCCCAGTCTGGAAAGTCTCTACCCATTTAGGCCACCTTCATTTTGTAACCGGCGGCTTGCAGGTTAATTGTCTTCCCTGCAACCAACGCGTAACCGTAACCTAGTAAATAGTCGCCCGCCTTTAGCACTATTGTACCCGCTATTGGAACCGCCACAAACTTGCCCGCTGCTACGTCGATATTTAAGTTAACACTGATCGCGTCAATGTACGCGACTGTATTAACTTGTCTTGCTACAGTATCGTTATGATAACACAAGTAACTGGTAACAACCCATATTTCACCAGCGGGAACTACGTCACTTTGTACAGTCGTTGGCGACGTGCCATCTGAGGCCGTAGTCTTTGACTGCGCCAAAACATCAGAGTACCCCCACAAAAGTGTCAGCTTTTGCCAGTCGGTTCCGTCGTGTCCATATAAAGCCCGCTCGTGCAGCGGCTCGTTATTTGCTCCGACCTGGGGCATATCAACCTCCAAAAAGATTAGCTAGACGATCACTTAGGGAAAAGGCAGCGGGTGGCGTTGCCGGACTACTCGCAGTATCGACCAACAATTCCAGATCAATGTTATGCTCGAAGTTGGCGTAAGGCGCGATACCGTACAGCGTAATACGGCTCTCGTTCTTTGACACTTCCAGGTCAAGCGGGATGTCAAGTATGTCGTCGTCAACGTTGCGGTAGGTGCCGGGTTCCACGGGCGCGATTTGATGTAAGGCCATATTGAGCCAAAGTTCAATCTCACCCCGTGGGCCAGGGGGTACATAAATCCGAGCCTTGACCAATCGGCCCGGCGCAACCTCCACCGACACGGACGCCGGTTCGTCGGAGGTTGTGCCGGGCTGAATGTTCAGCTTAGCACTGAATGGCACAATCGCCATACTAAAGCACCTTGCTGGATTTGCTGTGTTTCTCGCCCGTAAGGTGGACTTCGAGCACATCGCCAGCGACGACGGACGTAAACTTAACGGCCAGCCGTTCGCCCTCCCGCAACTGTACGCTTTGCCAGTACGTCGCGTTCCACACTGCCCCAATGTTAGTGACAAGTGCAACAACGTGCAAGTACCCGCCCGTCCAGATACCGATCAAGGCATCGGCGGCGGCGGTCGTGTCATCGTAGACAGCAATAAGCGAAGCATCCCAGGTTTCACCGGGTGGTACAGGTTCCGACATCAGCGTATGTTCGGTTGTGGTAGCGATTAGCTGCAATCGCTCCCGCCAAATACCCACGCTTTTTGGTACGTCAATAACCATAGCTTACCCCGCTACAAAACGATCTAAGATAACCGCGTTCGTGCCGCCTGCGGCGGTTGCCGCGTCGCGGGTGGTGATGTCCAACTTGACTACATTTTGCTCCTGGGTATCGAGCCAGGACGCGGGCGAGGGGTCATAGTCAAACGGGATGGTGACGCACTGGTGTGGTGCCATACCGTAGACCATCAAGTTGATCGGATGGTCGCCCTCATAACTTTCCGGGTTCAGGGTTGCGGACGTTTCCGCGCTGCCAATCGTGGTCAGCACGGTAGCAATCGCCCCGTCGCGCGCGCCCAGCCCATTCGAGTAGCCCAGGTGGTAGCCGACGCCGGTCTTGAAGCCTTTGTCAGCCTGGAAGTAGGGTTGCATTGCGAACATTACCGGGCCGTGCCGGTAGTAGTCGCGCATCATCAGTTCGAACAGTTGGCCCTTAAAGACACGCACTTGCCCGGTTTTCAGGGCCAGTTCAACGTCGTACATCAGGTTGACCATATTCGTATCTTCAAGGTGGGTGGTTGCGTCCCGCGGGGGTAATGCTTGCAGGACGATCCGCCGGATTTTGTGCTCGGTGGGCATTTCCAGGTATTTGACTTCAGCCTGAACAGTAGTCCAATTTCTCCACTCTTCAGTCCTCATATAACCCTGGAACGAACCCGCGTTCACATCGCGCCAGAAGTAGCCCATAATGCTCACGGCCATACTGTCCATCACGGTGGCTGCGGCGTCGTTGGTGATTTTGAGTTCAATGGAGTTCCAGCGGGACAAGTCCAGCCCGATTTCCATATCACCAAACTTGCGCCCGAAGTTGATAACAACAACGTCTTCAACATATTCGGTCGCGTAGTTACGCCAGCGCGAGGGCGGTAGCGCTCCCTGGTCAAAGAAGTTCAACGCAGCCGCTTGCATCCCGGTCAACGACTTGATAACCGTGGAACCATTGCCGATAATTTCAATCTTGGTGATATGTTCAATCATCCGCCAAGTGTTACCGGTACCTAACCACGTCGCGTCGCGAGTGGCATTCAAGCGCAATTGCAAAGCCGACAGCAACCCACTTTTAGGCAGGTCAAGGATATACGTACTCGCGTTGGTCATTGCCGCCTGAGAGCGTAAATCTTCGCCTTGGATAAACATAAAAATTTGCCTCCTTTCTTAGAGACTTAAGTAAAACATTGATGAGACTACACTTCGGGAGTGAGTCCCTTAACTTGCGCCCAGTGGCGATGGATTTCTCGCGCAGCAGCCGGGCCGCGTTGCAGACGTTGTTCCATCGTATCGCCCGGTAAGGCATTGGCCGCGCTGGTCGCTTTGTTGGCGGCGGCGATAACATTACCCGCCACTTGGGCGTAGTTGTCTCCCGCCCTTTGTGCCGAGCGGGAGTAGTTAGCCGAGCCAACATCCCGCGCAGCGGTTTCCCACTTGTCGGCGGAAACAGCCGCAACCGCCTTTTGGCGGCTCTTTTGCTGGGCGGCGCGCGCTACGCCAGCGGCGTAACGGCTTTCCGCTGCGTCACCAGCGGCGGCGGTTTTCCACTTTGACCCGCTCCCGGTTACACCTTGGGTGTAGTTGGCCGCACCATTCTGCACGCCACGCCGAAAACGTTCGATCAATTCTTGCTCATTGATAGCCATAAGATTACTCCTTTCTAGTTACGTTGAGGGGTACCCCTGCGTAACAAAACTAAGTCTTACAACCTGTAAGAGTATTATACCTCGATAGACCAGGTAAGTCAAAACCCCTTACATTTTGTAAAATCTACACTAAGGAGAGAAATTTCCCCTCCCACTCCCACCCCTCCCCATCTTGACATAAAGTTGTAAGAATTTTCTCATTTTTCCCCACTGCCCCAGCCCGCAGCCCAGCTTTTAAGGTTGACATAAATAACCTTAAAGA
>Ga0307428_1001210_pt1 | contig 13458 bp, 13 predicted proteins | sample SalMarWE160240MG_FD_202161 | JGI IMG/M metagenome (GOLD analysis project Ga0307428, IMG submission 202161) | Salt marsh sediment microbial communities from the Plum Island Ecosystem LTER, Massachusetts, United States - WE1603-240 | ecosystem: Environmental > Aquatic > Marine > Intertidal zone >...
GGCTTCGGGAATTGCTGCCAAACTCGTTGGGTCGGTATCAACGCCGGTCCAGACATCCAATCCCGTCTGCGGGCATCGCGTTATGAACGTGAATGTCGCCGTTGTAGTCGATCAAGCCCAGCTTGCGAAACTTGTTCATAAAAAAACTCACTCGCGACCGGGTAGTCCCGATCATTTCGGCGAGTGTGCCTTGGCTGATTTTTACTTTGATGGTTTCCGATCTTCCTTCCGTGACGAAATTCGCCAGTAGGAGAAGCTGCCTTGCGAGGCGCTTTTCACTGGAATTGAAAAGCTGATCGACCAAATCAGCCTCTACGCGGGCGCTTCGGGTCAAGATGCGTGAAATGAAGAACTCAGAGAACTCAGTGTGTTCGTGGATGGCGCGTTTGATGGCGGCATTGTCGAGCCTCAGTAGCTCGCAATCGGTCATCGCGGTGGCGGTGGCGAGCCGACGCGGCAGGCCCGTTAGGCATCCGTCGCCAAAAAAATCACCCTTCTCATGAAGCGCGACCACTGCTTCTTTTCCGCGCTCGGAGACAACTGCGATCTTGCACCTGCCCTCTTGCACGTAAAACACGCCATCGCAGGGATCGCCCTGCGCGAAGATGATGTCGTCCTTACTGTATTTTCTGTTTGCCCCGCCGCCATTTTGCCCTGCGAGGAAAACGTCAAGGTCGAATGACCTTGTGCCCTTCGATTTCACGATAACCTACTCGGTTTATGTGCTGTGTTGATGCGATCTTATTCCAGCGTGCATGCAGAGAAAAGCACCGCGCCAAAAATCGTAGTCGGCTTATTCGGTCAGGTCAGCAACCGACCCGTGGAACTGTCCACTTAGTGCCTCCAGCGGTCATTGATACCGCTGATCGCAATGTCTGCTTTGGGTCAGAAGCGGACCTGAGAAGCCAACGCGCGCTTGTCCGCTAAGTGGCATAAGCGGAAATACCGTCGGACGATTTGTCCTTCCACACGCAACCCTCGCCTGAGACCGTCAACTCGCGGAACTCAGTCCCCACATGACGTCGGAGGTGTCAGCATGTGGGCCTTATGCCCGCGACATCATGGCCACAAATTTTGCGTGTCGCGTGCGGATTTCGGCAAGATCCGCCGGTGTTGCGACATCGCGTTCGGCATCGCCAAGGACTAGATCGGCATGGCGACTGAGAGCCCTTACTCGCTCCGGATCGCGCTCGCAACTCGCTACGGCCGTCAGAACTTCCAGGAGTCGCATCAAAACAGCGACATGGTTGGCCGAGTTTTGCCGGATCATATGGAACATGCCATCCACCAGACCATCATAACTGATCATGGGCACGACCAAGACGACACGGCCATCGCGCATCGAAACCCCCGTAGTCAGGTGCAACGGCACTAAGTCGCATAACGCTGTGCCCAGTCGATCTAACACAGTCATTGCCGTATAAGGATCATTGATGCCCGGCGACAAAGCCCGCACGGCTACTTCCACAAGCTGTCGCACCGCGAATTCGACGTCGGCGGAACCGCCCCGTTGACTGCCTAAGGCCGTGGCGTTGTTGATCGCCGCGTCTACTCCTTCGGCCGGCGGCTTCATATTTGCGATTGGCGCGCCTGGGAATACGTAGTCACCGGGCCGCACCAGTAGTCGTATGACCGTCGAGTGCTCCGCCGCCCAGTCGGCTAGGCCATCTTCATGGAGCTGCTGCAGATAACCTCGCCTCGGATCGGAGACGGAGAAAGCATCGCGCCAGAAATCAGCCGATGGCGGGGCTGGTCCGCGCTTCTCGGATGCCAGCTGCTCGATTGCCGAATGAACGTCCTCGCTCACCAATTCTATAACGGTGTCGACATTGATGCGGGCAGCCATATGGCCGACGAAATAAACCAGAGTCGCAACACAAACGAACGCCAGGAAAATGGCGACGCTGAGGGAAAGATGTGGGACGAACTCACCCTCGCTCTGAGTCCGGACGCTGCGCAAGACGAGAAGCGCGTAGGAGAACGTGCCGAGGAACGCGCCGAGCGCGAACTGAACGCCCCGGTCGCGCGTGAAGTTGCGGAGCAGCCGTGGGCCCATCTGGCCGGCGGCCAGCGACAAGGCGGCGATAGTGATCGAAAAGACGGTGCCCGCCACGCCTATGGTTGAAGCCGCCACTGCTCCCAGCAGAGTGCGGGCCCCGGTGCCACCCCCGTTGTACAGCCAGTGTTCGAGCAGCCACCGGGGAATAATCGTGCTGCGATCCAGCTGTACGCAGGCGAGTGCGGTCAACGTCCCGGCCAAAACCATTAGCCCCGGCACCAACCAAAAGGTGTCACCCAGATCGCTGACGAGCTTGCGGATACGCGCAGTCATCTCGGTCGATACCCTCTGCCCAGGGCGTCCGCGAGCTCCAGCGCCGCAAAGATCTCTAGTGATCGCGACTTGACCACCGCAGCGCGATCGCCGGCGCGCCGCTCCGGCAGCTGATCTATTAGGTGGAAAGGAACGCCACGACGCGCAAGTTCAATCGCCAGAACCAGCCCAGCTGGGCCCGCGCCGACGACGACAACCGGAACAGCGAGATTCCGCACTGCGTCCTCTTGGTTTTCACCCGCCGCTCGTTTTCAGCCGATCAGTTCGACCGGCAGGACAGGATAGGCGATTCCTACATTGGTTGCATGGCTGTAGAGCTTAACCAACAGGGCGTTGTCCGCGTCGTCGACCCGTGCCCCGCGAGTGCGCAACCGCGACATCGAATCGCGCCGACTCGACGGCCTTGGACGCCGCCGTTCCATCACCACGAAGAAGGGTGCTCGGCGGAAGTCGATCGCCTGCGTTGATGTGCGATCCGAATCCCCGCCAGCCACGACCACGCCCATCGTTTGAGCCGGTTAAAAAAGTTGAATTCGCTCGCTGACTCTTCCGCTACCGCCACAGAGGTGTGGGAGTCCGCTTTGCCCCCCTAGACCGGACATGCTGAGCATCGTCAACGAGGTCCGCCAAGTGCCAGAACCGGTCATCCGCGCTCGCCGGCAAGGACAGTCAGATGCGGCGCTCTTTGGCTACCGCCTCATAGGCGGCATTGATGGCGGCGACTTTCTTGGTCGCAAGAGACACAAATTCCGGCGGCACACCACGCGCGATCATCTTATCAGGGTGATTATTGAGGACGAGCTTGCGGTAATGTCTCTTCAGCGTTTTGTCGTCGATGTCGGGCGTTATCCCCAAGACCTCGTAAGGATCGCATCTAACAGAACTTACGTGGCGGGCTTTAATGTAGCTGAACTCAGTGGGGGTGAACCCGAAACGCAGGGCCACGTCGGCTAGAAATCGTTCCTCGTAAGGGTGAAACACACCGTCAGCCAAGGCGATGTGAAAGAGGCCTTCAAGCACCTCTCCCAGCAGCTTGCGATTGTCCTTCAACAGAGACGCAAGCTGGTTGGCATAAGTCTCGTATCCTATGACGTCTTGCTTGGCGAGGTTGAAGACGCGTGACACGTTCTCGATCTCGTCCTCAGGCACCTTAAATACCTCCTTGAAGGCTATCACCTCGTCGGGCGTGACAGTGCCGTCGGCCTTGGCCATCTTGGCGCCAAAGGCAATTACCCCGATGGTGAAAGCGACCCGATGTTGCGCCATCCTGCCATTGTCGCGGTGAAAAATGTCACCTCTGGCGAAGGCTTCAAGCAGCCCGCGAACTGGGCCACTAAGGTGCGCGCCTTCAACGATCTCCCCTGCAGCGACCGCCAATCTTCCCCAGATCGACATCCCTCTTCTACCTTTCCAGGCCGATCGAGCCGGCTAGCGCGGTCAGCGATCACCGCTGTCCTTGCGCGCCTGAGCAACCTTCCCCTCTTGTGACACGCGGCCGACCTCTCCCTTCGATGCCCCAACCCTGAGCGGTTTCTGCCTCTCTTTGGGTTTCATCCCTTCAGATGCCGAGCGCCCCGAACCCGGATGAGGAGGGGCCGGATGGCTCAATTTAAGTTCAAGCGCATGTCGCGACAGGTCGGCCTGCGTTGTTGCGGCGCTTGTCAATTCTTCCCGCCGGCTCAGTTCCTGCTCGACGCGTTCCGTTGCCTCCCCCAACACTTGGGCCTTTGCGAGCGTACCCGTGTTGTCTCTCGCGGGCGCGGTTCCCCTTGGGTGAGCTTTTCCACGCATTTCACGTTTCTGTTGGGCAGCAATATCCTCGGCTCTATCGCGGGCTCGCCTCAGGCGTTGGGCAAGAACTTTCAATTGTTCGACAGAAAGCTGTTCTATAGCCGGAGGTCGCGTTTCGTTCACAATTTCCAGCTCAGCGGCGCTAAGAAGCCTTGCTTCCAACTGTGCCAGCTCGCTCATGGGATTCTCCTAGAAGACAAGCGCACCCCTCGCCTCGTTGAGGAGGCGAGGAGTAGCGCGGATGTAGATGCTGAAGCCGGGCCCCGAGCCATGCTTTCAGTTCCCTTCGACACGGTTCCAGTCCATGGCAAATCTCCATCTTCGATTTTCGGTTGAATTTAAAAAAAGGGGAGTAGGTGCAGCGAAGTTAGTACCAGCGTCCTCGTCCGTAAAAACCGCCGCCTAGAACAAACAGCACGAGGAGAACTATTAGAATTGTGGTGATGCTCATTGTGTCCTCTCAGCGCAACAGGGGCTCCTGGATGGTGTGGGGGTCCACAAGGATGGTATGGGGCCGGTGCGCTAGATAGATAAGCTCCGCCGACAGCACAGGTTCCACGCAATAGCGAGCTCCAGCCGCGAAATCGGTGCTCCTTGTTCTCACGGGCCCTCAATTTGTATGTGGGGAGTGAGGCTGCGGCGCTCGCCGCCGAAAGGCGCCAGCCAGCTGGATGACTCCAACTGTCATGACGTCTGGAAGACGGCCTCGCCGAACGGCGACACGTCAAACAACAACGAGCCGTTGGTGACCGCTCTACGGGTCTGCGCCAACGAAGGCTCAAAGCCACCACGGCGCACTCTCTTTAAGGTTGTTCTTGACATAACACGCAACCTTGCTGGGGACATTGCCTGAGGGCAACGGAATAAGGCGGAAGCCCTGCGTTTGGTGGGTTTAGGGTAATAAGACTTCCGGATACGAAATCCGCGAGTGGTAGAATTGGTGTGATTATTACAAGTAAATGGGCAGGTTAGCTTTTAATGGGTGATTTTACACTTAAATGTCAGGGGAGCTTCGGCTCGCGGCCTGATGGCGGTCCTATCTTGGCAAACCCCATCCTTTTCGGTTTTCCTCCGCATCGGTGCCGAGCCCCAAACCTTTGCCTGCGTGGGTCTCACCGGTCGACCCGCCCAGATCAAAACCACCCCGGTCAACTTGCTCGGAAGCATCCGTCGGCTCTGGCTTGTCCGTCTTGGGGGACGGCTTCGTCGGTTCTTCGGCAACTGCCTTAACATCAGGGTGAGGACCATCGTCGCTCGATGGACGACGATTGGCCGGGTTGTCCTTGTATTCATCCACCTGGACGCCTTTTCCGTCCAAGCTTTGTCCGGGCAGTCTTTGCGCCTTCTCGCGATTGCTGAGGATATCGTTCTTCCTTACCTTTTCATCGTCAAATTCTGTTGTCGCCCCGGTTCCACTGCTTTGTCCTGCTGACATTTTGCCTGACATTTTGCGTACTCCGATTTGCTCCACAGGGATTGCGGTGCTTAACAAGGACTAACGCTCAGCCTCGGCGAGGGTTCCGGTGCTGGCCCGTGCTCCACACAGCCGGCCATGGCGCTGCGAGGCCATCGTGCCCGCCGAGCTATGGGAACGCGTGCAGGAGGTGATGGACGGCTGTAACGCGCGCGGCGCCAAGAAGGGCAGGCGGGATTTCGCCTGCTCGGGCCTGATAGCCTGCCATGCCTGCGGCTGCGCCGTGGTCGGCGAGATCAAGAAGGAACGCTACGTCTATTACCATTGCACCGGCTACGCCCGATAAGTGCCAGGGCAACCCGGCATCCTGCCGCAGCAAATACGTCCGCGAGGAAGCGCTCGAAGCGCAGTTCACCGAATTGCTCGGCCGGCTGCGGTTCGACGACGAGGTGCTGGAATGGGTGCGCGACGCCCTTCATTCAAGCCACGCCGACGAGCGCCGCGAGCACGAGGAAGCGATCAAGCGGCTTGAGGCCGAAGCGAAGCGGCTGAACGATCGCATTCACGCCATGTATGTCGACAAGCTCGACGGACTTGGCATACGACTTGCGCCTCTCACCGCATGCGAAGGTGAGGAGGAGGCTTCACGCTCTTACAAGATACCTGGGCTCGGCAGTTCACGGGGGGGGGAGCCACCGGTCCAAGGGTATGGCGCGGCCCAGGATCTTCCGCCAAGCATGGGCGATGAGCCGCTTGGCGTCGCGGGTGATGAGGTCGCCGTGGGAGAGGATCACGCGCTCGAAGTCCCACTCGAGGATACGCATCATGCACTGGCGCACGAGCGCCTTGTCACCCCAGCCAAGCCGGTACTCGGGCGCCGGGCTGGGCGTGTTCAACATCCCGATCGTCCGAAACAAGAGCCTTAGAAACCAGTTGGTACCGGGCGTGGCCGCCGTGACGTTCTCGACCACGTCGACGAGGATGAGAGTCTTGCTGGCGTGGTGGAAGAACGCGACCTCACGCATCACGCGCGTTCCCTGCAGGGAGACCTGTGACAGATCGCCCGCCCACAGTGCCGACGCCTCGTCGCCGAGCACCTCGTCGAAGGTGAGCCCCTTCGCCCGCTTCTCGACGCCAGGGCAGAGGTAGGTCACCGCCTGGGGAAACGCCTGCTGACACGAGCGCACGTGGAGCCAGTGGAAATTGCCTGGCGCGATGATCGCCGCGACCGGCCCCAGCGCCGCGACCTCCGCGGTCAACGCCTCGTCGAACGCACACGGGGAGTGGATCAGGAGATCGCCGCTCCGGAGCTTGATCACTGTCATCCGCGCGTTGATCCGCGCCCCGCTCAAGGAGACGACGTAGCCCCTAAGCCATAGCGCGTCGGGAACGAAGACTTCGAGAGAAGGAGCCACTGCACTTCCTCCATTTGCAGATCGAGTTGCAACCGTCGCATGCCTCGCGATCGAAGCGAACACGATCTCCGACGCATGCTACCTACACCCGGAGAGACCTGGCTTACCTATGTCGACGAGATAGCCCGAGTGCCTGTCCCCGCGCGGCATGCCCTCCAAGATGGAGCATACACAGCCGATTTCAATGCTTCAGTGGACTAGTCAGCGAAGCGTTTTTTGGCGAAGCGTCATGCGACCGGGTCGGAGCTTCAGCGCGTCGTAAGCCGCTCGCACAACCCTGTAAGAGCTGCGCGAGGCTCGCTCTCCGCCGTCTGCAGAATTGGAACCCTATGCCGCTCTCGGCAATCTAACCGAACGTCGTTGAACTGACGTCGTTTTGACCGGCCCGCAATCCACACATTGATACGTATGAAGTTCGGTTTCGGTATGGGTTGGGTGGGGCTCAATGACGGCTAGAGTGGTTTCTTTGCCGCAGATCGGACATGGGTTTCGGACGATGTCTTGAACACGCATGTTGCAACCCTCAGGGTCGAAGGATTCAGCGTCTACAAAGTGGTTGGATCTGTACCCGGTTGCCTTGAGATGGCGACACGGTCAATTTGAAGGATGCTCTCTTAGTGTGACGGCGTCGAGGCGATTTAGGAAGCCTCAATTTATCCACACATCGGCTAGTCGGCGCGAGACTCCCGTACGCTCCCGAGGGACCTGCCAATCATCGCAGGTCGCTAATTCTCATCCCTCCAGAAAGTGTCCAAATGCGGCAAGCGGTCGAATCCGGTCGCAGACGATTTTAGTGATCGCAAGCATCGGCACGGAGAGGATTGCTCCAGGAGCGCCCCACATCCAGAACCAGAAGACGAGCGAGATGATGACGAGAACGGGATTGAGGATGAACCGCCGGGCGAGGAGCATCGGAGTTATCGTCTCACCTTCGATCAGGTGAATTCCGAGGTAAAGTCCAGCAGGCAGAGACGCTTGCCAAAGCGTGTCAGAAGACAAAAGGCCAGCGAGGAGAAAAATCACCACGCCGAGAGTGGGCCCAAGGATCGGCACGAAGTTCAGCAGGAAAGCGACTGTCCCCCAGAGAATCGGGTTGCCGATCCCCGTAAGCCACATAACCACGGCCGTGGCAACGCCGACTGCGGCGTTCATGAGCGTAATCGTAACCAGATACGCGGAGATATCGCTTTCGATTTGTTGTGAGATTTCGATCGCCTGGCGCTTATTGCTAAACCTCGGCAGTATCTCGACGAGGCGGCGCAGGAACGTGTCACCTGACACGAGCAGGAATAGGAGAAACAGAATTGTCGTAAAGAACTCGCTGGCAAAATAGCGGGTGCCGGTGAAAAGCTTCGTCATGAGCGTCGAGCCTTCCGCCGAGACCGCGGCGGGTGCCCCTGCCGGTTGTCCAAGAGCTTCCACCTGCTGCAAAAACCGTTGCAACGTGTTGATGGGGGCTTGCATGAAATTCAACCGCTCCTGCAGCCGAGCAATGCCTTCCGGAAGCTTGTCCGCCCAGGTGCTTGCCGGGCCCGCTATGGTCGCGCCTAGGCCGACGATTGTTCCGAATACTAGAAGGATTAGGAGCAACGCAGCGAGCATCCGCGGTAGGTGCCATCGCTCCAATAGCCGCATCGCTGGCTGCAACAGGAGATTGAGAACGAGGGCGAGGACTAATGGCAGTACGATCTCCGCCGCTACATAGATCGCAGTCAGCAGCGCAAGCGCGAACAGACCTCCGAGGAAAATGACCTTCGGATCGGAGGGTAGAGGCATCTCTTCCGGTTCTTCTACCGGTGCCACGACCTCCAACTCCTGCTCATTTTTTGCCATACTCCAATATGTATCAGTGTTCCTAGCTCGCAACCGGCGATTGACACGATGATGCCAGCGAGCTTACCGCTGAACCTATGCTTGAGATGTCGAATCCCACGATCCCTGATCTAGCATGAACCGCAAGCCCGATCCCTACGGCCGCGACGCGACGCGTCCCTACCACATCCCGCTCAAAGGTTGGTGGCAAGTGGCGCAAAGGGTGTGGACCGAAAGCAGTCGCGACAATCTCTCGGTGGTAGCGGCGGGGTGTGCCTTCTTCGCGCTCTTTGCCGTCTTCCCGGCGCTGTCGGCGCTGATCTCTCTCTGTGGTATGACCGCGGATCCCGCGACCGTGGAGCAGCAATTCGGCATGCTAGCTTCCGTGCTGCCCACCCAAGCCTACGACATCGTGATCGAGCAGATTCACCGCATCTCCGCAGCGTCGGGCCAAACGCTCGGCTGGAGCCTTGCGCTGAGCCTGGGCCTCGCGCTTTGGAGCGCCAACGCTGGCACGCAAGCCGTGTTGGCCGCACTGAACATCGCTTACGAAGAGCCCGAGCGCCGGAGCCTGGTCCAATACTATCTGAATGCCTTCACCTTCACGATTATCGGCATTGTTGGAGGCGTAGTCATGCTTCTCGCCATCCTCTACGTGCCGATTCTGTTCGCCTTCACCGGCTATTCCCATGCCTTTGGGGTCGTCGTCGGTGTGGCGCGCTGGCCGTTCCTCGCGCTCTTCGTGCTCTCCTTACTCGCGCTTCTCTACCGCTATGGCCCTTGCCGCCGCAATGCCAAATGGCGCTGGGTGAGCGTAGGCTCTCTCTTCGCCATGGCGGTATGGCTGATCGCCTCGGCGGCTTTCTCGCTCTACGTATCGAACTTCGCCAACTACGATAGGATCTACGGGTCGCTTGGCGCGGTCATCATCTTATTGTTGTGGCTTTACATCTCGTTCTACATCGTTCTGCTCGGCGCCGAGATCAATGCTGAGCTCGAGCTTCAGACGGCCAAGGACACGACGGCAGGAAAGCCGAGGCCTATGGGGGACCGGGGCGCCTTCGTCGCCGACCACGTGGCCGGTGGACCTGACGGTGATAAGCGCCCGATAAATCCCGTGACCCGGATCAGTGGTGCCATTGAGAGGTAGTCGTCGTTCAAAGGTGTGCTCATAGCCGACAGCCAAATGCTGACTTGAGTGCGCCGCCCAACGTCCGTGATTAGGGGTAAAGCGGACAAGGCGCGGGACTTGTCAGTATGTCCGCTAATGACCCAAAGCAGACATTGCGATCAGCGGTATCAATGACCGTTCGAGGCGCGAAGTGGACAGTTCCACGGGTCGGCTGCTGACCTGACCGATTAAGCCGACCACGATTTTTGGCGCGGTCCACCTGATGCGAGACCAAATGCTCCCCCTGTTCGCTATGGGCGCAGGAACCAGGCGGTAAGCTCAAAGCTCCCACAACGAGGGAGTCCTGAGCCAAGACGCGAGCGCAATGAGGGCGGGGAATACGACGAGGGGAGGCATGTGATTTCCTTCACGCTTCAAAGCGCTTCCTTAACGTCGACGAGGTCGACATGACTGGTTGGAGAAAGATCGACGAGGTGCCGTTCGATTTCGAGCGACGGCGTGTCTCGGTGCTGGTCGAGCACGACGCCAAGCGTCGTCTGATCGTGAAGGGTGCGCCGGAGGATCTCCTGCGGCTTTCCGGAAGGTACGAGGACGCGGACGGAGAGGAGCAGCCGCTCGACGCCGAAACGCGCCATGCCTTGTTGCCCACGTCGCGGGCGCGCCGACACGCCCACTTTTGTGACAGTTCCATGACTGATTGTCGCAACATTGGCGTCATGCTGGGGCGATAATTTCTGGTTCTTGATCGAACCAGGGACCTCATGAAGTCGCGGATCGTTGGGACGAGCCGAGATCCTTTTGCCGGGACTCGTTGAACTCCACCCATCGCTCACTCATCCCGTCGCCAGCCTCACTCCCGGTCGCTTACCGTCGGTGAACTCAACACCGTTACGCTCTAGCGCTTTGCGAATAGCAGACACTGCATCCTCCGACACCCTACGTCGCTCTCGCTCAAAATCTACTACAGTCGAAAGTCCCAAACCCGAAGCCCTCGCGAGCTCGGGCTGCGTCCAATCGATGAGCGCACGAGCTGCTCGACATTGTGCTGGAGTTATCAACATTTTTTGTTGACAGCAAAGGCAATAGTGCGTATTCAGATATCAACATTAAACGTTAGTTACAAGGGCGAGATGCGTGCGCATCAACAAGATCGCCAATGAGCGAGCCTGATATTCCGGCATATATCTCGCGTAAGCGAGCTGCGCGCCAGCTCGATATGAGCCCAGACACATTCGATAACTATGTGCGCAAGGGAATTCTGCCGCCTCCGAAGCGTCGGGGCAAGCTAACGCGGTGGAAGTGGGCCGAAATCACAAACGTGCTTGATGGCGGCAACCTATCTGTCGTCAAATCTTCCGCGGATCCATACGATTGGGGGGTTGAGCGTGCGAAAGCGGCCAATGGTTGAGCTGCCAACTCACGTGCGCCGTGTGGTCGCTAGAGGTCGTGAGTACTACTACTTCCAGCGAAACCGGGGAACGCCGCTCGAAGGGCCGCGCGTGGCCCTGCCCTCTGATCTTCACTCTGTCGAATTTTGGCAGGCTTACCGCAAGGCTCTCGGTGACGCAGAGCCGGTCGGTCGCGCCTTCAAGGACCTGATCGCCGCATATAAGATTTCGCCTGAGTTCACGAGTAGAGCGCCGGCGACCCAGGCCGACTACCGGCGCTATCTCGACATCATCAGCGAAGCTTGGGGGCCCCTGCTCGTCTCTGGCGTCAGGCCGAAGCACGTACTGAAACTGCGCGACGCATTCGCGGCCACGCCAGTCGCCGCGAACCATCTTCTGTCGGTCGCCAAGACGCTGATCAATTGGGGCATCCCGCGAGAGTTCACGGACACGAACCCCTGCACCGCCATTCCGAAGCTGCTGACCGAGGACGGTGGCGCGCGGCCCTGGCCGATTTGGGCTTTTGATCTCATCGAGAGCCACGCGCGCGAGGACATTCGCCACGCCGTCTGGCTCGCGCGCTACACTGGTCAACGGCAGGCGGACGTCCTGCGGATGAGCAAGACCGATCTCGAGGACGGCGGCATCAACGTCACGCAGCAGAAAACCGGCAAGCATCTTTGGATTCCGCTGCACCAGAATCTGAGGGCCGAGATGGAAATATGGGAAATCGGCCCGCCTTGGACGCTCGTTCAGACGCCGAGGGGCGAGCCGTACGACACCGCACGCTTCAGGGCGGCTTGGACACGGCTGATGAACTCGACGCCAGCGGGGCGCATCCGCCGGGAGGGCTACACCTTCCATGGGCTTCGCGCCTCGAGCGTGGAGAACCTGCGGGAGGCTGGGTGCGACGATGCAGGGGTGGAGTCGATGACTGGCATGTCGCAAGCCATGATCAGGCGCTACAGCCGCTTCGCCGATCAGCGCCGCCTTGCCAAGGCTGCGGTAATGCGGCTAGAACGAACGGGTCGAGAACGCTGATTGGAAAACACGTCCAATCTTGAAAAACGCATCTTATTGACTTACCTGTCGAAATGGTGGGGGATCGTCTAATGGTAGGACAGCGGACTCTGACTCCGTCAGTCTAGGTTCGAATCCTAGTCCCCCAGCCAACCTTTATCGCCAATCTCGGCGTAGACCGCCAAATGGAACGCCGCCGCCAGAGCGAGCGGCGGCCTAATCCACCGGATGGTCGTTGACGCTTTCGGCCTCGTCACCGTCGATGTCCGCGATGTTCGCCTTCGGGCCGGCGCCTTCCACGGCACGGACCGGGGCGCGACTGTCGCTCGGGCTGAGAGACGGCGCTGCCTTCAGGAGTTCGCCAATCTTTTCCAGCACCTGACGCGTCGCGCTCGACATGTCCTTGATACTCTCCGGCGTCGCGGCAGGTACGATCACATCGGCATCCGTCGCCACGGCCTGCTGCACTCGTGCAAGCCGCTGCTGCTCCGCCACTTGCACCGGGTGCACGGGAAGCCCGGGAATGGTGGGGATGTTATCGGTGTCGTGGGCCATGACCATGAAATCATGCCAAGTCTGGGCGGGGAAGCTGCCGCCTGTCACGCGCGCCATGGGGGTGAAATCGTCATTGCCAAGCCAAACGCCGGCAACGTACTGGCCTGTGAAGCCCATGAACCAGGCGTCGCGATAGTTCGAGCTGGTGCCCGTCTTGCCGACGCTATGGGTGTAGTCGAGTTGCGCCCTCCTGCCCGTGCCGTAGGTCACGACGCCCTGCAACATGGAGTTGAGAGTTTCGACCACCTCGCGGTCGAAAAGCTGCTTGCGGGCCGGCTCGTCATTCCGATGTGAATAAAGCAGCTGGCCCTGCAGCGTGTGAATCTCCTCGATCCCGTAAGCATGGGTCTCAAGACCGCCGCTGGCGAAGACCGCAAAGTTCCCGGTGTGCTCAAGCGGGGTCATGCCCTGATCGCCAAGCGCCAATGAGCAGGTCTTTTTCAGGTGGGTAACGCCGAACTTCAGAATGTTGGCCATCACCTTCTCGCGGCCTACGGCGAGAGACACCTTGACGGCGATGGTGTTGATCGATTTCGCCAGAGCGTCCTTCATCATCATGCGGCCGCCGCGCCCGCCGGAATAGTTTTTCGGCGACCACC